>Ga0187872_10000704_pt1 | contig 36863 bp, 31 predicted proteins | sample June2016WEW_16_4_FD_132973 | JGI IMG/M metagenome (GOLD analysis project Ga0187872, IMG submission 132973) | Peatland microbial communities from SPRUCE experiment site at the Marcell Experimental Forest, Minnesota, USA - June2016WEW_16_40 | ecosystem: Environmental > Terrestrial > Soil >...
CGCTCGATCAGATGGTTGGGCACTACAAGCGCTCGAAGTTTCTGGCGGAACTCGAGGCCATTAAAGCGGCGGGAGCTGGAATACCGGTCGTGATCGTGAATCCCACGGCGCCGGTCGGCCCGGGTGACTGGAAGCCGACGCCTACGGGCCGGATCATCGTCGACTTTCTGAACGGCAGAATGCCGGCCTATGTCGACACCGGATTGAACCTGGTCCCTGTCGAGGACGTCGCGGCCGGACATCTGTTGGCCGCCGAAAAGGGCCGGGTCGGGGAGAGATACGTTCTTGGCGGGCTGAACCTGACGCTGAAGCAGATTCTGGAGAGGCTTGCCGCGATCACGGGACGTCCTGCGCCGCGCCTGAGACTCCCGCACGCGGTCGCGCTCGCGGCGGGATACGCGGACGAATGGTTCTCGCGCCTGACCGGGCGGGAACCGCAGATTCCGGTGGAAGGTGTGAAGATGTCCCGGCACCGGATGTTTGTGGCGAGCAGTAAGGCGGAGAGGGAGTTGGGTTACCGCGCCGGCTCGATCGAAGCGGCGCTGGAGCGCGCGGTGCGCTGGTATGATGACCGCGGGTACGTTGACGGGCGCGCCGGTGCGAAGCCGGTGGCGCGTGCAGCCGCGGCATAAAGTCTGGTACTCTTACTTCTTATATATTGCTCATAAGTTGTAGATGTCCTCATTCGTTTTTATAGCTTTGCGATGAAAGCTCTCATTACATTTGCGCTGGCAAGTGAGTTCGCCCCTTGGCGCAAGTCGCGGCGCTTCACACGAGTTTCCGTCGACGCTTGGGACCAGACCTATTGGGCGCAGGTCGGGACGACGGACGTGCGCGTGGTTCTGACGGGCGCAGGGCGCTTCGCGGCGCAGCGGGTGCTGGCGCGAGCGTTCGACTATGGGCCCGACGTGTGCATCGCCTCGGGTCTTGCCGGCGGATTGAAGCCAGCCTATCGTCCCGGGGCAATTCTCGCGGCGCGAACGGTCATGGATACCAAGGGAACAAAACTGACACGGAGCGATGCAGAGCTGGTTTCGCGCGCCGGGGACCTGGGCGCGAAGGTTGTGGAGAGATTCCTGACGTCCAATCATGTGGTCTCGACGGCGGAAGAAAAGAAGTCTCTGGGCGCTTCTGGAGACGCGGTCGACATGGAGAGTGTTTACGTACTGTCTGCGGCGGCACAGCGCGAGATTCCGTCGGTGGCGATTCGAGCAATCAGCGATGCTGTTGAGTCGGACCTCCCGCTCGATTTTGATCAGGCGTTTAACGATCGCGGTAGCGTGAGCGTCCCGAAAGTGATTGGACAAATCGTCGCTCGGCCGCATCGAATCGGCGGGCTGCTTCGGCTGGCGCATGAGAGCGAACGGGCGGCTGCGGCCTTGGCTGGTTTTCTGGATGAATACGTGCAGCGCATCGCGCGGGGGCCCTTGCCGGAAATCGCACGAGCCGAGGCGCTCGCCACATGAGCCACACTTTTGTCGACGTCGGATCGCGAGAGGTCCAGCAGAATCGCAATGGCGAGATGCGCGCAGGCGTATATCGCGGCAAAGGGCGCGTGGTTGTCGAGCACGTGCCGATCCCGGACATTGGCGAAGGGGAAGTGCTGTTTCGGGTGGCGGCATGCGGTGTCTGTGGGACGGACATCAAGAAAATTCAGCACGGGTTCATCGCGCCGCCGCAAATCCTCGGCCATGAGCTTGCCGGCACGGTCGTCCGCGTTGGCCGGGGCGTGACGAAATTCAAGCCCGGCGACCGCGTCGTCAGCTTTCACCACATTCCCTGCGGCGATTGTTTCTACTGTGAACGGGAACTCTATTCCCAGTGTGCGGGCTACAAGAAAACCGGCCTGACAGCCGGCTTCGATCCGAACGGGGGTGGCTTTGCCGAATATGTTCGCGCCATGCCGTGGATCGTCGAGCGCGGGATGATCGTTCTGCCTCCGGACGTGAGCTTTGAGGAAGCGACTTTTGTAGAGCCGGTAAACACGTGTCTGAAAGCGGTTCGCAAGGCGCGCGTTGCCGCAGGCGAGACGGTTCTCGTGATCGGGCAAGGCCCCATCGGAATGCTTTTGACGATGATCGCGAAGCACGAAGGCGCAACCGTGTATGCTAGCGACCCGATGCCGGGACGCCGGGCCGCAAGTGTTCGCTTTGGGGCGAAGGAGTCGTTCGATCCGTCGAAAGGCAGTCTTCTCGAAGAAATACGCCCCCGGACCGGGGGACGCGGCGCGGATGCGGTTCTGTTAGCCGTGCCCAACCCGTCATTGGTCCCCGAGGCCCTCGGCCTCGCGCGACCGGGCGGCCGCGTGCTACTGTTTGCTCATAACGACCCGGTCCTGCAACTCGAATTTCCGGCAGCGGCCGTGGGCATCGAGGAAAAAGAGATTCTGGGCAGCTACAGCGCTTCGGTCGATAACCAGCAGGAATCGGCGGCCCTTGTGTTCGAGCGGCGGCTGCCGGTGCGCGAGATGATCTCTCACCGCTTCCCGCTCGAGCGAATCGCGGACGCGCTGGAGCTGGCCGCGCACCCGAAGGACGACACACTGAAAGTGTTGATCACGCACGAATGAGCAAGTCAACGAGAAACGGGCACATGACTGCCGCGGTCCTTTACGGCCGCGAGGATGTGAAGCTCGAACGCGTCGAGCTTCCGCGTCTCGCGGAAGACGAAGTGCTGGTGCGGGTGTCGGTTGCGCTTACCTGCGGCACCGATCTCAAGGTTTGGAAGCAGGGCTACCACGCGCGGATGATTCAGCCCCCGGCGCTTTTTGGCCATGAGCTCGCCGGCGTCGTTGAAGACCAAGGCAGTGCGGTGAACGGCGGCGTCCACAAGGGTATGCGTGTCGTGCCGGCGAATTCGGCGCCATGTAACCAGTGTTTCTACTGCCGGAAGGGACAGCCGAACCTCTGCGAGGACCTGCTCTTCAATAACGGCGCGTACGCGGAATACATCCGCATCCCAGGTCGGATTGTCCGCCAGAACTTGCTCGAGATTCCCGAGGGCGTGTCGTTCCTGGATGCGGCCATGGTCGAGCCACTTGCCTGTGTTCTGCGCGGAATCCATGAAACGGGCATTCGGCCCGGCGATACCGTGGTCGTGATCGGCTGCGGGCCGATTGGCCTCGAGTTCATCCGCATCCTTTCGCGTCGGCAGGTGCGCGTGATCGCAGTCGCGAGGCGCGCCGCACGGAAGCAGGCGGCGGAGCGCCTCGGCGCCGTCGCGGCATTCGACGTGTCCGAAATCGACAATCCGGTGGGCCGCGTGAGGGAGTTGACCGAAGGCGGGCGCGGTGCCGACGCCGTGATCGAGGCGGCGGGTCAGCCGGTGACGTGGCAATGGGCTCTTGAGATGGTGCGTAAGGGTGGCACGGTCAATCTCTTCGCCGGTTGCGCGAAGGGAACCGAGGTGAAGCTCGACCCGTGGACCTTGCACTATTCCGAAATCACCATCAAGTCCACGTTCCATCACACCCCGCAATTCATTCGCGAGGCGCTCGATACGATCGCGCGCGGCGAGATTCGTGCGCGCGACTTCATTACCGGGGAAGTCCCTCTCGCCGATCTTCCCAGCGTGTTCGAGCATATGAAGAACCGGAACGGCGAATTGAAGACAGCCATTATCCCTTAATCCTGATCGTCGTCCGGCGGTACGTTTCATGCTGCCCACACCAGAACTGGAAATCGCTCGCAACCTTCCTGCCGAGCGCTGCACCGCCCAGGAGGCCCAGCGCTATACGCGCTGGCTTGCGACGCACCACTACGAGAATTTCAACGTCGTTTCCTGGCTCTTGCCGCGCCATTTGCATCAGCACTTCTATAATGTGTATGCGTACTGCCGTTGGTCCGACGATCTCGGCGACGAAGTTCCGGACCGCGAGCGGGCTCTTGAGTTGCTCGATGCTTGGGAAGACGAACTGCGTTTGATCTACGAGCCGGGCCGCAGCGCCGCGCATCCGGTCCTCATCGCGCTCCGCGAAACGGTTTGCGCGAAGGACATTCCGATCGGGCCGTTTAGCGATCTGCTGCGCGCTTTCCGGCAGGATCAGGTCGTGCACCGCTACCCGACGTGGGACGCTGTCCTGGACTACTGCGTCTATTCGGCGAATCCCGTCGGGCGTTTGGTGCTGTATCTTTGCGGCTACCGCGACCCGGAGCGCCAGCGCCTCTCCGATTTCACGTGCACGGCGCTGCAACTCGCGAATTTCTGGCAGGACGTTTCGCGGGACCTCGAAAAGGGCCGCATCTACATTCCGCTCGACGCGCTCGCCGCACACGGATTGACCGAAAGCGACATCGTCGCGCGCAAGTTCGACGCCCGCTACGTAGCGTTGATGAAGGCCTTGATCTCCCAAACGAGAGACCTCTTTGCCGCGGGCCTGCCACTTGCAGGGCGTGTGGCGGGCACCCTCCGCATCGACATCGAGCTTTTCAGCCGCGGCGGCCTCGCCGTCTTGGACGCGATCGAAGCGTCGGGATACAACACGCTTGAGCATCGTCCCGCGCTCACGAAGTGGACCCAACTCGGGCTGCTTGGACGCGCTCTGATTCAGCGAGCGTTTGGGCACGCTGCGAGCCGCGGAGACGGCAGTTCCGATCTGCATCACGCTCCCGCGGAAAGCAGCGTAAGCAGCCGTTCTGCGAGCGTCCCGGCGGTGCCGCATGGAGCGGAAGCCGTGCGCGCGTCCTACGCCGAGTGCAATCGCATTGCGCGCGCGGCGCAGAGCAGCTTTTATCTCGCATTTTTCGGCCTGCGCAAGGAGAAGCGCAACGCGCTTTGCGCGCTCTATGCCTTTATGCGCCTGGTTGACAACGTGTCGGACGAGCCGGGCGATCTCGAATCGAAACGCCGGGGCCTCGCTCGCTGGCGGGCGATGCTCGACGAAGCAGCCGCGGGACGAACCGAAAGTCACCCGATTCTCCCAGCGCTCGCCGATACGATGGTGCGTTTCGACATTCCCGCGCGGTATTTCCATGATCTGATTCTCGGCGCGGAGATGGACCTGACCGTTGCGTCCTACGCCACATTTGACCGGCTGTCGGAATACTGCTACCGCGTGGCTGGCACGGTCGGGCTGACGTGCCTGAATGTTTTTGGTTTTCGCGACCCGCGCGCGCCCGATCTGGCCGAGCGGCTGGGCCTTGCTTTTCAGCTCACGAATATCATCCGCGACGTGCGCACCGATTTTGAGATGGGGCGCGTCTATATTCCGCAGGATGACCTCGGCCGATTCGGATGTCGCGCCGAAAATCTGCGGGGCCCGCTCACACCCGCGCTGGGGGCCCTCCTCGAATTCGAAAGCGATCGGGCGTGGCGGCTGTATGAAGAAGGCGCGCCGCTCGTGCAGCAAGTTGATCCTGACAGCCGGGCGACGCTCGCGGCCCTGATCCGAACCTACAGCACGCTTCTCGCCCGGATCGAGGAGCGCGGATTCGACGTTTTCTCTTCTCGCGTTTCGCTGTCGAGTGTCGAAAAGATCCAGTATCTGCTGACGGCGCGCATGAGTGGGTGGTGGAGATCGGATGTCCTCGCAAAGCGTTCTGGTGATCGGCGGCGGGCTGGCGGGTTTGGCGTCCGCCGTCGCGCTGGCTGAGGCGGGTCTCAAAGTCCGGCTGTTCGAGAAACGTCCGCATTTGGGCGGTCGCGCCACTTCCTACACGCTGCCCGACGGCAGCGACGTGGACAATTGCCAGCACGTCACGCTTGGCTGCTGCACCAACCTAATGGACTTCTACCGCCGCGCCGGAGCCGATGGGAAGATTCGTTTTTACGACCGGCTGCATTTTGCGGACCGCCAGGGTCGCCGTTCGACGATTGAAGCATCGGCGCTTCCTCCGCCGCTGCACATGGCGCCATCGTTCGCGTGTTTCGGTGCGCTGGGCGTCGCGGACCGGCTGGGGATCGCGAGGGCGCTGGCTGCGATCGCGAGAGCCGGGGGCCAGCCGCCGGATCTCGCGGGCGTCTCGATGCTGGATTGGCTGCACCGCATGCGGCAGACGCCGGGCGCGATCGAGCGCTTTTGGCGCGTTGTGCTTGTCAGCGCGCTCGACGAAGAGCTTGCCCGCACGGACGCGCGCTACGGAATCGACGTGTTCTGGAAGGCGTTTCTCGGGAATCGTGATGGTTATCGCGTGGGCATTCCGTCTGTGCCGCTCGCGGAACTGTACGAAGGCTGCCGGGAAGCCATCGCCCAGCGGGGCGGCGAAGTGAAACTTCGGTGCGGCATTCGCGAAATCCGCGTCCGGGAGGGCCGGTTTGAGTGCGCCGTACTCGAAGATGGTTCGGAAGTGTCAGCGGACGCTTGCATTGCCGCCGTGCCGCACGACGTGCTGCTCGGCCTTCTCCCCAAAGAGATGGGCGAAGACGGTGGTCTCTTTGCCGGGCTGCGGCATATCCGGACGTCTCCGATCACGGGCGTGCATTTGTGGTTCGACCGCACCGTGATGACGGAGCCGTTCCTGACGCTGCTCGACCACACGACGCAGTGGATTTTCAATAAGTCGCTCCTGTACGCACGAGCTGGTGCTAACGGCGCAACCTCGGATCAGGCGAAGCCGGGAACTGGAGAGCAGGGTCAGTATCTCCAGCTGGTCATAAGCGCGTCGTACGATCTTGTCCCGCGCTCGCGTCAGGAGATCATCGACCTTTGCCGGCAAGAACTCGAGGATGTGCTGCCGGCCACGCGCGGGGCCAGGCTTGAGAAAGCCACGGTGATCAAGGAAGTCCGCGCGACGTTTTCGCCCGAGCCGGGAGTGGATCGCTGGCGCCCGCTCCAGGAGACCGCGTTGAAAAACCTCTTCCTGGCGGGAGATTGGACCCGCACCGGCTGGCCGGCGACGATGGAAGGCGCCGTGCGCAGCGGCTATCTCGCCGCTGAAGCCGTGCTCGCGGGTTTCGGACGGCCGCAGAAGTTTCTGCAACCGGACCTGCCGTTCGAGGGCCTTTCCAAGTATTGGGCGAAGGAGAAGGAAGTGCCGGCGTCGTAAGCGGCCTAAAGAGCACCGCGCCGAGCGGCGATTCATTACCCTTCCACACGTTGCGTGAAGAAGGGGCTTTACGGAGTGCGTTTGGGAGTATCATGGGGGTAATCCCCCCGGGAGGTATTCATGGAGCGGAAGTATAAGCAGAGGGGTTACCGCGACCGCGATGCGGAGGACAAGAAGCGGGAGCGCGCCGAGCGGCCAAGCGAGCCGCGTCCCAAGCAGGACATGCTCGGCCCGCGAACGCCCCGGATGGTAGGAACGGTCACGCGGGCGCGCTGCTCGAATTGCGGCGCGGCGCTCGCGCCCGGCTTCGATCTCAACTCGCAGTGTCCTCGCTGCCATTCCGAGCTACATTGCTGCAAACAGTGCGTGCACTTCGACACCGGCAAGCAGTTCGAGTGCACGCAGCCGATTCCGGAACGGATTGCGAAGAAGGACGCGAAAAACGATTGCACGTTTTTCGAATTTCGCGTGACGGTCGAGAAAGATACGTCGCCGGTCAGCTACGCCACGAACGCCCCGGCCGCTCCTGCTGTAGGCCGTCCGACCGATGCGCGCAAGGCCTTCGAAGACCTCTTCAAGAAGTAGCTCCGCCTTATCGAAAAAAGCGATTTGGGCGCGCGCCCGGCGGATTTCATCCGCACGTGCAATTCGCCGCGAAAGCCTCGGCAATCCTCATGCTTCAGGGTGGGGGAAGGGGAAAGAGCGTGGGTTCGCGGGAAGGCTCGTCGGCGATGGCCTCGAGTTGCGGATAGCGATGCCGCAGGGTCTCCGGGACTTTCACCTTGTCGCCGCTGAGCATATGAATCAACTGCAAGGCGTTTACCACGCCTTTGCCTTCGTAGTGGTTATTCGCGACGACGAACGTCGTCTCCGCGTGCTCGGCCACGTGGCGTATGCGCTGGGCCCATGGTTCGAGTTCTTTCTCGGAATAGAGATAGTTGTAGCGCTCGTGGCTGGCGACTTCGGGATCGTCGCTGAACCACGTGTCGTAGCGGCGGCCGTGCAGCCGGATGTAACCGAGCGCCGACGTTGCGCGCTCGCCCGGTTTGATCGAGCGTCCGATCACGGGCTGGTCGATGTTGCAGATCCCTACGCGGTGCTCGTGCAGGAAGTGGTAGAACTCCGGCTGCGCCCAGGAGGAGTGGCGCACTTCGACGACCAGCGGATAGTCGCCGAAATCCGCCAGAATCCGGCCGAGACGCGTGAGGTTCTCGGGCGTGTTGTGGAACGAGAACGGAAATTGCAACAGCACGGCTCCGAGCCGCCCCGCGCGGTGCAGCACGTCGAAGCCGAGCCGGACGGCCTTCTCATCGGCGGCCGTTGCTCCCTCCTCGTGCGTGAACTTCTGCCACAGTTTCGCGGTGAAGAGAAACCGCGGATTCGCGGCGATGCGATCGAGCCAGTGGGCTGCAAGCTCCGGCCGCAGCGGGTTGTAAAAGGATGTGTTGATTTCGATCGTATCGAAGAACTCGGCGAGATAGGCCGCTTCGTGAAAGCCGTGCGGCCGCGGCGACGGGTAGACGATTCCATTCCAGTCGGAGTAGGACCACCCGGCAGGACCAACCAGAACGCGGCCCCGTTTGGCGCTTGGCGATTTGGGTGCGAGAGGCACGATTCGGCGTCAGGGAAACTCTCAACGAGCCTATGATGTCCTCTGCGCACCTGTCAATTCACGCGATGGGTGGGTTCGTGTCGCAACCTGGAGATTCGTCAGGGCACGGCTTCAGCCGTGCCGTCTTGTCATAGAGCATGATGGGGTTTCAACCCCTGAGGCCTCAGCTGCTAAAGCCGTCTTCTTGTGATCGTGCGCCGGCACGGTTGAAAGCGTGCTTTGACGGGCGCGGGAGTTCTGCCGCTGAAACTAGGACATCACCGATGCGTGAGGAGAGTTGCAAGCCTTTGGCCGGAGCGCTATTCTGAACTTGCCTCTTGGGAAGTTTCCTTCAGGTTGTCAGTCAGGTTGTGACGAGGTGCCCGGATGAAAATCACGTACAGCCAGATCGAAGCCCGGTTTCGCGAGTCTGTTGAGAGCGAGTTCGCGCGTCACGTCGAAAAACTGAATCGCCTGCTCAAGCACTACGCGCCCGATTCGGTCCAGCTCCATGGTTCTCTCGAAAAGACGCCCCGAAAAACGGGGTTCGAATTCGCTCTTCACCTGACGCTGCCGACGGGAAAACTTCATGCCACGGGCAGCGGCGCGGACGTTCGCACGAGCGCGAAGGCGGCCTTCGCCGAAATCGAAGCGCAGGTGAAAAAACACCAGCAGAAGGTCCGCAAAGACTACGTTTGGAAACGCAAGCGCGGCCGCGGCCTTCTCAAGCCGGGCGAGGCTCCCGCGAGCTGAGTGCGGATCGGCCGCGCGAACGGCTGCGCCATCGGTTGCCCGTTCCCGGCGCACACGCTAGAATCAACTGACACCGAAAGACGGCAACCTCGTCGTTCGTGCCTTGTCTCCCGGCGCAATCCGCAACCGCATTGATTTTGCAAACCAGGGGCGTAGCTCAGTGGTAGAGCAGCGGCCTTTTAAGCCGAAGGTCGTGGGTTCGATCCCCACCGCCCCTACCAAAAGTCCTGTTGAGTCTGTTGCCTTTGCCTCCCGAGAACCCCAGATTGGGGCCTAAAAGGCCCTAGTTTTGGCCCCAAGTTGGCCCCAACTTTTTGGGGTGAACCTCTGCAGCAAGGCGAGCACTTCGGCGTACCTTTCCCTAGTCCGAGACCTGTAGCTTCCGAGTTGCCGAACTAATCGAGCAAAGGCCGCGTCGCACCGCCTAGGAGCGACGTGTTCACGTTGGCGATGGTGTGAGTGCCTTCCTTCCCGCCCCAGGAAAACAGCAGAACCGCCTGCGGCAAAGCTCCCAGGCGAAACGTCAAGCCTGCCGAAAAACTGTGCAGCCAAGGGCTCGTCCCCAACCCGCCGCGGGTCAAAGCGACCTTCCCTTCATCGGCCATCAAAGCGATGCCCAGGGGCCAACTCCCCAGGGACTGCTCGAAACTCTCCCGGAGCAAAAGCAGGTTGGGTGCGCGGAAGCGATAGTCCTGATAGCTGGCGAGCGACTGATTTCCATTGATGTCCGAACCTCCTAGTGTCGGCTGAAAGTAGAAAGGCACAGTATCCCCGTCCGGAGTCATCGACAGAACCGAAAAAACGCGAAACCCGAAACTGCCTTGCAGATCCCGGCTAAGCTCCTTGCAGGTGGGCGTCGCCGCACCTTCTGTGGTCAGGCACTCATGGTGTTGCGCGAATTTGTCGACCGAGCACTCCATGTTTTCGGAATCCTGATCGATTGAACATTCGTCCGGCCCATTCGTATCCCGCGGATACAGCATGCGCGTCGTCTTGCGAAAGATCACAAACTGATGGGACAAATCTGTGGCGAGGCGATCAAAGGAAAAGTCCGAGCCAGGCGCGATCCATTCCTGATAGGCCAGGTTGTAATCCAGATGCAGGAAATCTGCAAACCAGACCGGGCGCAAGCGCACTCCCTCGCCTAATTGTAGGCTTCCGGGTTGGTGCGTGAGCCCGGGAGCCGTGGCTTCCGTAAACACGGCACCGATCGTTGGGCTCGCCTGATTTAAGCTCGGGAAGATGTCGACGAAGCGGCCGTTGATTTCGCCGTAGAAGGCCGCGCTCAGCTTTGGAGCAAAAGGCTTAATGACACTCGCACCTACGATCGTCTCCCGCATGCCAAAGAAGGAGCGATTCGCTTCCACACTCCCGGGACCCAATCCGAAATACGTGAGCTTGTTGAGTGTAATTGTTTGCGCGTAGAGGTTGATCACGGGCCGCTCGGGAAGAGAGGTGAGATTCGGCTTCAAGTTCCGTCCTTTGGTTCCGAAGTCGACCGTGGGAGCCTTTTCCTTGGTGTCCACAAGCTTCATATAGACACCTGCGCGCCACGAACCGTTGCCGGACGCAATTCCATCCGCATCCCAGGAAGTTCGCCAATTGTCGGTTGTGAGATGGCCCACGTAGGCTACGCCAGCACCGAAACCATCCTGAGGACCGATACTTCCTACCGCGATGTGCACGGGCTGTCCGGTGAAAAGCTCTTCTGCACAATCCGCAATCTCCTGGAATCCGATCCGGAAACAGCTGTGCTCGAGCTTGTAGGACTCGGACGGGTTGTCCGGACCGCTACCGGCAGTTGCTGACGTCTGTGCAACCAGCGCAGGCGCTGCGAACAGCAGGAGTAAAACCATCGAGACAATGCGCATGATGTCTCCTCACTCGTCCTTGGGGCGGCCGTGATACGTATGCAACAGCGCCGTCGCTTTGTGGATATAAGCGCTCACGTCGGCCTCGGTCTTGAAAGACGTGAGGTCCACCTCGACGAGAGTTATAAATTCCTGCAACCGCTTTCTTAGCGCCTCACGCATGTGCGCGGCCTGTGCTTGGAGCAACGCCCCGGCGGCCCGACCGGGGTTATAGGCGCCGGGGTCTGTTTTTGGTACGTCGATCACTTTCGTCGGCATAACGCTCCTTTCGGCTAATCCAGATTGCCAAACACGACGCAGTCGTCATCTGCGCGCATCGTGTCGGTCAGCAAATGCAAAAATGTGCTGGCTTTCTCTTCGCGAGGAGTGCGCTTCGCATCTCCATTCAGAAAAAACTCGGTTGCCGTAGCCGGAATCGAGGCGTGTTCGAAAATTCTTCCGTTGACCGGGTCTTCCGCGCCCGGCACAACTGTCCCGCGTGGAATCCAGGGCGACACCAGGATCGCCGGCACGCGCACCCCCAGACGGTCGAAGACGAACGGTGCACCGGTTTCGGTGGTCTCGGCCGAGGCCACGTATCCGTCCGGCGCACAAGCGGGAGGAGGAACGTGATCGAAAATGCCACCGTGCTCGTCGTAGACGATCAGCAAGGCCGTATTCGGCCAGAGGTCGGGATTGGTGCGGATCGCGTTGTACACGCGCGCTATGAAGCGCTCGCCCTCCCTCACGTTGTGATCGGGATGCTGATCGGAGGCGAGAACCTCGCCCCCATCCGGGCCAGGATGATCGCTGTAGCAGGGCTCGATGAAGCAGTAATCGGGAAGTGCGTTTTTCTGGCAGTCCCCGACAAATTGATCGAACGTCCCAAATATCTGCGGCTGGTTGTTCAGCAGGTTGACGATCTCCATCGTGGAACTCGCCTGATCATAGTAGTAAATCTTCGCGGTCTTGCCCGCGTGCAGGAGCCGCTCGTAGATGCTCAGAATCGTCCGGTCCAGAATGTAAAAGATGTCCATGCCCACCTGGCCAAAAGAAGTCCCGTAATGGGCGAACGCACGATTACAGATCGTCGGTCCCGGGATCGCGGAAAACCAGCCGTTGAAGAGGGCATACTCCGTCGCGAGGGTCGTCAGCACCGGCAAATCGGCAGGACGGAAGTAGTACATGATGTTGTGCGAGCGACCCACGTCCTTCGTCTGCGAAAAATAATCCTTCACAAACCCCATCATGTTGGCCGTCCGACCGGGCCCTTGCGGCGCTTCGTTGTAGAGCTGGAGATCGACTCCTGGGAAATGGTGATCGGGATCCGGATCGAGCTGGCTCTGAAATTTGGCGCCGGCCTGAATCTTGATGCGGTTGCCCTTCGTGTCCGGATTCCATTCTTCGCCCGTGAGCCCGCAGATCGCCGGATACTTCTTCTTGCCGTTCTCCATCTCCAGGCTCAAGCCGCCCAGCATATGATCGAACGAGCGGTTCTCCATCATGAGCACGACCAAGTGCTTCAATTGCTGCTGCCCTTGGGACATTTCTCCTCCGCGCGACCGGGCTTCTATACCAGGTCGTGATCTGTCGCCCCGGCCGTTGCCGCGCCCACGGTAAAAAGCTTGGGAATGTGGGCAACGGCCGTTTCGATAAAGCGTCCGTGATATACGGCGTATACTTCGCGATCGACGCTCCCATTTTTCGGGCGAATGATGTTCATCTCCAGGCGGTCCGCGCAGAGCTTCGGGCGCAGCCAGGCTTTGTTCTTCCACTGCCCGCTCGCAGCGGTATGCGTGAAATCGCCCTGGCTGTCGTACCTCCAAGTGTCGATGTGACCTTCATCAATCATCCGTTTCAGAGCCCCGAGAGCCTTGCTCGGATCATCTGTAAACAGTCTCACCGCCATGGGTTCCTCCCTCGACCACCCTCACTTTTTGACGTTCGCTTTGAAGCTGACATGCACGGGAACCTTCACTTTCTTCTTCGCGCGGAATTCCACGTCCTTGCCCTCTCGCGTCGTGAACTCCACAGCCGTCCGCCTGCTGACCTGCTTGTGCGCACCAAACTGGACTTGCCTTTTCATCGCATCTTCTCCCTGTGAACAAAAAGCTCCAATTCCTGATTCGCCATGTGGTATCACCTCTTAAACCTTTCAGCATAGAAACTTGCGTCAGGCAGCGCGAAATGCGATATTGCTGTCCATGGAGACAACAACCCTGATCTGGCGATACAGCTAAAATCGCCGAGAAGATCAGTCTCCAACGGCATGCCGTTGTCCATACAGACAACAGTATAAACTACCGGACTCTGCTCGTCAAGGAGGTGGGATGGCTCAATCAGGGCTCGGTGTTCTGCTTCAAGCCCTTCGGGAGCAACGAGGGCTCTCGTTACGCGAATTGGGGCAGTTATCGGGCGTCGATCACGCTTATATTTATCGCCTCGAAACTGGCGACAAGGAAGCTCCTTCGGAAGAGGTCCTTACCAAGCTCATCCGCGCTTTGAAACTGGGGAAGCGCGAAGCAGAGATGCTTCGTTACGTTGCCAGCCATGCCGATACCGACCCGGGGCTCGCCGCCTATGTTCTCAAGGATACGAGCGTTTCCATCGAGGTTTTCACCGCCGCCGCCGGTGCCGTGTATCGGGGCAACATCCGACCAGACTATCCGAAACTGATACATAGGGTTCGCAGAATTCTCGGCGAAGAGGATTTCAGTGGATGAATTCGCTGCAGTCATAAAGGCGCGGGAGTTTGTGCGCAAAGCAAATCCGGGCGGCATACCCGTTCGGGTTGAGGCTTACGTCGAAGAAGCCAAAGCGATACTCCGGATGCAAAACGATCTGGGTGCCGAGGAACCGGGCTGGTCTTTTTGCACCGGGGGCAAGCACTACATCTGCGTAAATGCGTCCGATCGGCCTGAACGCCAGCGATTCACGATCTGTCATGAGCTGGCACATATTATTTTGGACATAAAGTCGGAACACAATTCCCTACCGTGGTGGAGCTACGCGAAGCGGCCTCCTGGCGAGATTATTTGCGACGTTTTTGCAGCGGAATTGCTTCTCCCTTATCGACTATTCAAGCCTCTAGCGGATGAAGCCGCGATAGAGATGAGCAGCATCGAAGAGTTGGCAGGCCGCTGTCTTGCCTCGATCACTGCTACCGGATCGCGATTTGCCGCAGTACATCCGGCACCGTGTGCTTTTGTGCTGTCCGAGCAAGGTAAGGTACGTTACGCTTCGCGATCCAACGCGCTGCGTGACGCGTATGCCTGGATTCAACCGCGCCTTGACTTGCCACGCGGTTCCTTGTCGGAAAAAATTCGGTCAGGCGCAACATCCGATGGACCGGAAAAGGTGGATGCTGACCTTTGGTTCGCAGACTGGGAACGAGGCGGTGTTCTGTTTGAGGAGGCGAAACATTTTCCACAGTGGGATCAGACCTTGACGCTGCTGTCGTTTCAGGACGATGAGATCCCGCCGGCAAAGAAAGAAGAACTACGCGAGGACGAAGAGGAGCTGGGCCTCCAGGAACTTGACGGAAACCTTCGCTGGCCGAGCAAACGACGCCGGAGATGACTCAGGACGGCCGGGATATGCGTCGCTTATTTTTCATCTTTTCGGCGGCATGAGTCCCTTTCTGGACTTCGTGAATTGCCTTTTCAACCATGCTGTTAGCCGATAGGGCGTCTGACTTCTAAGCACCACGCTCGATTCCAAACCTTCCATTTGCTCCTTTGGCTTTTCAATCTTTTCAATAATTTGGGGAGTCTGCTTTTCGCTCAAAGCTAACCCCAATGGCACGGACGAGTAGGGTTTTGGCACAGTTCTGGCACAGCCGAGTTACCGAACCGCCTGGGTGAACCCCTAAGTGAGACAATTTCAATTGGCACACCAATGTCAAGCGCGGAGATCACTTCCGACAAGTCGACTTTCTCGTTACCTATCTTGATTGGCGAGAAGCAATGTGGCCGCGCAAGTTTCAGCTCGACAGCCTTTCGACCGGCTGACATCGTTCAGACCTCGTACATGGTGTGGGTGTCTCTTCGATTGCTTCTGACCTTACACGGTGCCGAAGAAGTGCTGCAGTTCCTCGAAGGTTTCCTCGGGACGTTCTTCCTGCAGGAAATGGCCGCAATCGAGACTGCGCCCGGTTACCGTTGAGGTCGCTTTCGCCCGCCAGGTCGCAAGGACATCCCACAACTGCCCTACGCTGTTTTTTGCCCCCCAGAGCGCGGAAGTTGCGAAATCGAGGACGCCCGCGTGACAGTGTAGCGTGGTTAGGTTTTCCAACAACTTAGAAGACCGCGGGGACTTCCGCTACGCATCACACGCGGTTAGCGATTGCCTTCTTATGAAGTACGGCCTGCAAATTTCTTCATTGCTGCAAGAATTTCGTCCCGATTGCGGATCGCGACCTTGGCAGGCGGATCGGCATCCAGAAAGACCACGATGTTTGAGCCACTGCCCGCGACGGAGGGAAAGATGGCGGCATCCATTCCTTTTTCCACCAGATAGGTACCAACTTCCTGCGAAGGTCCAAGATCGTTGGGATCGCTCGCAGCCGCGAGGATATCTTCTAGCACAGTGTTATTTCCGGTGTTCCGAAAGTCCACGCACCTCTTCGCTTGGATGGCGACCACGTAGGTGAGACGCGGATAATCCTTCAGTGAAATGATCGCCCGTCCGCCGAGCCGGGCTTTCCGAGCCGTAACCTCTCGGGTGGCCGTTTCCTCGTCAAGCGACCCATACACCGCCCGAGTTCCCTTCGCGGCAAAACGGCCGCCCTTCAACCGAGTGCCATCACCACTTATAACATCGTCCGGATAAGCCCATGCGAGTTCGACGGACCGAAAACAGGAATCGTCAAACGGCTCGGCCGAGGCGCACAAGAGGTCAAGCGCTGCGCGCCAGCCGTCCGGCAATTTCACAGCGGCTCGCCGGTCTGCAGCCGTCCAAACTCGAGAATCAGATCCCGCGTTTTACCTTCACGAATCAGCTCACGTGGCGTGCGTTTCTGGAAGGCGTCGCTCGGACTGTCCATCCAAGCGGCGACCTCACCGCGACCGATATATTTCGCGAGCAGATCGTGCAGCTCCTTGAGGTTCCGGTACCGCCGTTCCGGAACGCGTCCGCGGCTCTCCCAGTTCTGGACTGTTCGAGGCGTCACGTCGAGAGCAGCGGCCACGTCAACTTGCGTCAGACCCAGGTCCCTTCGCAATGTGGCGAAGGTCTGGCGCGGGCCGCGGTTTTCCGCCGGCACGAAACCAATACGGACCTGAAAAAACTGTTCGACTTCGTCGTCGGCAAAACACATATACGTTCGGTGCGGTCTTAGCTCTCCAACGATCTTTCCAAGCTCGGCCGCCTGATGGTCGCTGTCGGGGTGGGAATAGACAACAACATCAAGCCTACGGTCATTTGATACGTGCCGAAGACAACTCCGGAGTGTGGCCCGAGATTCGGTTCCCATCAGGTACACGAACATGACTTTTGTTTTTTCTGCCTTCCCACGCCACCGCTTGAGTCTGTTCACAGAACAGATTTGGGGACGAGCACCCCACTGCGAGACAAAGCGCGTCGCTTCCTCGCGGGTTTCGGGTTCGGCGCACACCAGCACGTCGGACATAGAAGTTGATCCTCGAAAAACAGTGTAGCTGAACTATTTCGTGTTGTCAACACGAATATTTTCGCTATCGCCGTAAGTGGCTTATTGTAGGTGCCTTATTGTCCTTCCGGGTTTGCAATCGGCTCTATTTCGCAGCTACAAAATAGTCTCGATCCCCATCACGTCTGCTTTGAGTACACCGATCCTTGGCTCGCTTAATATTCGTGCCAAAGTTGCGGCCTACGACGATTCACACGTGTTGCCAGCGGTCAGTACAGGACTCACGGGAGGCGTAGCGGCCGAAAACCCTGTTTCGGGCCTTGTCACTGGTGGTATTACTTGGCTTCTCCTGCGCGGTAACAAGCAGGCGCCGCCCTCCGGCATTCCAATACTGTGCATGAATTGTAGGTCTGTCTATCGGATTTATCGTGATCCCGCCTGGACCCTCATGCGCTGCCCAGTCTGCAACACTCAGTTACAGCTTCAGTTTCCCGATTTGTACGCTTGAAATCGATACAAGTCGAGATCTGCTCCGTCGAGTTCAGAATGAGTCGGACATTGGCAGATTTCAGTGGAGCTCAGGGCCCGGTAAAATGCCAAACGATGGTAGAAGAGGCAAATGAGCACGCGTGTCGGTCACGACGGAATGCAGACAAGTGATAATTTGCTTTCTGCGTTGTTCAAGGAAACATAGAGACCGCTAGGGAACGCGTCCGTTCCAACAATAATCAACAAGAAGCCGTACAAGCTGTGTTTAGAGTTAACAAAAGATTCTCGGATGCTCTCACTGTCGGAGCCGGACGGATTTGGAACCACCTCGGGATGGGTGTGCCAGTCTCCGACGTAATGCAGACCTTTCTTATGCCAGTAATCAATCTCTGGTTGTTCGGCCGAACGGTCTGGAATGTAAACAGTCCGAGTTCGGAAATCCGAAGAGCGAGGTCCGGTGGCCTGTTCGATTATCACTTCAGGGAGGGCAGAGAGGCGAGCAAAGAGCTGGCCGCCAGCTTCCAGGGAGTTGGGGCGCTTCTGTTTGTGTTTTTCAAAATGCTTTACCACACGTCGGCTCAGTACGAGGCGCTGCGAGGATTGGCCAATCTCAAATTTCAATGGGTCTTGTCGGAACAGGCTTAGCTGCATACAGAGCAACTTCCATCTTTGATCCAAGGCCGTTCTTCCTGAAACGCTCCTGCTTCACGTTCTACCTTCCCGTTGATCCATTCCTTATTCCAAGTTCCTCCGGCGTCGGCCAGCAATTGGCGTGGACCAGCCCAGATGCGGTGCGTGGATTCAGGAATTTTCTTGAGCAAGCAGTCGAGAGCGAGAGCAGAAGTGAGCGCTACGGTCCACGATAGCTCAACCGGTCCGTAGGGCTGGTAGGCCGCACCACACGCCGGTTCTTGGAGCTGGCCGTTTTGGGGCCAGTCCGTGACGATAACCTTCGAGTCTCCGAGGGGAGAGAATTGACATTGAAGGCAAGCACTACCTTCGGCGATGGCTACCGCATGCCCGGCGCAAGCGTTAGGTTCTGTCCAAGCATAAACTGCATGTCTCGGAGCTCCCTGGGTTTGTTGCCATGCATTGACGGAGCTTTCGACACTCCATATGCCGGTGGCACAAAGAAGTAGATCGCGGCCTGCCAAGGTTTGCGGCTCTGCGAGAAGAACTTCTCCAAACGTATGAGCTCGACTGTCGAAGCGGCTGTGCGGAAAGCTCGACTGAAGTTTTTTCGCTAGAGCGGATGCCTTTTCCATGCCAACCGCGTCAGCCCCCAGAGGGTGGCGGCCGACATTGGACCATGTCAGCGGTTCCGGATCAACGAGAAGGATGTCACCGATTCCCGCCATCGCGAGTTGACACGCGACGGGGGCACCAATCGCTCCGCATCCAATGATGGCAACGCGGGAATTACGGAGAGCGGATTGTCTCGGGTCGTGATCGCGCCCGTGAATCCAAGAGGGATCGACACGCTCTACCTTTGACCGAGATACCGGCTCCGCGGTGTTAAAAACTCGCTGGCCGACGAGCTTCTGGGGAACGTGACCCGGTCGAAATCCTTTGTTAATCAGATCCACCCGCCGGCCGAGTACATCGGTTTTCGAGGATCTAGTCATTTCTACGGCAGCAAGGCAGGGCCCATTTTCGCTTACAGCGCCGAGCACGATTTGCCACGAGCGTTTTTCGGTCGAAGCAAGGTCGGAAAGTGTTTCTGTTCCGCGAACCACAGAGCTGGCCATACGCCAAATGCTGGAGCAATCGTCTGGATAGTCTTCCGGCACCAGGGGTTTCTCAAGCCACAAAAGGCAAGAGGGTTCTGTGGTGTCAAACTGCTGCTCTTGGGCACCGCCCAAGTTCCTTAACCAATCGAGAACGACAGCTTCGCTCTCTCCGGCCACGGAGAACTTCGTACCGCGCCAAAGGCGTATATGCCTGGAAGGTCCGCCCGCGGTAAGCAGGCTGTAGAGTGTGACTGTACCGGGAGAGAGCTTCCAATTCCAGTACGAGAGAAACTCGGCGCGGAAGTCTTCTTGGTTCTTGCCTAACTCGCAATCCCTGAGCAGCTGATACGCCAAGGGCAGGAGATCCCGCGCAATCGCTCCCGGTCGAGAGGAGTCAAGGGGTAAGGCTCCATCGGACAAACATAAGACTCCGTCCTTCTCTATGTGGGGCCACGTGAGAAACGGAGGCCTGTCGACCAGCAGAAATCGCGGCATAGAGAAAGGGAAGAGAGCGTCGACATATAGGTTCAGCTGCCGAGTCTCCCGGACCGGCTGCACAGCTAATTGCCAGCCAGCAACAAACTGCCGGATGGGTATTGCGCGGACATCGACCTCTGCTAAACGAACAGCGCCGCATTCTGCGGAAAGGAAGCGATCCAATTCTGCGACTGCACGTGTCCGACGCTCAGCCAGAGGCTGTGCATCAGGCATAGCGCCGGTTGCCTTCCTTTTTGACAGCGGTAGCTTCGGCTGCGCGTGCGCCCATGGCGTCGATCATCCCTGAGGTGAGGATGGCAGGCGCACCAGTGATTTTCTTTGCTCCAAGTTCTTCCCATCCCTCTTCGGCGATTACGAATTCGAGCGGAGCGGGCACGTCACCCGTGCAGTAGAACTTGCCTTCGGCTCCGTTCACGATCTTCTGGTATTCGAGCTTTGCGCCATAGCAAGGCGGATCGTTGTCGTCGTCTTTGATGGGGCAGCTAGTTGCGACGATGGTTCCGCTGTGGCGGATTTGGGAAAGCGCGGACTTGGCTGTAGAGGAGACCTTTCCCTGGTACCGCTTTTCCGACCAACTATCGTAGGAGAGCGAATGCCACGAACAGTGATGTGGCGTTTGCATCATGTCGTACGCCAAGACCGAAGGCGACTTTTTGTGCTTCTCCCAGAGCCGTTCCCAGATGGCAACTTCGGCGTCACCGCCCGTAAGAAATCGACGCCAATTGCGGGGCGAGACGTCATCGGCGAGATCGATATTGAGGATCACGCTGGAGTGGTTTTTGCTCAGGAGTTCCTCTTCCTCTGCCTTGTCTGACTTCGGAAGGGGAGCCAACAAGCAAGCCTGGAAGAGCATGTTCTGTGAGCCATTGATCTTGGAGAACAGTTGGTCGACTGTGACCAAAATCAGACCGAGGTCGTCGGTTTTTCCATTTTCATCTTCGCCGAGAACCAAGATGCGATCGCCTTCGGCGACACCGGTGAACTTCTTATCGCGGTTCACTTTGACGCGCCGTCTTGCTTCGGCATTGCAGTCCAGGGCATCCTGGGAGACCTTATTGTCCTTGCTAGCGCGGCGGAAAACCAAAGGGGAGGACCAGATTTCGCGGATGAAAATGCGCTTTTCGCTGTCCTTCTTTTCGTCGTCTGGGTATTCGCTGGGAGCACCGAGATAGAAGTGTTTACTTATGCCCCGGCAATGATCCTGGTCGGGGTGGGTCTGCAGGAAGGCATCAACGTAAGGACGGCCCTTGCTGTCGCGTTTGAGACGGTCGCGCAAATCCTTGCCAACGTCGCGAGTTGCGTCTTCGGGGTCATCCGCTGCTGCCCGGATGTTACAGTCGATCAGAATCTTGGTTTCCGCTGCGTCGCCCAGGGCGATGAGAGTCATATCGCCATTGTCGACCGGAAAAAGAGTAATAGTCGTCTTGCGTTCTTTGCTCATTACCAACCTCCCGGGCGTACCCGTAGTCTTCAAACTAACCTCGATCACTCCTTGCAACCTCTCGCAGACGGGCCCTGCTGGGACAGTGCCGGTCCCCGAACCCTTATGTTTCCGAGCCCCCTACGGCCGCCGATCCCCGCTTGGCGTTAGAGCGCCCGTCTACGACCGCCGCCCTTGGCTTTGCGTTATGCCTCGGGTCGCCGCGCCGGGCACTGGGCTGGAGATTTTCCGAAGCAGCCAAAAGCCGCTCTGCATAGGAATTCGCAGAGCGTTTGACCCAGGCAGGAGTAATCATGAACAGCCAACAGGTCAACAAGAACAGATTGAGGCCCAAGAAAACCGCTTTGGTTACGTCGACTTGATGGCCCGTCCGAAACGCAAGGACGAGCGATACTGTCTGCAGGGTAACGGCGAAGGCGGACAACGTTGCTCCGAGTGGCTTCATTCCGTAGAGGTTGCGTCGAAAACCATAGCTAATCAGTTCATCGAAGAGCAGCCGGTACGTCTTAGTGTCGCGGGTGCGCTCCAGCAGTAAATTGGAGTAGGCTTCATAGAGCAAGTCTGCGGCTACTGGATCCGCCTCTTCCTCGGCAGCGGTTGGCATCGACCTGCCCAACAGTTCGGCGGCCTTTTGATGATATCGAGCGCGCGTGACGCAGTTTAGGGTTGTGTCCCGATGACGCAATTTCGCGACGCTCGGCTTGCCGCCCCAGTTGCGAAAAAGCGTCTCTTGTTTCCTGACGCCGAAGTCTCGGCTCAAATGCGCAAGAAGGTAAGTCAGCCCCGCCGCGGCCAGCGGACCAGAAACAACTCCGAGAAGTACGGAGGCGCTCAGGCCCCAGGTGGCAGCTAATGCTGCAACGGGCAAGGCAACCAGAAACGCGGGTTTCAGCCTTGCATTTCGCGCGTACTCGCTGGAAAGGTCGAGACCACCACTAGCCACAATAACCCCCGGAACTGCGCTTCTACAGCTCCACAACAAGATATTAGCAGGTCTCATGTATAATGTCAAGCAGGTCCTCCATGAGATAGCAAGCACGTCCTTATTCAAAAATTGAGACCTGTCCGTGGTACACTCGTCTTCGATCTTAGGGAACGGTCTAAATGCTCTCGGAGGACGACTATGAAGGTAAGTTTTTCGGCGATGCGGGGTGTAATCGGAAAGAGGCAGTACTATGCGACGATGATGGCCCTCTCCGAAATTCCCCATCTTTTTAAGTTCAACGATTGGGAACAAAGCACGCCAGAGTTGAGAGCCCAGCGGGTGCTCGTAAAATCGCGCGTACCCGAGATCGTTAAATACATCGTCGACAATGAGGACAGCTATCTCTTTTCCTCTATCACGGCGGCCTATAACACAGAGGTGAAGTTCAAGCCGATCGAGGAAGCCGACGACATCGGATTCCTCGAAATGGAGCTGGAGGACGCTAAGTTTCTGATTAACGACGGGCAACACCGTTGTGCGGCGATCACCGCTGCGTTGAGCATGAATCCCGCTCTCAGCAAGGAAAAAATCAGTGTTTTACTTTTCCCGTGGGAAAGCCTTGAGCGAGCTCAGCAGATGTTCACGGACCTGAACCGCTTCGTTCAAAAGACCTCGAAATCCTTGAATATTCTGTACGACCATCGTGATGTTCTTTCAGCTTTCACAATGGCGCTTACGGAGGCAGTTCCCGTTTTCAAGGGCATGATCGACAAAGAAAAGCTAACCATCCCCGTCCGTTCGCAAAAGCTCTTCACTCTCTCCACGGTCTATGATGCGAACGATGAGCTCGTAGGCTCGAAACTCGAGAAACCTGATACCAAGGAATACAAAGAGAAACTTGATCGCGCGATTCGCTACTGGAACGCGGTTAGTCGAGTCATTGCCGATTGGGAGAGGGTCAAGAAGGGAGAGATCACAGCTCCTCAGTTGCGCCAAGAAAAGATAAATACCCACAGCGTGGTCTTACGTGCGCTGGGAGGCCTCGGCAGGGCGGTCATCGAGAGCTTTCCTGATTCGTGGGAAGCAAAGCTAGAGGCGTTACACGACATCGATTGGAGAAAGGCTGTGGGAAATAAGGTCAATCCAGAGTGGGAAAATGTATGCATCACGGCCGGTTCGGTGCTTTCTAACCGGCAGGCGCGCGTCGGAACTCTGGCCGTGCTGAAACATAAGGTCGGACTGGATCTCAGTGGGCAAGAGAATTTGTTTATTGCCAAGAAAGAACAGCGCGAGGCCGTGGCGGGTGCCGAAAATGCCGTCCTGGCCGAACATGCCCCAAATGTGCAGTCGTAGTCTACTGGAATACGGCATTCGATTTTGAGGATTTTGACCAGCAGCGCCGGCCAGGAATTCCGGCTTTGCGCGCAGAATGAGTGAACGAGTCGTGTTCCAGGGATACACCAGGAGAAAAGCTTGTGGCCAGCCTCTTCTTTTCATATTCGCATGCGGACGAGGGTCTAAGAGATCAACTTGAAAAGCACCTCTCTGCCCTCAAGAATCAGGGTGTAATTGAGGCGTGGCACGACCGGAGGATTCCTGCAGGAGAGGCTCTTAGCAAGGAAATTGATGCGCATCTGGAATCAGCTGACATTGTCCTGCTCCTTGTCAGTTCGGATTTTCTAGCCTCGGAGTACTGTTACGACAGAGAGATGAAGCGTGCAATGGAGCGACACGAGAGTGGAAGTGCGGTTGTTATTCCAGTCATTCTGCGGCCTTGTGATTGGCACGACGCCGCATTTGGAAAGCTCCTGGCAGTCCCAAAGGACGGTCGGCCCATTACTCAATGGCCAAATCCTGATGAAGCGTTTCTCGACGTTGTGACAGGGATCAAGAGTGCCCTTGTGCGCTGTGGGGCGACACCTACGACTGGCGTCAAAAAATTGGGAGCTGTGAGCGTTCCTTTATCATCGCCAGCGATTCGCTCCAGCAACCTGCGGGTTGCCAAGCAGTTTAGCCAGTTTGATAAGGATCAGTTTCTGCGTAAAGGGTTTGAGTATGTAGCGAAATACTTCCAGAACTCTCTTCATGAGCTGGCTACTCGGAACCCCGGTATCGACCAGAATTTCCGCCGCATCGACGCGAATCAATTCACTGCGAGCGCGTACCGCCAGGGCGAAAAGATCTGCCGGTGTTCAGTATTCTTGGAAGGTATGACGAGTGGGATTGCTTATGCGATGGATGACGAGGCTCGTCCGGGTTCGTTCAACGAAGCGCTTTCTGTAGATGCTGATGACCAGTCGCTTTATTTCAAGCCGTTGGGTATGCAGTCTCTAGCTCGGTCCGCCGACAAGCTGAGCACGGAAGGGGCAGCAGAATTGTTCTGGGGTCTCTTCGTTCGGCCTATCCAGTAAAGCTTGCGTTGACAAATTGTTTTGATGGTCCAGTCCTGTCTTGTGTGGAGGACAAGGATGCAATCGGTCTACAAAACTCAACATCTGGCGGGAATCGGGTCCGCTTTGATTATCATCTGTGACGGCCAACGGGATCATGTCCGATTCTCCGAGTATCACATCGTCTTACTTCATTCCACTTGCAAGCGTATGTCGCAGCGGCTGCTTACGGACGTGTCGAGGAACGTTGTGACGGATGATGAGCTTCGTGGGCAGGCTCTTAATTTGGCCACTGCGCGTGTTCAATCCGAGGCAGATGAGAGGGTGAGGAATTTAATAGGCGAGCACCACATCGCCTCTGCAGTCGTCGCGACTCTCGCGGATGAGAAGGACATCAGAGCATTGCGATACGCGGGCGTTTGCATGGAGGAATTGGCTGAAATTGCGAGAATCACATTGAGCGGCGAACTCAAGCAGCTCATGAGAATGGTTTGTTCCTTGCCGGTGATATCGGTCGAGGAGTTATGAAGCAACTTCCAGCCCACGACGAGTTATCTGTTGAAGAGAAGAGGGAATTGCTACAACGTGCACTGGACGATGATTTGGTGAAGGCCAACAGTGTGAGGAAAAAGAAGAAAAGTGCAGCTCGTTCCACTCGTACCTTCGCTTAGGATTTATTCCCAATCCGCACTCTTCAAGCCAAGACTCCGCGCATTCTCTGATACGGCGCGCTTTACTTGGTCCTTGGCCCCATCCGGAAACTCAGCGGAAATCTCCACCACAACCTTTACCGAAGCGTTCGGGTCCGAGGCGAGCACGGACACAATCTCCTCCGCGATCTGAACCATGCGCATCTTGGCGGTTGCTGGAGCAACCTCCGCCGTGCCGTGGAAGGCCTTTGGCAGCGTTCCGGGCGGCAGAGGGATAGCCGGCTTGGGTTCTAAAGGAGTTGTTGGCCCTGGGCCCGAACCGGGCGGCACTGGCGGCGGTATCGGGCGAATTTTTCCCTCATAGGCGCTGGCCGCCTCCGGCTCAATGAGGAGTAACGTGTCGTCAACCTGCACATTTCCGCTGCCCAACTGGAAGCCGTCGAAACTGCCACCGTGCTGGCCGTAGGCCGTGCCGAAAAAATCTCGACTGGCCGCACCGCTGCGGATCGCCTGCGCAAGTACATCGCGGTCCTTGAGGCGCGGCAGGTAAAGGTAGCGTAGAGTGTCCTCCCAGAAGGCCATCGCCCCGGCCGCGGGCTTCTCTTCCTTCCAATACAACTCTTTAAGCTTCGTCCGAAGATGGATGGGCGACCAGGTCGTGATGACTAGCTCGTTTTCCACGCAAACCCGCTCGATCTCGCGCCCAACGGAACCTCCGGTCGTGTTGACGGGGAAAGCTTCGACGGTCGGCTTGGGGTCGGTCGGGGTCTCCTGAACCGGACATACCAGCCATTTGTAGCACTCCCGGGCAGCCCGCGGGAGCACTTCCTCGGCAGTTTGTAGCTCCTTCTCGGCCTGCTTCTTTTGCAACAGGTCGATGTTGAGCCGTCCCTCTTTAACATCGTCAACTATGGAACCCCAGGCGAGGGCCACCCGAGCGGCGTCATAAAGGCGAGACAGCGTACCGTGGTCGGCAGCAAGGAATAACAGCCGATTCCAACGATGCCGCGGCTTGGGGCCATTGTTCCGCGTACACTCCAACGCGGCCTCGAACGCGAGGCGCGATTCCTCCCGCGAGTACCACTTTTCTGGCGAGAGCACGACCAGCCGTAGCGCACCATCGTCTGGCACGTCGCTGTGTGGGGTGAAAATGTGAACACCATCAAAGAACGTCGCATTTTCTGGCCCGTGCTTTAGGGCGACGGCAATCTTTCCGGGCACTTCGGTCTTATCATCGAAGCGGCGCTTGCGGTTTTCCATTTCGCGGCGCAAGTTGGCGCGTGTGTCGAACCAAAACCGGGTCGCATCTTGCGCCTTATCGCCGGAGCTGTTCAGGTAGTGGAGGCGGTCGGCCAGCCGGTTGAGCGCGTCGGAATATACCGAGGATATCTGCCCAGGTTGTAGACATCCAAGGATTACGCGGGCTCGATCAATGCCGCGAATGCCAGCCGTGGTGCCCACCGACGAGGGCGCGCTCGCAAGAAAAACTGTGCGCGCCACACGACGGGCGGCGTTCACTTGACCGAAACGTGGCTCCTTATTCTCCAACTCCGTCGTCTCTGCTCTGTCACCGTCAATGTCTCGCTCGATGACCGCGTCCCATCCTGCGGGTAAGTAGTAGGCCAGCTCGTTACGTGTGCTGCCGTCATGCAGAGGCAGGCTGCCCGGCATGATGAGCTGGTCCTTGTTGTCGTCTTTCCAGAGCCGGTAGATGACCTTGGCCATCAGCTTCAGCACGCCCCGCGTGCGCTGAAAGCCCTCGATGGTAGTCCAGTCTTCATAAAGGCGGTCGAAAACCTCCGGGTGAATAGGGTACGCCTGCACCAAGCGGTCGTAATAGCGCGCTTCCTGGGTCTCGGCCGGTAGTTTCGCCCCTTCCGTTACATAGGCATTGGCAAAGGCTCGGCACACCGCATCGCGGGCTTTTGCGTCTCGCACCGGCTCGAAAAGCCGCCTGCGTACGATCTCGAAGGCCTCCTCCGTTGCAACCGGCTTCCACAGCGCCTGAACACGGCCAAAGGTTTTCTCCAGGGCCCGAAGTGCCGCCGCCCCACGCTGGCTGCCCGCCTCAACGTCTGACTCGGGTAGTGAAGCCAGCAAAATTGCTGTCGGCACCAGCTTTGCCGCTTCAGTGAGCGCTTGAAGAAAGGAGAGGTTGCTGTCGTAGCTCCCACCGCTCAATGTCTGACCTTCCGGGAACTGCCGGACGTATGCCACCAGCTCGTCGATGAGGACAACGCACGGCGCGTTAGCCGCGAGCAGCTCCCGCAGTACGTCCTTGCCGGGAGAGGTTCCGGTCGCATCCGCTTCCTTAACGAGCGCGAAGCCCTCGCTCCCACCGAGCTGCCAGGCCAGCTCGCCCCAAAGCGTTCGCACGCTCTGCTTCCCGTGCTTCCACGGTTGACCAGGCGCGTAGGCCATGCCGTCAATCACGGCCACGCGGGCCTGTGCCACATCCATCAGGCCCGCCCGCTCAATGAGTTCAGGAATCCCTGCCAATTCGGATAAGGCACACTTGCGGGTTGCTAAGTGATAGACGGCAAGCATCGTATGTGTCTTGCCGCCGCCGAAAGCTGTTTGAAGCTGGATGACGGGCTCACCACCCTTACCTGCCAGCCGTTGAGCGACTTGCGTGAGCAGAAGCCTCATGCCCTCGGTGATGAACGTGCGATCGAAGAAAGCAACCGCGTCCTGGTACTCGCGCGTCGCCTTGCCTGTATGAACGGCCGTGATGTCGGCAGCGAACTCCGATTGCTGGAATGTTCCTTCCAGAACGTCACGGTGGGGGAAAATGATTTCTCTCCAGGGTTTCATGGCATCATTTCCTTAAACCTCATATAGAGCCCCCTGTTTCGGCCCCGGCACTCTTGTGGCCGCGGATTCGATGGCGCTCCAGCTTGTGATGATCTCGTTGTAGGGGCGGGCGTCCTCGGCCCAGCCCGCACGCTCGCACAATGTGTATAGCCGGTAGGCGAGCTGACGAGTGGCTTCTGCCTTGGCTTGCACAGCAGTCAACACGGCCCCCGCGCCACTTTCGCCTTCGGTCTTGAACACACGGATGAGGTGATGCAGCGCCTCCCACACAGGCAGCCGGACATCTGACCCGGCATCCCAATCGGCATTGTACTCAGCCCACTTCAGCAGCCGCACCACTCCACCAGTGGCAGACAGCACTCCCGCCTGTTTTACGCCTTCCACGCTAGTTCCCTTGGCACGTGCCAAGGTGTCAGCGTCGCCGAATTTTCCGTCCTTCCAACCATACTGCTCGAACCAGTGAAGGCAGAACTGAGTATCGTGATCGAAGTCGTCCTCCGCCAAAAAGCGATTAATCAGCGAGAGGGCCGTCTTCACATTCATCGGTGAGCCGTCCGCTTCGAGCACAGTAGCGTATTTAGAGAAAACCCCCATTCCAGGGCCAATAATCGCTTGGGACAAGTCCACTGGAGCCACTGACGAGTGATCACCGCCCGAACCGCGGGTCATCTCGTCAAGGGCTTCGGGAAGCACTCGGTTCAGCTCACGCTGAAATGCTCGGCGTGAAATGGTCGGTGCATTTGCCGAACGCTGACGGCAGACGAGGACGATACAAGAGGCAAGCGAATTGATATTTCCCTTCAAGCCCACTGACTGTTCCGTGCGCATGGGCCATGTTCCTGTAACCGCCAAACCTGCACGATTAACGGCCTCAAGAAATGTCTCCCAACCCGTTGACGTTGTGCCTTTTTCGGTTTGCGTTTCAGATTGCTTGAAAGCGTAATAGATCGTGACTGGTATAGCGGGGTGAGCCTTCTCCGCGAGGCAATGCATCGCCCGCGCCATACCGGCAAGGAAGAAAGCCTCCGCTTTTTCTTTGCTGCCGTGACGATAAGGTGCGGCTATCAATTCCTCGGTCTTAGGTGTCACGAGCGTGGCAAACAGCTCCGGGAAAACTGGCTTCATTGTGCGGCGCAGCCAAACATAGAAGAAGTCGGAAAGATCAGCGTAAGCGACGTTGTCGTAATACGGCGGGTCTGTTGAAATGGCTTTTCCGGCGCTAATTGACTGCACCGCTGCGTCTGCCTGCACTGCAGTCCCGGAACCGACTATAGGTAGCTTGTCGAGTACCTCGCAGAGGGAGTGCGCGGTACCATAAATATCGCCACCCGCGCCAGCAAAAGGATTCGTTTCGGCATAGTCCCAAATCATGGGCAGTGCTTGGCGACCAAAGGTTCCCCTCAACCGATCCATAGGGTATTCCCAGAAGCATAGAGATGTGTTGCGGTCAGCAGCCTTGCTAACCGCAAAGGACAGATAGACCGCTACCGCATCAGCGTACGCAGTTGCACCGGTACCGCCGGCGTCGAGTCGGTTCTCATCGTCGGGTATACTAGCGGCGAGCGCGTTCTGATGAATTTTTTCGCGCGCCTCGGTCACTAAGTCGCTGAACGTCGTCAGCGCCACAAGCTGACGCGGAGTGAAATAGTCGCCGAATGTCTTGAAACCGTAAATGCGACCTTGTGCATTGCTCGCCCACGTTCCTCGGCAGGGCGTGTCCGGTTTCCAAACTGGTGTTGCCTTCTTGGGAATAGCTTCCATAAGCTTCGTGGGCTCGAGATACACGCGGCCATGATCCCCTTCCGCGACGATGGCCATCAATCGGCTATTCATTCGTCCCGCATTCGCCTCGTCATCAATGTAACCGTAGGTAAAAGGAGTATTCGACAGCAGGCACTTAAACGATCCGCGAGCTATCCTGGTTCCTTCCTTTGCTTCCGTCGGCGGTTTCCCCAATTTCACTTGGAACGAATAGCGATCACCATCAATAAGCGGCAGGACGTAAGCCTCTTTCCCTTCTTTACTCGACAAAATGAACGTGGACGCCAATGGTACGTCTATGTGGCGGTACGCCGGATTTGGGCTCTTCACCGTCCGTGCCCAAAGCCAGGCAATGACCGTGAGCTTCCGACCAACTAGCGGTTTCAGGTCAGGCCGCTTACTCGCCATGTCGGCTGTGATCTCGACGTTGGGATAGAGATGACCGATGCGCTTTTCTGCCTCATCACGCATCCACTGGGCGTAGTACCGCACATCTTCCGCAAGCCCTTGCGCACCTTGCCACTGGCGCAGAAGCTTTTCCCCTGCGGACACGCGCTGCCAAACCGGATTGATAGGAGGCCTCCTCGCAAACCTTGGCGGGATCTCGATCATGGCCTTGTTGATGAGCACGGCCACCGGGTTGAGATCGCTCGCGTAGGCGTCGAGGCCGAGGCGCTGCGCCTCCAAGGGAATGGTCCCGCCACCCGCGAACGGATCGTGCAGACCGGGAAGCTTCTCTGGGTTGAACAACTCGACCGCTTGCGGATCGTCCTTATTTAGTTCGCAGGTTTCCCGCCACGACTTGCGTATCTCATCGCGGGCTTTCTCCAAAACCTCTTCATTGGTGGTGCTCTCCCATTTCACCAGCTCTTCCAGAATACTGAAAAGACGATTGCGGCTCGAAGCCCAGCTCGCCTTGAGATTGTTAGGAGGAATTTCTCCCGGATGTTCCATCTCCCACTTCCATGAGGGGTCGTTGACCATTTGGCCGAAAATCACGGCTCGTGCTGTCGCCAAAGGCCGCCGCGCCCACCACAGATGCAGGGTACTCGGATGCCCGTGTCGGATTTGCTTTTCACGCGCAGAGGCCACGTTGATCGCGTCGAGCGGGAGTGCGACTTCGATCAGTTTTTTGGGCGCTTTCACGGAATGGTGCATGTTTAATGGGCCTCTGCTCGGGCGAGCAGATCGCCCAGGTTATAGTTGATCGACGCCACTCCCCAGCCAGGCTCCCGGTCGAAGGGATTGCGTACGTAGTGCGGCCCGTCCACCTCGTCGCCCTCGCCGATGAGAACGATGCCCAGCACAAACTTGTCACCCTGATTGAAGGCGTAGAGCATCTCGTTACGCGTAATGCAGACGGTCCCCGCCCCTTTCACCCGGCCTTTCACTTCGATGTGCCGCGGCTCCGGCTGCTTGCCACCAACGTTGGGCGGATAGGAAGTGAGATCCCATCCGCATTTATCGGCGGACACATCGACAACGCGGCATCCTCGTCTTTCTTCGGCACGGCGAACGGCGTCCATCGCAGCTCGTTCGATGCGCGCGCGTGCCGCAGCATCTGCTGCGAAGGTTCCAGCGACGGCATCGGCGGGCTCATCTCCCCGGCGCTTACGCATCAGACCAGCCGGAACGACGAGCGCGCCCCCCAATACCACGGGTGTGCCGTTGACGACATGCCGCATGGCCTGAAGTTCCTTCTTCCGGCTTTCAAGACGACCTCCGAGGTCGGCGACCGTGCGGCGGACATTCTCAAGATTAAGCCGCACATCCTTACCCGCTTCCTGATCCTCCTTGAGTTTCATCCAGCGGTCCTGCCAAAAATCTATCTCCTTGGTTAGCCGCTCATGTACGGCGGCCAGCGTTTTCTCAACCTGGCTAATGCGGCGCGTGGCAACCTCGTTGTAGTGCTCCGGCACCAATGTCGCGGCGGCGAGTGCTACCGCACGGGCTTCCTGGTTGGTGGCGACCCACGGCGCGTCGAGCACGTCCTTCAGCAATGTCCGCTCGGATTCCGGCAAGGGCTCAAGGTCCAGATGCGGTGCCCAACCGGCGAATTTGGCAGCACCCTCGGCTCCCACGCGAACGAATTGCAGGCGCTTTGAGAGCACAAGTCCGTCTCCCGACTTGACCTCATGCGTCAGCAGGAAAAGCAGCCACGGCTCCGTGCCTTCGTCTGCCGGGTCCACCAGTATCGCGCCTTGGCGCAGCAGATTTGCATGCTGCTCAAGAACCATGTCGGAAATCGAGAGCATCAACGGATGGCCGGGATGCATCAGCACGGCGCGACTGAGGCCCGCTTTTTCGAGCGGCTGAATAGCGGTGCGCTCGAAACAGATGCGGTCGTAGCGTTTCAGGACAGGCTCTCGCTCCCGACGATTACGGCCCGTGATGCGGCGGTCCCGCTCGCGTATAGCGACCGGAACATGAGCAATCTCGTAGCGACCCGCTTCGCGGGCATGAGCCGTCCCGCCGAGTGCATCCAGCGCCCGGAGAAAGAACGCGCGGACGAAATAGGGCTGTAGTCGGCGCGCCTCAGCCCTCTCCATCTCTTCCTTCACGGCGAAGATGCGTTCCGCACTCATGGTTTCTTGCGCGAGTGCGTTTCGGTCGAGAAGAGACTTCAGATGGTCGCGGTCCAGTGCCTGGTCGATTTTCTTCGTTAAACGAGCGCGGATCTCTGGCTTATCACCGTAGCGGATGGCCTGTATCAGCAGGTCCTTGAGGCTCGTTTCCTCGAAGACTTCGCCCAGAATATCGAAGACACGACCTTTCAGAGCTTCGCTTTCAATTTCCAGTTTCTTGAGTAGCCGGTGATAGACATCGCCCTCGCGTGTTTCCTTGGCTACAAGGTTCCACAGATGGCAGACTTCGGTTTGGCCAATGCGGTGGATGCGCCCGAAGCGCTGCTCAATTCGGTTGGGGTTCCAAGGCAGGTCGTAATTGACCATGAGATTGGCATTCTGAAGGTTGACGCCTTCGCCGGCAGCGTCAGTTGCAACGAGTACGCGCACGTCTGGGTCAGAGCGGAAGATGGCCTGAAGCCGGCGGCGCTCGTCACGGTGTGTGCCACCATGGATGGTAATAATGGCATCGCTGTTCCCGAGCACACCAGCAATTTTGCCGTGCAGATAATTCAGCGTGTCGCGGTGCTCGGAAAAAATGATGATCTTTCGTTGACGGCCGGATGCGTCGCGCATCTCGGGGTCATTCTGAAGGATCTTTGATAGCTCCTCCCACTTACGATCTTGACCTGACACCACGACTGCTTTCGCTTGTTTTTCAAGGTCCTCCAGAATGCGTATTTCGGCCTCTAACTCGGAGAGTGTGGCCGACGCAGTCGCTTCATCGACGAGCGTTTCTTCGAGTGTCTCTTGCTCCTCAGCATTGAGATCGTCATCATCTTCCGGCACCGGAACAAGCGTCTCGGCCAGTGCCTGGCGACCTCTTAGACCGAGTTTCTCGTCTCGAAGGCGTCCTTCGAGACGCTCCTTGCGGCGCTTGAGTGATTGGTAGATGGCTTCGGGACTTGAAGCAAGGCGACGCTGCAACGCTGTCAGGGCAAAGCCGACCGAGCCCTTCCGTGGGCCTTGAAGCGCGTCAGCTTTCCCCATTTCGGCCTGCACATAGTGAGTGACGCTCTCATAAAGCGCGGCTTCAATGTTTGAAAGCGTGTAGTTGACGGTGTACGCCTTGCGCTCTGGAAAGAGATGTGTGCCGTCGAATTTCAGCAGCTCCTCTTTCACCATCCGCCGCATAAGATCAGAGGCATCGACCTTGTGTACGCCATCGCGGAACTTGCCGTAGAAACGGTCCGAATCGAGCAGTGAAAGGAAAAGTTGGTAGTCCTCTTCCTTCCCGCTGTGGGGCGTGGCTGTCATCAGCAGCAGGTGACGCACCTGGGCACCAAGCTTCTCCGCGAACCGGAACCGCGCTGTCTTTTCAAGCTTCGAGCCAAAATAATGGGCGGCAAGCTTGTGGGCCTCATCGAACACAGCTAAATCCCAACCGGCCGCGCAGAGTTTTTCCTGCATTTCCTCATTCCGCGAGAACTGGTCGAGGCGAACAATCAGTTGGCAGTGATTGTCGAAAGGATTTCCGCTCGGCGAGGCCTGTTCCAGAAGCGCCGAATAAATGCTGAACTCCAACCCGAACTTCTCGAACATCTCGTCGCGCCACTGCTCGACCAGGCTCCCCGGAGCGACGATGAGAATCCGTCGGGCATCAGCGCGCATGATGAGTTCGCGGATGTACAGCCCGGCCATGATCGTCTTGCCCGCACCGGGATCGTCAGCCAGCAGGAAGCGCAGCGGCTGGCGCGGCAGCATCGACTCATAGACTGCAGTGATTTGATGCGGTAGCGGCTCCACATTCGAGGTGTGCACCGCCATCATCGGGTCGAACAGAAATGCAAGGTCGATACGTTTGGCTTCGCAAGCGAGTTGGAACGCAGCACCGTCCCCATCAAACGAAAACGGTCGCTCGACCGTGGCCACACTGATGGACGCCTCATCGGCGCCGCCCAGAAGCCGCTCTTTCATCCCTCCATCAGGTGTGCGATAGATCAGCTGTAAGGCACCGTCGCCGAGCGGCACGGTAGCCACCACACTAACGATCTCTGTCGGCTCAACACCCGTAAGGCTGAGACCCGGCGTGATTTCTTTCAGCCTCATAATGTGGTGAACCCCAGGAAATGACTTAAAACCACTGCCATCCCCTAACCTTCCCGCTGCTTGCGAACACCCGTCTTCTGCTCGGCGGTATACTTCTCTGCCGCGTCCCGCACGACCCACGCTAGCGACACTTTTTTCTCCTGGGCGATCTCTTCGAGGGTTTCGTAAAGATCGGGCGGAAACGTGATCGACACCCGCACTGCCGCTTTCCTCTGAGCCTTCGGCCTTCTTCCCTGCGACCGTTTCATCTTCATTGCCGGCCTCAAGTGCCGTCACCACTTTACACCAGGCCGGTGAATTTACAGGCTATCGGGCGATACGGGCCTTAGAGAGCAATTTAGCGCCCGATCAAATTAGTCCGATTGTTGCACGGGAGATTCTTCTGCCGCCGACAGTTGATCAACCAACCAAATCGCCATAAAGTTGGACACGCGAACAGATTTCAATTCCACTGATCTACTAGTTCCATTACGCCTTCCACAATGTCGCGCGCCCGCGCTTTCGTGATCGGCATGGACGAATGGACGACCTCGTTTCGTATGCGCATCCAGGAATCAATTCGCATCTTAAGCGCAGGCTGAATAAATTGTTGCTCCACGGCGTGCTCGACTAACGACCGCAAGGACATGGGCCTTCGCACCTGTGGCCAGGGGCTTTTGTTCAAGCGCTCGCGTAATTTTGCCTCAAGAAGTGTCACCGCAGAAATCACGGCCGCGCGATACTCTCCTGCCTCGAACAACCGCCGGGGTTCCGCTAGCCTTGCCACGCCGGTTTCAGCCGCAATACTCCGCAGAAGATTTCCCAATTCCGCAACAAAGCCCTCCGGATCGTCGGTTATTTTGTTCGGCCGTGTAATTATTGGAAAGTCATAGGCCGATGGCGGCACCTGCTCGGAGTTGGTCACTACCACGATTAACCTAAGCCGTCGGCGGTTGGGAGAATCCGCTTCCGCCCCCTTAAGCCGTGCAATTGCCATGCGGTACTCAGCTGTAGTCCACGATGATGTGAGTTCCACCACCATCACCGAGGCCCTATCGATCAAAGTGTCGAGCTTGGCACTGACATTTTCTCCGGGTGTTACGACATCGTCCGCCGTCACCGGAACAAAACCAGCGTCCTCAACGACCGGAAAGATGCGTTCGCGATAAAACGGAAGAAGATCCAAGGCAAGTGAAAAGAAACAGAGGCGCGTTGTTGAATCTCGCGGCAGCAGCAATTCACGGAGAGGCTGTTCCTCAGTTACCTTGCTCACGGAAATTACATTCTCCCGCATGTACTCTCTCAGTTCCTTAAACGCCCCCGCCAGTACCTCACCATACTTCTCTCGGCTACCAGGTAAATTGATAACCTTTACGCCCCGTCGCTCAAATCGAGCGACATCGGCGTTGCTCGCGTTCACGGCTAGCGAATATGCCATTCGCCGGGACCGCCCAAGTCTATTTGAGACGACGTGCCATATTTGCCTAAAATCTGGGTCCTCTAAACTGTAGCCGATAAACACGGCCGTCTTCGTTATCAGCTGATTTGAAAGGTATGTAGCAAGCAGTGGGAAACTTGTAAGAAATCCGTCGTAATCGGACTCGGTGACAATCAACCGGTTTGGATGACGAAGGTCCCCATGCAGTTTCAGAAGAAGCGTCCCGGCATTCCCCGCATTTATCGATAGTTGCTCTTCGTCAACGACTGGGTATACGTAACGCGGCGTCAAGTCGTACTGACGCTCTAGAAGGAAGTCGAAATTTGTCGTGCAGACAATGTCGAAAGGAATCGTACAGAATTCTTTGTGAGCGCGGCCTGGCTGAGCATCCCTCATGAGCAAAATATCCGATAGCTTCTCAATCAGATGCGTGCGGCCGAATTCGTGTTCATAGGCGGAGATAGAGTCGAGCGTACTGGTCGAGGTAAAGTCAGTCAGCTCGTCTGCCAACGCTTTGCTGAGCCCGGTCCACAGCGGCATCTTCTTCCCAGACGGCACGATTGCATTGAGCGACATTCCCGCCCCGACAACCGGCAACCATTTACCGGTGACAAGGTCATCGAGTACGGGCTTCGGGAAGTGCGGGATATACTTGGCCGACACGTTATCCTCGGCGGGAACGAGTTTGAAATTCGGATGCTAGCCGAATCTCAAGATTTTAGCCACCGGATGCGCCGCTTGCCGTTTGTGCTGGGGGATGGGAGACTCGCACCCTACTCTCGCGAGACACCCAAGGTCTTTTCGCTTGGTCCGAAGCCCGATGGCTTGCATTTCTTCGCTTACAACCGCGCGGGTTAACCGCATCCGTTGGAATTATGAGCCTTGCTATACAGCACGGGAAGCCCCCCGATAGCAACGCTCCAACCGTTTCCCACATCTACAGATACTAAGGGGGTGAATCCCATGAAAAAGAGCCTCCCTTTGTTGCTGTTTCTGGGCGTTTTCCTACTGATCGGCTGTGCAAGCAACAAAGACGCGAACGAAAAGAACTTCTCAGAAGCATTGAATTCTTACCTGGCCAAGAAGGGCCAGCTTTGCCTCGGCATTCCCTCCGCGTGGCCGGTCGATCTCAATGAAGCCGAGCGCCGAAGCGGCATGGGCACGGCGGCGGAAATGGCCGCTCTCGAAAAGGTCGGCTTGGTGCGCTCTCACGAGGCGGAAACCGAATACATGCCACCGCTCAGCAGTCGCCCCGTTAAGACAAAAGTCCTCCGATACGAACTGACTGAC
>Ga0187872_10000707_pt1 | contig 36783 bp, 29 predicted proteins | sample June2016WEW_16_4_FD_132973 | JGI IMG/M metagenome (GOLD analysis project Ga0187872, IMG submission 132973) | Peatland microbial communities from SPRUCE experiment site at the Marcell Experimental Forest, Minnesota, USA - June2016WEW_16_40 | ecosystem: Environmental > Terrestrial > Soil >...
GCCCCTCGGCGGCGCGGCCGAGCCGCGCCCGCCTCACCCCGCCATGGGCCTCCGCGTTGGCAGCGCGGGTGGCGGACTGTCTCCGCTGATGCCGCGCCTCGCCCTCGTCCACGACTGGCTGGATCGGCCCATCGGCGGTGGCGAGCGCGTGCTCCTCGAGCTCGCCCGGCTCTACCCGGAGGCCCCCGTCTACACCCTCCTCTTCGACCCCGGCCGCTACGCGGGCCGGCTCAACCCCGCCCGGGTCCGGACCTCCTGGCTCCAGCGCCTGCCGGCGTCGCTGCGCGGGCGTCCCCGCTACCTCCTCCCCCTGATCCCCGCGGCCGTCGAGTCGTGGGATCTCTCCGGGTTCGACGTCGTCGTCTCCAGCTCGGTGGCCTTTGTCAAGAACGTGGTCACCCCGGCGACGACCCTCCACGTCTGCTACTGCCACTCGCCGATGCGCTTCGCCTGGGACTACTGGCCGCGCTACGTGGACGAGATGGGGGCCGGGCCGCTCAAGCGGCTGGCGGTGACCGCGCTGGTCTCCCGCACCCGCCGCTGGGACCTGGCTGGGGCGACCGGAGTGGACGCCTGGATGGCCAACTCGGAGACCACCGCGGCACGGCTGCGCCACTACTACCACGTGGACGATGTCACCGTGATCCCGCCGCCGGTCGACGTCGACGGGCTGCGGCGGCTGGCCTCGACCCCGAGGGGCGACCACTGGGTGACCCTCAGCACCCTGACCGAGTACAAGCGGATCGACCTCGCGGTCCGGGCCTTCAACGCCTCCGGGCGTCCGCTCGTGGTGATCGGGGACGGTCCCGACCGGCGCCGCCTGGAGCGCCTCGCCGGGCCCTCGGTGCGGTTCGCCGGGCACCTCGACGACACGGCCCGGGCCGATCTGCTGGCCAGCGCCCGGGCCCTGGTCTTCCCGGGCGAGGAGGACTTCGGCATCGCCGCGGTGGAGGCGCTCGCCTGCGGCACCCCGGTGGTCGCCTACGGGCGTGGCGGGCTGACCGAGATCGTGACCCCGGGGCGCACCGGCGTCTTCTTTGACGAGGAGTCGGTGCCGGCACTGAACGCCGCCGTGGAGCGCCTGATGGCGCTCCCGATCGGCCGCGACGAGCTGGTGGCCGCGGCGGAGAGCTTCGCGGCCCCCCGCTTCCGGGACGGCGTGCGGAGCTTCGTCGAACGCGCCCAGGCCGCCCACCTCGCCGGAGGCAGGCGCCAGACGCCCCGGCCCGAGCCGGTCCTTGAGGCGCGGGTGCGGGTTCTCGGGGTGCCCGTGGACCCGCTGACCGTGGCGGAAGCGGTGACCCGGATCGCGGAACGCGCCGCCGACCCGACCAGCGCCCCCGCCTACGTGATCAAGCCCTACGTCGAGTTCTTTGGACGCCGCGCCGACAGCGCGGTGCGGAGGATCTTCGAGGGGGCCTGGCTGAGCCTCGCCGACGGGGTCGCGGTCCAGTGGGCGGCCGCGTACGCGCGCCGCCGCCAGCACCGGCCCGCCGACCTCATGCCTTCCCTGGCGGCGATCGTGCTCCGGCCCGCCACCGTGAGCGCGGTGGTCCCCGAGCGGGTCGCGGGGGTCACCCTCACCCTCGCCCTTCTCGAGCGGTGCCGCGAGCAGGGGCTGGGGGTCTTCCTGATCGGCTCGCCCAAGCACAACCCGATCACCCGCACCGCCCGCCACCTGGAGCGCGCCCTGCCGGGGCTCCGGGTGCTGGGCACGGCGCCGGGCCGCGTCGACCCGGCCGGCGACGCGGAGCTGCTCGGCGCGCTGAGGCGCCGCCGGCCCGACATCATCCTGGTGGGGCTCGGCTTCCCGGCCCAGGAGCGGCTGATGGCGCGGCTGGCCCCTCGGCTCGACCACGGCGTCCTCGTCGGCGAGGGCGGCAGCTTCGATTACCGCGAGCTGGGCGGCGACATCCGCCGGGCACCCGGGGCGATTCGCCGCCTGGGTCTGGAGTGGCTCTGGCGCCTGCTGCGTGAGCCGTGGCGGCTGCGCCGGCAGCTCGCCATCCCCCAGTTCGTCCTCGCCGTGCAGCGCCAGGCCCGCCGCCGCGACGCCAGGACCCCACAGTGACCGCCGCCATGGCAGAGTTCCGCGAATGCTGAGCGTCATCGTTCCCGCCTTCAACGAGGCGAAGCGGCTGCCCGGGACGCTGCGCACACTCCGGGTGTACCTCGACGGCGCCGGGGAGGAGTACGAGGAGTACGAGGTCATCGTGGTCGACGACGGCTCCCATGACGGCACCGCGGAGCTCGCCGCCCAGGTCGCCGCCCGCTGGCCCCATCTGGGCGTGATCCGGCTGCCCCAGAACCGCGGCAAGGGAGCCTCGGTGCGCGCCGGGATGCTGGCTGCCCGGGGCGGCCTCCGTCTGTTCACCGATGCCGACCTGAGCACCCCCATCACCGAGCTCGCCAAGCTCCGACCCCTGATCGATGGCAGGACCGCCGTCGCCATCGGGTCGCGGGCCCTGGCCTCCTCGCAGGTCGAGGTGCACCAACCCCTGGGCCGGGAGGTGATGGGACGCACCTACAACCGGATGCTGCAGCTCCTCGTCCTGCCCGGGCTCCACGACACCCAGTGCGGTTTCAAGCTGTTCACGGCGGAGGCGGCGGTCGCCTGCTTCACCCCCCTGCGCACACCCGGGTTCGGCTTCGACGCCGAGGTGCTGCTCCGGGCCCGGCGCCTCGGCTTCGGGATCGCCGAGGTGGGGGTGGTATGGCGCCACGCCGAGAACTCGCGGGTGAGCCCGCTGCGGGACTCGGTGGGGACCCTGGTTGATCTGATCCGGCTGCGCCTGCGCCGCGACTGACGGATCGCGTTCCCGCGGCGGACCGTGTCCCGCCCGGAGGGGATCCGGTGGCCAGCTCGACCCCCGACGCGGTGTCGGGGGAACTGCTAGCCTTCGCATGCTGTGCTCATGGCGTCTGACGGGATTAGGGTGGGGGCTTCTGGCTCGTCACCGCTGGGGGAGCTCTCGCGCGTCCTGGAGGATCGCGCCCAGGAGCTGGAGGCGGTCCTCGCCACCCTCGACGAGGCGATCGCGGAGACCGCGGCGGAGCGGACCCGAGTGCGCCACGCGCTGGCCCAGGCGGAGGAGGTCCGCGGCCAGATCATGGAGCACCGTCGGCTGGTCCAGGAGGAGACCCTGGCCGGCGCCCTGCGGCGGAGCGGCGAGCTCTACGCGCGCCTCCGCCACCTGGACTCCCGCCTGGAGGGTCTGGAGGAGCGCCGCACCGGCCTGCTCTCGGAGCGTGAGCAGCTCGCTCACTTCCGTTCCCTGGCGACCCAGCTGGAGGCCGACCAGAGGGTGCGCTCAGTGACCTCCGACGACCCCGGCGTCGTCTGCCGCCGCGCCGAGCGCCAGCTCCATCGCCTGGTCACCCAGGACCACGAGGCGGTCACCGACCTCCTCCTCGCCGGCCCGCTCGAGGACCTCGCCGACGTCGTGCTCGCGGTCGAGCTGATCGGGCGCCGGGTCGGTAGGGCCCCCGCGCTCACCGTCACCTCCGAGGTGACCGAGTGCAAGGAGGCGACGCGGCGTGCCCTCTCGCGGATGCACCGCCTGCTCTTCCAGATCAGCCCGCGGGGCCTCGAGGAGGACGGCCTGGTCACCGCGGTGCGGCGCGTCGCCGCCGACCTCACCGGCGTCGTGACCGTCCGCGTGCAGGTGGTCGGCGAGGAGCGGCGCCTGCTCCGCGCGATCGGCCTGGCCGCCTTCCGGGTGATCGTCGAGGCGATCGACAACGCCTGCCGGCACGGCCGGTCGCAGGAGGTCGAGGTGGTCCTCGCCTTCCTTCCCGGGCGCCTCCAGCTGGTCGTCGCGGACCACGGGGAGGGCTTCGACGTCGGTGCCACCGAGGCGCGGCTCGGACGCACCCGCTCGCTGGGGCTGATCAGCATGCGCGAGCGGGCGGAGAACGCCGGCGGCACCCTCGAGATCCGCAGCGCGCTGGGAGCCGGCACCGAGGTCAGGGCCGTCTTCAACACCGCCTGGCGCTAGATCAGCGGCGCCCCGATCGCCCAGGGGCTGGGCGAGGGTCAGGCGGTGGTCCCGGCCGGCACCGTGAAGCGGCCGATCTCGGGCCGTCGGGTGCGCTCCCGCTTGAGCTCGTAGAAGTGCTCGGTGGTGAGCAGCCAGGCGACCCGGTCCCAGAGCTCACCGGCTGCCTCGCCGACGATCCGCTTGTCGACGCAGGGACCGAACATCGGCGGGGCGTCGCCCAGCACCAGGGTGGGGACCCCGAAGGCGCCCCGCTCCGCGATCGACCGATGCTCCGCAAGCATCTCGTCGCGGGTGGTCGGGTCGGCGGCGGCGGTCTCGCCCAGGCCGCGATCGAGCCCGGCGGCCGCCAGCGCAGCGGCCAGGACGCCGGCGTCGTCGAGTGCCTCGCCCCGCTCGTGGTGGGCCTCGCCGAGCTTGGTGTAGACCCGCGCCAGCGCGGCATCACCGCCCGCCCGGCGGGCCGCGACCATCACCCGCATGGCGGTCTCGCTGGCGCGGTGGGAACGGAGGTGGCGCTCGTCCGGTTCGCGGCCGGCGTTGATCTCGGCCAGGACGAAGAGCCGGGTGGTGACCCGGACCGGGCGGACCCTCTCGACCTCGGTGAGCCAGCGCGAGGTCAGCCAGGCCCAGGGGCAGGCCGGGTCGACGTGGATGGTGATATCGGTGGTGTTCGTCATCCTCCCACCATACACGGGGGTGCTCCCGCGACTACCATGCCTGGGTGGTCCCCACGATCCACCGCCTGGAGACCGCCGATGGCACCATCGTGGCCGAGCGCTGCGCGGTCGCCAGCTCCTTCCTGAGCCGCTTCCGCGGCCTGATGGGGCGTCGCGAGCTGCCCGCGGGAGAGGGGCTGTGCATCCAGAACTGCGGCTCCATCCACATGTTCTTCATGCGCTTCGCGATCGACGTCGCCTTCGTCAACGGCGATGGCCGGATCCTGCATGCGTGCCACACCATCCGCCCCTGGCGGATCTCCCGTCCCGTCTTCGGGTCGAAGGCGGCCCTCGAGCTGCCCGCCGGCACCCTGCGCAACCTCGGCCTCGATCGCGGTTCGGTCGTCAAGCTCGTCTGAGGAGAGAGATGCGCGTCTCCATCGTCACCGGCCACCACGTCCCGCCCGACGCCCGCGCCTACGCCGAGACCAAGCTGCGCCGCCTGGAGCACCACGCCAGCCTCGACGAGGTCAACCTCACCGTGGGGCGGGAGACCGCCGCCCTGCCGGCGTCATCCGCCGAGGTCGTCCTCCATCTGCGCCACACCCGGCTGTCGGCCCGCTGCGAGGCGGCCAGCGTCCGCGAGGCGATCGATGGCGTCATCGACAAGGCGGACGAGCAGATGCGGCGCCATCACGATCGGGTGACCGACCGCAAGGGCCGGATCCGGGCCGACGCCGAACCACCGCGCCCCTGACCGGGTGGTGGGACAGCCGCCGGGGCCGGCCTCGATCGCCACCGGCGCGGGGATCATCTGACCGGGTGGGGTTGAGCCGGCCGGCCGGCTGGTACGATCCAGCTCGGCGCAGCGCCGCCGGGCCCGATCGGAAGGGTGCCGGACGCTCCCGCCGCGTCATCATGGAAACCCGGTTCCCGTCCTCAGAAGGCTGCGTTCGCTGCTAGGAAGTCTCATGTCCCTGCTCAGCAAGGTGCTCGGCGACCCCCACAAGCGGGAGATCTCCCGCCACCTGCGGGTCGTCCAGGAGATCAACGACCTCGAGGAGGCGATGCGCGCCCTCTCGGACGACGAGCTGCGCCACAAGACCGACGAGTTTCGCGAGCGGATCGGCTACCAGGGCGCCGACATCAGCTTCGGCCAGACCTACGCGGACGACCTCGACGTCCTCGACGAGAAGGCGAGCCAGGCGGATGCGGAGTTCGCGAGCGGCGCGGTGAGCGCCGAGAGCGAGGCGGAGATCGAGCGCCAGTTCGCCCGGCGCGAGAAGAAAGAGCGCGATCAGGAGCAGGCGGAGCACCTCGACGAGATCCTCCCCGAGGCCTTCGCGGTGGTCCGCGAGACCGCCCGCCGCGTCCTGGGGATGCGCCATTTCGACGTCCAGCTGGTGGGGGGCATCGTGCTCCACGACGGCAAGATCGCCGAGATGAAGACCGGTGAGGGCAAGACCCTGGTGGCCACCCTTTCCCTCTACCTCAACGCGCTGGTGGGCAAGGGCGCCCACCTGGTCACCGTCAACGACTACCTGGCCCGCCGCGACGCCGGCTGGAACGCCCCCGTGTACCACTTCCTGGGGTTGAGCGTCGGGGTGATCGCCGGTCAGAACCTCTCCTTCGTCTACGACCCCGACTACCTCGACGAGACCCACCCCGACTCCCGCCTTCAACACCTCCGTCCGTGCACCAGGCGCGAGGCCTACGCCTGCGACATCACCTACGCGACCAACAACGAGCTGGGATTCGACTACCTCCGCGACAACATGGCGATGACCGTCGAGCAGTGCGTCCAGCGCCGGCTCCACTACGCCATCGTCGACGAGGTGGACTCGATCCTGATCGACGAGGCCCGGACCCCGCTGATCATCAGCGGCCAGGCCAGCGAGCCGACCGAGAAGTACTACACCTATGCCCGGCTGATCAAGAACCTGGTCGCCGAGGAGGACTACACCGGCGACGAGAAGACCAAGTCGGTGACCCTCACCGATGAGGGCGTCGCCAAGATCGAGAAGTGGACGGGCATCTCCAACATCTACGACATCGAGCACGCCATCGAGGCCCACCAGGTCAACCAGGCGCTGCGGGCCTGGGTCCACTACCAGCTCGACCGTGACTACATCATCCGCGACGGCGAGGTGGTGATCGTCGACGAGTTCACCGGCCGGACCATGCCGGGACGGCGCTGGAGCGACGGCCTCCATCAGGCGATCGAGGCCAAGGAGGGGGTGACGGTCCAGCAGGAGAACATCACCCTGGCGACGATCACCTTCCAGAACTTCTTCCGCCTCTACCACAAGCTGGCCGGGATGACCGGCACCGCCATCACCGAGGCCGAGGAGTTCGACAAGATCTACAAGCTGGAGGTGGTGCCCATCCCCACCAACCAGCCGATGATCCGCCGCGACGAGCCCGACCTCGTCTACATGACCGAGGCCGCCAAGTTCAAGGCCGTGGTGGAGGACATCGCCGAGCGCCACGGGGCCGGCCAGCCGATCCTGGTCGGCACCACCAGCATCGAGAAGTCGGAGCGGCTCTCCCGCCTGCTGGAGAAGCAGGGGGTGACGCACAACGTCCTCAACGCCAAGCAGCACGAGCGCGAGGCGGTGATCATCACCGAGGCGGGCCAGCCCGGGGCGGTGACCATCGCCACCAACATGGCCGGACGTGGCACCGACATCGTGCTCGGGGAAGGGGTCGCCGCCCAGGGTGGCCTCTACATCATCGGCACCGAGCGCCACGAGTCCCGCCGGATCGACAACCAGCTGCGGGGCCGCGCCGGACGCCAGGGCGACCCCGGGGAGACCCGATTCTTCCTGTCCTTCGAGGACGACCTGCTGCGCGTCTTCGGCGGTGAGCGGATCCAGGGGATCATGGGCCGGCTGCACGTCGACGAGGACGTCGCCCTCGAATCCAAGATGTTCACCCGCCAGATCGAGGGCGCCCAGGCGCGCGTCGAGGGCTACCACTTCGACACCCGCCGCCACGTCGTCGAGTACGACGACGTTATGAACCGGCAGCGCGAGATCATCTACGGCGAGCGGCGCAAGATCCTGGAGGGCGTCGACACCCGGGCCAACTTCCTCAACATGCTCGAGCACGTCGTCACCGAGGAGGTCCCCACCTTCTGCGAGGGCCGTCACCGGGACACCTGGGACCTGGAGGGGCTCTGGGCCCGGATGCGCCAGTTCGCGGGACCGCTGCTCCCTTCGCTGGGCGAGGTCGACCTGAACTCCCTGGGGGAGAGCGTGCCGGAGGTGATCGAGACCCTGGTCGGTGAGCTCACCTCCCTCTACGAGGAGCTGGAGGCCAAGCACGGCACCGAGCTGATGCGGCGCGCCGAGCAGCTGGTGATGCTGAGCGTCATCGACGAGAAGTGGCGCACCTACCTGACCCAGATGGAGCACATGCGCGAGCAGATCGGCTTCCACGGGTATGGCCAGATGGACCCGCTGGTCGAGTACAAGCAGGAGGCGTACCACTCCTTCCAGGACCTGATGGCGGAGATCCAGCGGGACATCGTTCGCTTCCTCTACACCATCAAGTTCGAGGCCCTGCAGCCGCCCCAGGAGCCGCCGCCCTCGGAGGCGGCGGCGGAGGAGACCGCCCCTCCCTCACCGCGCGCCGACCAGCCCGGCTCGGGTCGCCAGGGCGAGGCGCCTCCCACCCCGGATTCAAATGGGCCCGGCCCGGCACCGTCCGGAGGAGGCGGGCCGGCGGCGCCACCCGCCCGCCCGGCCGCGGCCGCGGCCAGCGGCTCCCTCGCGCGCGCTACCGTCAAAAGTGGTGGGCCGCCGCCGGCGCGGGCTTCCGTTTCCGCACTCGCGCCCTCTCCCGCTCCTGCTCCCGCGCCTGCGCCGGCTGCTCCCGCTCCCGTGCCGGTGACATCGGGCAGCCTCTCGGCCCGAGCTGGCGCCGCAGCGCGCGGGATGGCCATCCCGGGTGGTGCCGGCATGCTGCCCCAGACCCGCGTGCGCAACGTGGTGGAGAGCTCCTCAGGGGGGACCCGCCGAACCGACGGCGCGGGGCTGCCGGGATCCAACGGCAGGGGAGCGCCACGCAAGATGGGCCGCAACGAGCGCTGCTGGTGCGGCAGCGGCAAGAAGTACAAGTTCTGCCACGGCAGGTAGCTGAGGGTGGGGGAGGGCCCCCGCCGTAGCCGTCCAGGCTCAAACAGCCAAAAATGGCATGACCACCAGGAGAGCCGGGAGCACGAGGCACGCTACCGCCAGGTTGAACAGCCTGCCCGTGGCGAGGATGCGACGCCATTCCGAGAAGAAGCCCATCATTGCTGTCAACGTCACGAGCACGGTGAGCACCAGGGCGGCCACGCTCCCGGGATAGACGTTCCCCTGCCAGGCCGGACCGGTGACCATGGTGACGAGCTGAAGCGTGGCGAACGCACCGTCGAGCACGACCGCCACCGCAAAGGAGACGAGCGTGGTGGAGTGTCGGCGTTGTCTGCCCCGCCGGTGACGAGTTGCGGAGGGGTGCGTTCGGACAGCCTACTGATCACCCCGCCGTCGTTGCCGTCGTGTGCCGGCCTTCAGGGGTCGGGTTTGCGGTCCGAGTCAGTGCGCCAGATGCGGTACCCACGCCGCGCCAGGCCTCACCACCATCGGCAACAAAACCTATTATATTACCTATTGTGCTGTCAATGAGTATTAATAGTCTGATTCACCCCTATTGACATTACTCCACTTGATAAGCTATATTCATAGACCTTAGAGCGGCATTGATGAGGTAAGGTCAAGGTGATGGCTGTTGAGATTGGCAGGCGCACCACCGGCGAATGGGAGGCCGTCATCGGAGCTGAGGTCCGTGCAGCGCGGATCGCTGCGAACCTCGACCAGGCGGAGCTCGCCAAGCGTGCCGACCTCAGCCTCGGAGCGCTGAAGAACCTCGAGGCCGGGAGGGGGTCCACCCTCAGAACCCTGATTCGTGTCGTGCGGGCGCTGGGACGCGCCGAGTGGCTGGGGACGCTCGCCCCTCCCATCACCGTCAGCCCGCTCGCGATGCTCTCTTCGAGACGCTCGGCAACGCATCCTCGCCAGCGCGTCTCCCGACCGAGAGCAGTGCGCACCTCCACCCCCTGATGGCGTACCTGCCGGTCGAGGTGGTCGAGGTGCGCGCCTGGGGTGACCGCGTGGGGGCCGTCGCCCTCGACCCGGCGAGCGGCTACTACGTCTTTGAGTACGCGCCCGCCTGGCAGGCGCGCGGCGTCGAGCTGGCGCCGACGACGATGCCGCTCAGCCAGCCACGGCACGTGTTCCCGACGCTGCCGGTTGACACCTTCCACCGGCTACCGGCAATGCTCGCGGACGCGCTCCCCGACGCCTTCGGCAACGCGCTCACCACCGCCTACCTGGCGGCCGAGGGCGTGCCGGCGACCGCGATCACCCCGCTCGACCGTCTTGCCTACCTCGCGTCGCGTGGTGTGGGCGCGCTCGAGTTCCGGCCTCCCCGGGGACCCCAGCCTCGCAAGGCCACCGCGATCGACCTGGCCGAGCTGGTGCTCGCGGCGCGCTCGGCGGTCTCCGGGACGTTCTCCTCTGGCCATCGCATCACCGAGTCCGTCCGCCATCTCATCGCGGTGGGCACCTCCGCCGGCGGCGCCCGCGCCAAGGCCGTGGTCGCCTGGAATCCGGAGACCGGCGAGGTGCGCTCCGGTCAGGTCCCCGCGGATCCCGGTTTCGAGCAGTGGCTGTTGAAGATCGACGGCCTCGGGGCCGACCTCGACCTCGGTGAGTCGGCGGACTACGGACGCGTCGAGTACGCCTATGCACTGATGGCCAGGGCGGCCGGGATCGAGATGACAGCATGCCGGCTGCTCCAGGAGGGCGGCCGAGCGCACTTCATGACGCGGCGTTTCGACCGCCTCGACGACGGCACCAAGGTCCACACCCAGAGCCTGTGCGCGCTCGCCCACCTCGACTTCCGACGGGTCGGAGCTCACGACTACGCTCAGCTCTTTGACATCGCGGAACGTCTCGGGCTCGGGCCGGAGGCGCACGCTCAGGTGTTCCGCCGGATGGTCTTCAACGTGGCCGCCGCGAACTGCGATGACCACACCCGGAACTTCTCCTTCGTCCTGCCCCCGGGGGGCGCCTGGCGCCTCGCTCCCGCCTACGACGTCACGCACGCGCACAATCCGCAGAGCCGGTGGACCGCCCAGCACCTGATGGCCGTCGATGGCCGGACGCGTGCGATTGCGAGGTCTGACCTGGCGACGGTCGGCGACCGGTTCCAAGTCCCGGACGCGACCCGGATCATCGGCGCCGTTCTCGACGCCGTCGACTCCTGGTCAGAGTTCGCCGTGGAGGCCTCGGTCGGTCCCAGGGCCAGGGAGGAGGTCGGCCGCGACATCCGGGAGATGAGCGCGCCGCTGCGCTGAACGGAGCGGCTGCCGCCCACGCGGCTCAATCCGCCTGGGCGAGCCCGCGCAGGTGCTTCCACAACAGGTCCACCGCGGGCGTGTGCACCCCCTCGCGGCGGGCGGCGGTGAAGGACTGCAGGACCCGCGGCCCGGGGCAGGGGAGCACGGTGAGCCGCCCGGCCGCGAGGTCGTTCTCGATCAGGACCTCGGGCATCACCGCGAAGCCGAGGCCGGCGATCAGGGCCGGGACCAGCACGCCCTCCTCGAGCTCGACCGCCTCGGCGTCGCGGCCGTGCTCGCCCAGCAGCTGGGCGGCGAGCTGGTGGGTGGCGGTGCCCCGCTCGTGCTGCAGGTGCCGGTAGGCGTTCAGGCCTGCGGCGGGCTCGCGGCTCCTCGCGAGCGGGTGGCTCGGGGCGGCGACCAGCACCATCTGGGTGCGCTCCATGGTCATCGACTCCAGGCCGGGCGCGTAGACCCGTGAACCGGTGAAGATGATGTCGACCTCGCCCCCCTGGAGCATCACGATCATGTCCCGGAAGCGCGCCAGGCGGAGGTGCAGGCCCAGCTGGGCGTGCGCCGCGATGAAGGGGGCCAGCCAGCCGGGAACGCGGTGGGCTCCGACCACGTGCCCGGCGGCGACGGTGATCTCGCCGCGCTCGTCGCTGAGGAAGCTGATCCGCAGCTCGTCCACCAGCGCGACGTCGTCGAAGATGCGGGTGGCGATGGGGCGGAGCGCCCGGCCGACATCGGTGAGCTTCACGTTCCGGCCCGCCCGCTGGAAGAGAGGCAGTCCCAGCCTCCTCTCGAGCCGGTGGACGACGGTGCTCACCGACCCCTGAGAGATGCCGAGAGCGTCCGCCGCCGCGCTCACGTGCTGGCGCTCGGCGACCGCAAGGAAGGTGTGGAGCTGGTCGAGGGTGATCTCCGGCCTGGGTCGGGCCGGCGAGTGCACGCGCGGTGCGGGACGGCGCGGCGCGCTGTCGGAGTCGGCGAGCGGAGGGAGGGTATCCATAATTCTCCTGAGAAGAATGAAATCATATGACCATACGGCTTGATCATGGGGATATGCGGTGCCACAGTCGATGGCTGCAGCAGAGCCCCAGAGGAGAGACTGTGCCCACGTCCGCCCGGGACGCGCCGTGCCCGCCCGCCGCGAGTCGGGACCTCGCGTCCGCCGCCCGGGCGCTCGAGGGTGCCGATGCCGAGGGGATCCTCCGCTGGGCCTTCGACCGATTCGACCGGGTGGCGCTCGTCGCCAGCTTCCAGGTCGAGTCGATCGTTCTCATCGACATGGCCAGCCGGCTGCGTCCCGGCGTCGAGGTGGTCACCCTCGACACCGGCCGGCTGCCCGAGGAGACCCACGCGCTCATCGACACCGTGAGGCGGCGCTTCTCGATCCGGCTCCGGGTGGTCGCACCCGAGGCGGGCGACGTCGAGGCGATGGCCGCCGCCCATGGCGTCAACCTGTTTCGCCGCTCGACCGAGCTGCGCCATCTCTGCTGCGAGCTGCGCAAGGTGCGCCCGCTCAGCCGTGCCCTGCGCGGCTACGACGCGTGGGTGACCGGACTCCGGCGTGAGCAGTCGGCGACCCGCCAGAACACTCCGGTGGTGGCGCGCGACGACGTCCACGGTGGGATCGCCAAGCTGGCCCCGCTGGCGGCATGGAGCCGCGATGACGTGTGGGCCCAGGTGCGGTCCCGCGACCTCCCCGTCCACGCCCTCTACGCCCGCGGCTACACCTCGATCGGCTGCGCCCCCTGCACGCGGGCCACCCGCCCGGGCGAGGGCGAGCGCGCCGGTCGCTGGTGGTGGGAGGATGGCGCGATCAAGGAGTGCGGTGTGCACGTGGCCGGTTCGGGACCACCCCGCCCCAGGGGGACCGGCTAGCCTCGCGGCTGCTGGGAGGCGACTCCGTGGCTGATCCCTCGCCGGTCCTCACCGTGTCCGCGATCGTGACCAGGCTCCGGGCGGCCGGCTGCGTCTTCGCCGAGGATGAGGCCCACCTGCTCATCTCCGCGGCGGCGACACCGTACGACCTTGCTGCCATGGTGGAGCGGCGCGCCGCCGGGCTTCCCCTCGAGTACGTCATCGGGTGGGCGGAGTTCTGCGGCCTGCGCATCGCCGTGGAGCCCGGCGTCTTCGTCCCCCGGCATCGCACCGAGCTCCTCGTCCGCCAGGCCGCCGCCCGTGCCCGGTCGGGAGCCGTGGTGGTCGATCTCTGCTGCGGCGCGGGCGCGCTGGGGGTGGCGCTGGCCGCGTCCCTGGGACGGATCGAGCTGCACGCCACCGACATCGATCCCGCCGCGGTGCGGTGCGCCCGGCTCAACCTGGGCGCGGCGGGTGGTCACGTCTATGAAGGAGACCTCTACCAGCCCCTGCCCGCCGACCTGCGGGGCCGCGTCGATCTCCTGGTCGCCAACGTCCCCTACGTGCCCACCGGGGAGATCGCGCTGCTGCCCCGCGAGGCCCGGCTGTACGAGGCGCGGTGGGCGCTCGACGGGGGCGAGGACGGGCTGGACGTGCTGCGCCGGGTGGCGGCGGAGGCGGCCGGGTGGCTGGCGCCGGGCGGCCACCTGCTGGTCGAGACCAGCGCGGCGCAAGCGCCCCGGGCCGTCGAGATCCTCGCCCGCGGACGGCTTATCCCGGAGGTGGCCAGCCTCGACGAGCTGGAGGCCACCGTGGTCATCGGAACCCTGGACGCGGCCGGGAGCGGATCGCGGGGCTGACCAGGCGCTGGATGTACGGACCAGCCAGGTCGCGGTTGCGAAACTGTCGGTGACCCGTCACACGCGCAGATCAAGGTAGGGACACCGCTCGTCATAGCGTCGCTTGACGTGACCACGAGCTCCGAGAGGAGGGGGAGGAGCGTCCCCAAGCGCCCCGCCCGCCGCGCCCTGCTGTCCGCGGTGAGCCTGATCATCGCGATCGCACCGATCGTCATCAGCAACACCCCACCCGGCGTCGTCGACGCCTCGGGAACCCCGGGCATTGGTCTGACCGAGAGCGCCCCGGCGACCGTCCTCTACGGTTCCGACGCGACCGTCTCGCTCACGGCCAGCGATCCCTCCGGCGACGGCTGGGGCTACAACCTCAGCTACGAGGACGTCCTCCCCGCGGGCGTCAGCTACGTCTCCGGGTCGACCGCCCCGTCATCGGTCGGCGATCCCCAGATCCTCGCCGACGAGCCGGCGGCCAACGAGACCACCCTGATCTGGAGCAACGTCGCCGATCTCTCCCCCGGCTCCAGCAACACCCTGGGATTCTCGCTGGCGGCGGCGACCGACGCCAATCCCACGCCCAACTTCCTGCCCAACGACAGCTACACGGACAGCACCTCCGCCTACGTCAACAGCGATCCCCGCTACGTCCCCCAGTTCGCGGCCGACGGGAACCCGAGCAACGTCACCGGCTGGGCGACCGCCGGTGGGACCACCGCCCTCTCGCCGCTCGAGATCAGCCAGAGCCCAGGCGGCGCCGAGCTGCGCGGCATCCACGACCACCAGTTCGTCTCGACCATCACCGTCACCAACAACGACGTCCACGCCACCGACGGCATCACGGTGAACGACTGGCTGCCGGCCGGGCTCGAGTACCTGCTCTGCGGGCAGACCGACAACACCACCGACGCCCCCACCGACCCGGGCTCCGTCGACGAGTACCCGGATAGCGGGCTCATCTCCGGCCACCTCACCTCGCCGCCCAACTGCCTCACCCCGGTGTCGGTGGCCACCGAGGACACCGACCCGGATGGCGAAGGCTCGCTGCCCACCGCCGTGTACACCGACGTGGAGTGGACCGGCCTGGGCGACCTGGCCCCGTCCCAGAGCCTCACCATCCAGTTCGTCGCCGCCATCCCGATCCGGGCCAACACCATGACCTGGAGCTCGGGATCGGCGCCGAACGCGGCCAGCCTCGGCCAGGCCGCGAACCTGGACAACAACAGCGGGGCCGAGACCGTCGACGGCACCTCGCTGACGATATACGCCACCGCCGCCGGCACCTACACGGGCACGCTGGGGAGCGGCTCCAACCCGGTCGCGGCCACCGGCTACGACACCGTCGTCGCCCGGGACATGATCACCGGCAAGAGCGTCTCGGATGGATCCTTCTCGCAGGGCAACGACGTCACCTACACGATCACGGTGAGCACGTCGGAGTACCGCTACTCGGACGAGACCACCGTCACCGACACCCTGCCGTCCGGCCTCTGCCCGCTCGGCGACGAGAACTACGACGCCCACTCCTCCCCCGAATGCGACCCTACCGGCGCGGAGCCCTCGCCCGCCTACGCCTCGGTGACCGAGAACGCGGACGGCACCTTCACCCTGGTCTGGGACCTCGGCCACATGGACCCCTCCACGACCGACACCGTCACCTTCCCCGCCGCCGACCGCATCGACTATCAGGCCGACTACGAGAACAGCTCGCCGACGGTCGGCAACGACACCCTCACCAACACCGAGACCGCGGCCGGCAACCTCTCGGTCATCTGCGGCGATGCCAACCCCGATTGCGCGGGAGGGGCCACCGACTACATCTCCCACGACACGCCCCTCACCGTGGACGACGTCACCGCCACGGCGAGCGCGTCCCAGTCGGCGGCCGGGCCCACCATCACCGTCTACATCTCGCAGAACGTGCCCGCCGGGGACACCATGGACTGTGCCACCGCGACCTACCTATCGACGTCGTCGACCGGCTACCCGCCCACCTACCAGAAGGGCGACCTCATCTGCTTCCAGATCGACGTCAGCTACCCGCCCGGGACCGACTTCAAGAACCCGACCGTCACCGACTTCATCCCCCCCAACACGACCCTCGTGTCGGCGGCGACCACCGGCGCCAGCGACGCCTCCAACGTGACCTTCAGCGAACCCACGACCGGCGAGCTGGAGTGGACCATGGGCAGCCAGCTGGCCACGCCCGATGGGAACCTCTACGAGTCGCCGGGGACGCTCTTCGAGGCTCAATTCTCGGTGATCGCCACCGCCGACCCCACGGTCGGCAACACCTACGACCTCACCCAGGACCTGGCCAAGCTGGTGACCGCCAACACCGATGGCACCACTTTCACCGCCCGCCGCCTGGTCACCTACCAGCTCGCCGCGCCGATCGTGACCCTGAGCAAGGCGGTGTCGACCATCGACGGGGCCGCAGCCCCGCAGCCGAAGAACGACACCGTCCGGGGCGGGGACAGCGTCGGCTACACCCTGACCGTGACCGACACCGGCCTGGTCGACGCCTACGACGTGGAGGTGTGGGACGCGCTCCCGGCGCAGGTGGACTGCGCCACCGACGTGAGCTCGATACTCCCCGCGTCGGGGGGCGTGCGGGACGGGAGCCGCCGCCAACGTCATCGAGTGGCCGCCCTCGGCGATCCCGGACCTGGCCCCGGGGGCGTCGGCGTACCCGAGCTTCACCCTGGCGATTCCCACCAGCGCCGGGGCGGGGGAGACCTTCGCCAACAGCGCCGGGGTGCGCAGCTTCATCGGGGAGAATAACCAGGCCGGTCAGAACCTGTACTACCCGGAGAGCAACATCGACTCCACGGTCACCTCCGGAGAGGAGAACGCCAGCGCCGCCGACGACAGCGCGGACGTCACCACCGCCGCCGCCACCGTCACCAAGACCGCGACCACCTCGATCACCACGGCCGGCAACGGGGAGGCGGACGCCACCATCGGGGAGGCCATCACCTACACGATCGAGGTGACGGTGCCCCACGACACCACCTTCTACAACGCCTCGCTCGCCGACCCGCTGGGAAGCCGGCAGACCTACGTCACCGGCAGCGGGCAGGTGACCCTGGGCGACGGCACCGAGTTCGGCGAGGGCTCCTCCGCCGAGGGCTTCACCTACGCCTACGACTCGAGCTCCAACACGGTCACCCTCTCCTTCCCGTCGACCTATCCCAACCCGACCACGACCGACGAGCAGGTCACCGTCGTCTTCTCCACCGTGGTGGCCGACGTCGCTGCCAACGCGCGCAACGACGAGATCAGCAATGTCGCCACCCTGAGCGACGACACCGCCCCATCCGGCGGATCGCTGGTCACGGCGGCCAACACCCCGCTCGACACGCTGGTGGTGGAGCCGGACGTGACCATCGCCAAGAGCGTCAGCCCGGCCAAGATCCAGCCGGGCGGGACCAACACCTTCACGATCACGGTGACCAACCCGAACCTCACCGGGGTGAGCAGCGCCTTCGACCTGGTCGGGACCGACACGATCCCAAGTGGGCTGAGCTACGTCGACTCCAGCGCCGCTTTCTCCCCCCCGTCGAGTGGCAGCGTCTCCGAATCCGGCGATGTCATCTCCTGGTCGATTCCGGAGCTGGACCCCGGAGACACGGACACCATCACCTACGAGGTCAACCCGCCGGCACCCGCTGACATGACCACCGGCGAGAGCTTCACCAACACCGCCACCTTGACCTCATGGGACGGCGTGAGCGGCGATCCGGCCGGGACCAGGACCTATGGGCCGGCCTCGGCCAGCGTCGACCTGCCGGCGGAGTTCCCCGACCTGGTGACGACCAAGTCGACGCCAGACGGCAATGCAGCCTTCGCCAACCAGCCGTTCAGCTGGAAGGTCAGCGTCAAGAACAGCACGACGGTCGCCATCGCCAACTCGCTGGCGGTCACCGACACCCTGCCGGCGGACTGGACCTACGACACCGGCACCACCACGTTTACGCCCCCGACCGGGCCGGCCACCCACCCCGACCCGACCGTGACCGTGAACGGCAGCGGCGACGACGTGCTCACCTGGACCGATCTGGGGACGCTGAACCCGGGCCAGACGCTGACCATCGTCTACGAGGGGATCCCGGGGTCGGACCTGGACACCGTGGCCACGACCGGACCGGACGTCCCCTACACCAACTCCGCCTACGCCACGGCCGATGACAGCACCGGCGCGTCGGGCAACGAGACCGGCCAGTACCAGAGCAACACCGCGACCGCCAGCGCCTACATCGGAGACGCCGACCTCCAGATCGTGAAGAGCCACAGCGGCGACTTCAGCGCCGGAGCGGACGGCATCTACACCCTCACCGTCAGGAACAACGGACCGTCGGCGGCCGGCACGCCGATCACGGTGAGCGACACCATGGTTTCGCCCGAGGAGTTCGTGTCCGCAACCGGGAGCGGATGGGCCTGCACCTACAGCAGCCCCACGGTCACCTGCACCTCCTCCACGACCCTGGCGAGCGGGGCCACGGCGCCCGCCATCAGCGTCGTCGTCGACACGCCGTCGAGCACGGCGGACGGCACCGACGTCACCAACACCGCGTCCGTGACCTCCCCGACCTGGGACAGCGACACCGCCAACAACACCTCGAGCGACCCCACCACCATCGACGCCAAGGCCGACCTGGCCATCACCAAGTCGCACACCGGCAGCTTCACGGCCGGGAGCCAGGGCACCTACACCATCTCGATCGAGAACAACGGCCCGTCCGACGCGGTGGGCCCGCTGAGCGTGACCGACACCCTCCCCACCGGTGAGACCCTGGTGTCCGCCACCGGGACGGGATGGTCGTGCGGTGCCGTGTCGGGCGGCCAGTTCACCTGCACCAACGAATCAGGCCTCACCAGCGGCTCCTTTGCCCAGCCGATCACCGAGGTCGTTGACGTGGCGGCGTCCCAGGCCCCCGGCTCGATGACCAACACCGCCTCGGTCAGCTCCTCGACCAGCGACCCCGTGCCGGGGAACAACACCTCCAACGACGCCACGACCGTCGTGACCTCGGCGGACCTGACCCTGAGCAAGGTGCACGAGGGGACCTTCGTCGCGGGCGACGACGGCACCTACGACTTCACCGTCTCCAACAGTGAGGGCCCCTCGGACGCGGCCGGCCCGCTGACCGTGACCGACACCCTGCCCAGCGGCGAGACCTTCGTCAGTGGCGGCGGCTCCGGCTGGTCGTGCTCGGTGTCCTCGGGGACGGTCACCTGCACCACCTCGTCGGGGCTCGACGTCGGTGGGTCGACCTCCTTCACCATGACCGTGGCGATCGCCTCCTCGGTCACCGTCTCCAGCCTCACCAACACCGCGACGGTGAGCTCGCCGACCTCCGACCCGGTCTCCTCCAACAACACCAGCACCGACAACGCCGGCACCACCCAGACGGCCGACCTGCAGGTGGTCAAGAGCCTGACCAGCTCCCTGGTGGCCGGCCAGGACGCCACCTACTCGCTGGCGGTCACCGACAACGGCCCGTCCGACGCGGCCGGGCCGGTCACCCTCACCGACACCCTGCCGAGCGGTGAGAGCTACGTGAGCGGCACGGGGACGGGCTGGAGCTGCGCGAGCAGCGCCGCCACGGTGACCTGCACCCACTCGGCGTCGATCGCGGCGGGGGGGGCGAACGAGACCACCGTCACCCTGACGGTGGCGCTGACCAGCGACGTGCTCTCGCAGTCGATCAGCAACACCGCGAGCGTCAGCTCCTCCACGCCCGATCCGGATGCGGGGAACAACACCAGCACGACCACCGACACGTCCTCCACCAGCGCCGACCTCCGCATCACCAAGAGCGACGTCGGCCCCTTTACCGCGGGCACCGACGGCGACTACTCCATCGCGGTCAGCAACGCCGGGCCCTCGGACGCCCAGGAGCCGATCGCGGTCACCGACACCCTGCCCTCGGGGGAGACGTACCTCGGAGCCACGGGGAGCGGCTGGTCGTGCTCGGCGAGCGGGCAGACCGTCAGCTGCGACGACGACGTCTCGCTCGTGGCCGGCGCCGCAGCGCCCACCCTCGGTCTCAGCGTAGCGGTCTCGCCGTCTTTGACCTCGGCCCACGTGACCAACGACGCGAGCGTCTCCAGCCCGACCAGCGATCCCGATGGCGGCAACAACAGCACCACCGACACCACGGCGATCGACACGTCCGCGGACCTCGCGATCACCAAGACCCACACCGGCGACTTCACCGCCGGCAGCGACGGGACCTACACCCTCACGGACACCAACAACGGCCCCTCCGACGCGGCCCTGCCGCTCACCGTCACCGACCCCGTCCCCTCGCCGTTCACCCTGGTGTCGGCGAGCGGGGGGGGCGCGTGGGACTGCACCGTGTCGGGGAACGAGGCGAGCTGCGCGGCCGTGGCGGTCCTCCCCGCCGGAAGCGCCGCGCCCGCCATCTCGGTGGTGGTCACCAGCCCGTCGTCGCAGGCGGCGACCACCGTCACCAACACGGCGTCGGTCTCCTCGGCGACCCACGACCCGGACTCCGAGAACAACAGCAGCAGCGACTCCACGACGATCGTGACCTCCGCGGACCTCTGGCTGACCAAGGCCCACCAGGGGACCTTCACCGCCGGGACCGAAGGCTCCTACCTCATCGCGGTCGGCAACCTCGGACCGTCGGACGCCGCCGAGCCGGTGACGGTGACCGACACGCTGCCGGCATCCGAGACGTTCGGGTCGGCGACGGGCACCGGCTGGTCCTGCTCCGACGACCTCCAGGTGGTGACCTGCACCGACTCCGCCAATCTCCCGAGCGGTGAGAGCGCCGCCGACATTGATCTCTCCGTCGCGATCGCGTCCGGCGCCACCGGCTCCATCACCAACACGGCGACCGTCTCGTCCCCGACGACCGATCCGGCCACCGGCAACAACAGCGGGAGCGACACGGCCACCCTGGCGTACCGCGCCGATCTCTCGATCACCAAGAGCCACACCGGCGACTTCACCGCCGGCCTCGACGGGACCTACACCCTCGACTTCCACGACGCCGGGCCTTCGGACTCGGGCACGGGGGTGGTGGTCGCCGACACCCTCCCGAGCGGCGAGAGCTTCGTCAGCGGGGAGGGGACCGGCTGGAGCTGCACCGAGGTCCACCTGTCGGTGACCTGCACCCTGGCGACCCCGGTCGCGGTCACCGGCGACGCGCCTCCCCTGACCCTGGTGGTGGCGGTCGGGTCCGGAGCCGTGGGGACGCTGACCAACGTCGCCCAGGTCGAGGGCCCGAACCCGGATCCCGACCTCAGCAACAACACCGCCAGCGATCCCACGACCAGCGACCGCTCCTTCGCCCTCTCCCTCACGAAGAGCCTGGACGGTCCCCTCCAGGACCGGAGCGACGCCACCTATGCCCTCGCCGTGAGCAACGCCGGTCCGTCGGACTCGGTCTCCCCGGTCACCGTGACCGATCCTCTGCCGGCCGGGCTGACCTTCGTCTCCAGCACCAGCGGGACGGGTGGCGCATGGAGCTGCGCGGCGGGGGGCGCGACCGTCACCTGCATCGACGGCACCCCTGTCGCCGCCGCCACCACCTCGACCGTCGACATCACGGTGATGGTCAGCGCTCCCGTGGGCAGCACCATCGCCAACACGGCGACGGCGGAGGCCACCGGCGACGTCGGAGCCGCGGAGGAGATCGGCTCCGTGGACGGCATCGTGACGGCGGCGGCACCGGTGCCGGACTCCGGTGCCTCCGGCACCTTCGGCGCGGGCTCCTCCCCGCCGCTCGTGGCCCTGCTGCTGGTCGTCGCCGGGCTGGCGCTGGCGATCGGCGCGCAGCGGCGGCGCCGGCGCGCGCGGGTGGGCTGACCGAAGATCCTGCCCTCAGACGGCGTTCACCGGAGCGCGGCCGAGATCACCCCGGCGGCCCCGGCGCAGAAGGCGTCGTTGTCCCAGTAGTTGTGGGCGCGCAGCCCGCCCCCCAGGCTGTCGCGCACGTTGTCGACCTGGACGTCCCCGATCGGCATGGCCGTCTCCGCTCCGGTGTCGGGGTCGTGGACCACGAACATGCCGGGGCCGCCCCCATCGGGGAGGGGCTCCCCCCGCTTCCAGGTGGCCGGGGGGGCGAGGGGGTCGGCGACCGGGTCGAGGGGGTCCCAGTAGTTGGTCCAGGGGCCCCGGACGAGGCGCAGGTTGCCGGCGTCGCGCCCCCAGTCGAGAAGGTCGGAGTACTTGCGCAGCGGGCTACCCGCCGTGATCAGCGCCCGCACGCCGGTAGCCGACGGCGGGGAGAGCGCCGCGATCAGGTCGAAGCCCATCACCGTGCCGTTGCTGTGCCCGTTGACGACGACGCCGTCGACGTCGGGACGGCCCAGGATGCGGCTCAGGGCGTCGCGGAGGAACATCCGCACCCGCTCACGGTGCTCATTGCGGGTGACGTAGGCGGCGACGTCGTCCTCGACGGTGCGGAGCATGCCACTGGCGCCGGGTTCGGGAGCGTCCCCCGCAGCCGGCGCGGGCGGGGTGACGGCAGGGCGGTGGAGGAGGCGGTCGAGGATGCCCCGGTGGCTGACGGTGCCGGTGCGGGGCCGGAGGCTGGGGCCCGACAGCCCGCCCAGCCTCGGGTGCTGGCGCAGTGCCGCGAGGTCCCGGACGATCATCTCCCCCAGGCCGCCCAGGGTCGCGTAGCTGGTCAGCGACGGCTCGCTGAGGACCGTGAGGTCGTGCAGGGTGGTGGGAGCGCTCCGCTGCTCCTCGAGGCCGGAGTACACCAGGGCGACATGGGCCACCGCCGTCCCCGGGGCGGCCAGCGGCACGCCCGCGATGTCAACTGCGCCCGACGCGGTCCAGCTGCCCAGCCGCTGCAGGCCGGGCTCGGTGGCGTGGGTCAGCGGGGGAAAGTTGCTCTGGACGTACACCGATCCGCGGCCACCCGCGGCAACCCGGGTGGGATCGTCGCCGAGGGCCGCCCCCAGGTGCGCCCGCAGGCCCTCGTGGAGCGCGTCGGCGTATCCGTCCGGCGCGGCCGGGGAGCTGGGTGCCTGCTGGAAGCCGATCCCGTGGATGGTGATCAGCACGATCACGCGCCCACCCTCCGGGGCCGCCCGTCCCCCCCCGTCATCGCTACGGACCGGGCGTGATCGGGCTGGGATGGGTGGGCTGGTACACGAGGACCTGGACCCCGCCCGGCAGGATGGCGGTCACGGCGCGGCCGAAGGCCCGATCCTCGGGGTCGCCGCGCAGGGTCACCCCCTTGGCGCGCAGCTCGGCCACGGTCGCGTCCAGGTCGTCGCAGGTCAGCGAGATCTCGTGCCCCGGCTTCTCGCCGGGATGGACGCCGATCTCCGCCGGCGGGGCGGCAAAGATCAGCCAGCCACCGCCCGCGTCCACGTGGCTCCAGCCGAAGGCGTCGCTGAGCGTCTGACGGAGAGCGTCCGCCTCCGGGGAGAAGAACAGCAGGTGCACACCGGTGACGGCCATCGGGTCTCTCTCAGCTCTTCCAGGTGAAGGCGTCGGCGTTGCCGTCGACGGCGACGCAGAAGGAGCTGGAGGGGCACGAGACCGCCGCCAACCCGTACCCGGAGGTGAGCATGGTGGGCGCCGACCACGAGCTTCCGTTGAAGGTGATCGACCGGTTGCTGTCCTCGTCGACGGCCATGCAGAAGGAGGCCGAGGCGCAGGACACGGCGGCGAGCCCGCCCGACACTCCCCCGACCTCATCGACGTCGGCCTTGGTCGACCACGAGCTCCCGTTGTAGGTGAAGACACCGCCCTCGCTGCCGACCGCGACGCAGAAGGAGGAGGAGGGGCAGGAGACCCCGTCGGGAGGGCCGGTCCCGGTGTTCTCACCGGCCCCGAGCGCCTCCGGGGGCGACCAGGTGGTGCCGTTGAAGGTGAAGGCCCCGGTCCCGCCCACGCCCGCGCAGAAGCTGGTCGTCGGGCAGGAAACCGCGGTCAGGATGCCCTGGGTGGAGTCGACCTGCACGGGGCTGGACCAGGCCGTGCCGTTGAAGGTGTAGGCGTCGCCCGAGTTGTCGACGGCGACACAGAAGGACGCGGAGACGCAGGACACCGCCTCGAACTGGCCGACGCTGTCGACCCCGGTGAAGGGCGTCCATGAGCTGCCGTTGTACGTGAGGGCATCGCCGGAGCTGTCCACCGCCGCGCAGAAGCTGGTGGTCGGGCAGGAGACCCCGACGATGGTGTTGGGCGCGTCGATCGCCTGGGGCGCCGACCACGAGGTGCCGTTGTAGGTAAGGGCGTTGCCGGACGGGGTGCTCGTCCCCGAGGTGCCGTCGACGGCCACGCAGTCGGTGCTCGAGGCGCAGGAGACGGCGAGGAGGTCGAGGCCAGGGTCGATGCTGTTGGCACTGGACCACGTTCCGGTCGCGGGCGCCGGGGTCGAGGTCGCCGAGGTCGCGGTCGGAGCCGTCGACGGCGCCGTCGAGCCCGCGCTGGGGGTCGCGGAACCCACCGCCGGCGTCGATGACGCCGAAGATGCGGTTGTGGAGTTGCCGCATGCAGTGGCGGTGGCTCCCGCCAGCACGCAAGCGATGATGCCGACGGCGAACCGCATCCTGCCTATCGAATGACCCTCATCAGTCGTGCGGGTGGTCATGCCCATCACCTCCCCGGGTTCGCATGTGGTTGCACTCAGGTCGTTCGCACCTGGGCTCCCGGCGAGCGACCCCCAGCCTCTGGGCTACCCGTTTGGATGCTAGCACGGACCGGGAAGAGGCTCAGTCGGGGATGTCGCCGAGCGGGGAGGCGGCTACCCCCGTCGCCATCCTCTCCTCGGCACTGCGCGGGCCGAGCGCCGAGGCGCCCAGCAGTATCAGGCCCCCGAGGGCGAGCACTAGCACCAGGACCTGCCAGGTCACGGTGAGGGCTAGGAGGACGGCCAGGGTGGCTCCGCCGGCCATCCCCACGAAGCGGCTGGTGGAGACCGCTCCTTGGATCCGCCCGACGGTGTCGGGGGCCTGGCTCTGGATGATCACGCCACCCTCGATTTGGGCAAGGCTAGCCGACCCCGTGCTCCCCGCCAGGAGAAGGAGGTCGATCGCGGGTCCCCCCGCCACGGCGACCGCTCCGATGCAGGCGATCTCACCGACCAGAGCCGGCAGTATGACCGCCGGCTTTTGGAGCGGCCGCCAGAGGGCGATGAGAGAGCCGACGACGCCCCCCAGGCCCACGGCCGCCCAGCAGAACCCGGCATCGGCCGATGTCCCAAACCGCTGTGAAGCCAGGGCGGGGAGGGCCGCCTGGAGAGCGGTGATCACCACCGTTGCGGAGAACGTCCCGACGGCGATGACCCGGAGCACGGGCCTGCGAAAGGCCGCAGAGAAGCCGCCCATGGCCGCAGCGCGTACGGTCAGTGACCGTGCGGCGCCCCCACCCGCCACGGGCAGGGTGAGGAAGAGCCCGCCGGCAAGGGCGAACGTGGCTGCGTCGCTGAGAACCAGCGGTACGGGCCCAAGGAGCGGGAGCAGCAGGGCACCGATGGCGGGCGAGGTCAGCATCGTCCCGTTGATCAGGAGGATGTACACCAAGTTGAGGGCGTGGCGGTCGCCGGCACTGGTGAGCCGGGCCATCAGGGCGCTGGTCAGCGGCTGCCAGGCGCCACCCACCAACTGGGAGAGACCGGCGAGTACGAAGACGGCCCAGATACGGTGTCCCAGAGCGAGAGGGACTGCCAGGCTGGCGGTTACCGCGCCCTGGGTGAGAGCCGCCGCGACGAGCGCGAAACGAGGGCTGGCGAGATCACCCAGCGGCCCCCCCAGCCAGGCGCCCAGCGGGCGTGGCGCGACACGGACCAGCATGTACCCGGCGGTGACGGAGACGCTGTGGGTGGCGTTATACAGGACCACCGCGAGCGCAAACGTCGTCAGCCAGTCCCCGAAGCTGGAGATTCCAACTCCGGCCAGGAACCGGCCGGCTACTGACCTCCGCATCGCCGTAGTTTCGGCCATTTGGTAACCGAATGCACCCGGGTGACGGCCGACGACCGGGCCGACACCTCGGCTGGCTACCCTACGGCAGCGTCAGTGGTATTGGGACTATCCCCAGTCCGGGCCGCAGTCTAGAGACATCGAACGACCTCCGATCCCAGGTTGCCGGCAGGTAACCCACCGGTTGAGCCATCGGCTCAGCGCGGATTATGCCCGTCGCTGGGTGGCGATGTAAAGTACCGGTTGCGATCGCGTCACAACTCCGCAGCGGTGCATTCCGGAGATGATCGGTGTCGTCTCCTGAAGGATTGTGCGTTGGGCTGGTTCGCCCACTCACGTGAATCGGCGGCGACGCCCCGACCACGTTGTGATGTCAGGTCGGGCAAGAACGCACCCTCGGCCCTAAGGTATGGCTCATGACGTCGGCAACCATGCCTGGGGGCCCCCCCCCCTCCCGCTGGGTGGCTCTGCGCCGCTGGGTCACCGGGATCGTCGCCATGCCCGAGGCCTCCCCGCTTCCCCCCGTGGCGATGACCTGGCGACTCGCCTGGTTCCTGGCGCTGATCTGGGCTGTCGCCGTCGCCGGGCTGATCCCGGCGCTGGGCCAGAAGCCCAACTGGCCGGGCGCCCTGTTCGCGGGGGCCCTGGTGGCCATGCTCGCCGTTTGGTCGGTGCCCCTCGCTGCTCGGATCCAGGGGAGGTGGTCAGCGAGCGTCTTCGTCGCGCTGGCCTTCGCATTTACCGTTGGCCCCTTGGCCATCGTCACCATGAGCGTGGGGTATGTCTGCGTCTTTCACGTGCGCCGCCGAACCGGGCTGGTGCGCAGCGCTTTCAACCTGGCGAATCACATCCTGAGGAACCTAGCGGCGTGGGCGGCCTACAGCGGTCTGGCCGGCCCTGAGCCGTCCATGGCACGAGCCATCGGCGCCGGAGTAGCCGGTGGCGTCGTCGAACTGGCCGTCGGTACGGGACTCCTCGGGGTCGTGCTTGGGATTGCCACCCAGGACTTCCGGCCTCGCGAGTTGATCCGCGCGGTGCGCCAGCTCCTCTATTGGAACGTCGCCTTCGGCTTCGCTGCAGGGGGCGTGGCCGTCCTTTACCGGATCGGTGGCTCGCTCGGCCTTCTGGTCCTCCTCGTACCCGTCGTCATGCTTCAAATGTCCCTGGTCGCCACGGCGCGGCGGATGCATGCCGAGGCGGAGAAGGACGCGGCCCACGCCCGTGAGCGGGAACGGCTACTCCGCCGCGAGGCCCAGGCCCTGCGGCGGGCCGGTGACGCATCGGAGGTCGAGCGCAAGCGCATTGCGGCGGATCTGCATGACAGCGTCATCCAGGACATGTCGGGCCTTCTCTTCCGGTCGAGCGCCATGCTGGGGCGCCTCTCCGACGGTGACGCATCCGTCTGGACACGGGAGGGAGTGGAAGGCTACCTCACCTACACGCACGACCTGGCCGCGGAGGCGGTACGCGAGCTGAGGACTCTCATGGTCGAGCTGGCGCCGCCTCTGCTCGACCAGGAGGGCCTCGCCTCGGCCCTTCGCCAGCTGCTGAGCCGGCTCGACCGCGAGCACATCGCCTGGTCGCTCGAGTGCTCCGAGGAGCGTCTCGACCAGCGGCACCAGCGGCTCGTGTACCGGGTGGTCCAGGAGGCCCTCCGCAACGTCATCCAGCACGCCCAGTGCCACACCGTCTGGGTCACGGTGCGGGTCGACGGGGACCGCCTGCTCGCGTCGATCCGCGACGACGGGCGTGGGTTCTCCGCGGCTGAGCGCGCCGAACGACGCAAGAAGGGGCATGCCGGCCTCGGCCTTCTGGTGCAGACGGCTCGCGATGGGGGTGGGGAGGTTTCCATCACATCCCATCCGGGGAGGGGTACCCGGGTCGAGTTGTCGGCCCCCATGCTGCCCGCGCCCCTCATGGATGAGGCGGCGCCCGATAAGCAGACCGGCATACCGGCGGACGGCGCCATCGTGGTCGGCGATGAGCTCTCCGGAGACCTCGGTGCTCACGGTCCCCGGGCGGAGCAGCCGGCTGCGCCAGCCGCGATCGGACGGGCGGTCCGCTCCAGGAAGCCCCCCGAGCACGCGTCAGTGACCTCCTCGCGAGTCCCCTGACCTCCCTCGGCAGGGTGAACGGCGGAGCACGGTCCGGTCGCTCCCCCGTGACGCCCGGGCGCTAGGCCGGGCCCGGCCCCTACAATGCGGCTGCCGGCGTAGGGGACGGCAGCTCTCACGAGAGGTTTCAGGTCATGGGCGGCACTGGCAAGATCCGACTCCTCATCGTCGACGACCATCCGGTGGTCCGTCAGGGCCTGGCCGACATCTTCGAGCGCACCGAGGACATCCAGGTGGTCGGGCTCGCCTCGGATGGCGTCGAGGCGGTCACCATGAGCCTCAAGCACGAGCCCGACATCGTCCTCATGGACCTCTCCATGCCCAACATGGACGGCATGGACGCGACCCGATTCCTGCTCAAGTCGTGCCCCGACACGCGGGTGCTGATGCTGACCTCCTTCTCCGGCAAGGAGCGGGTCAAGGAGGCGCTCCGCTCCGGAGCGGTCGGCTACCTCCTCAAGGACACGCCGACCGAGGAGCTGATCGCCGGGGTGCGCAACGCCGTCAAGCACGGCCGCCGCTTCCGCGACATCGACTGACGGCACCCGCGCTCAACCACCCCCTGGCGTCTGCCCCCGCAACCCAGCGGGTACACTCACGACGCCATGAGCGAGCTGTCGGTACGAGCCAGGGAGATCGCAGCCCGTGTAGCCGAGCTACAGGGCCACCTTTGACCTGGATTCCCGTCGCTCGCGCGCGGCCGAGCTGGACACCGAGGTCGCCGATCCGGCGCTCTGGGACGATCCCCGCCGTGCCGCCGCGCTGACCCAGGAGCTCTCCCACATCCGCGAGGAGCTGGCCGGCTGGGAGACGCTCGGGCGGCGGGCGGCCGACGCCCGCGACCTGGCCGAGCTGATGGGGGACGAGGCCGAGGGCGGCGAGTCGGGCGCCGACCCCGCCATGGTCACCGAGCTGGCTGCGGAGATCGACGAGATCGAGCGCGAGCTGGGCGCGCGTGAGGTCGACCTCCTCTACAGCGACCCCTACACCGACAACCCGGCGCTGCTCTCGGTGAAGAGCGGGGCCGGGGGGACGGACAGCCAGGATTGGGCCGAGATGCTGCTCCGGATGTTCCTCCGCTGGGCGGAGCGTCACCGGATGGCGGTCGACTTCATCGAGGAGTCCGAGGGGGAGGAGGCGGGCATCAAGTCGGCCACCATCCGGGTGGCGGGGCGGCGCGCCTTCGGCCTGCTCAAGTCGGAGCGCGGCGTGCACCGGCTGGTCCGGCTCAGCCCCTTCGACTCCGCCCACCGCCGTCACACCAGCTTCGTGCTGGTGGAGGTCACCCCCGAGGTCGAGGACGACGTCACCGTCGAGATCGATCCCAAGGACGTGCGCGAGGACGTGTACCGCTCCAGCGGCGCGGGCGGCCAGCACGTCAACAAGACCTCGTCGGCGGTCCGCCTCACCCACATCCCCACCGGGATCGTGGTGACCTGCCAGAACGAGCGCTCCCAGCACCAGAACCGCGACGTCGCCTGGCGGGTGCTGCGCTCCCGACTGCTGGCGGTGGCCCAGGCCGCCCACGCGGAGAGGATCAGCGAGCTCAAGGGCGAATCGCTGCCGGCGGAGTGGGGCTCGCAGATCCGCTCCTACGTGCTCCACCCCTACACCATGGTCAAGGACCACCGCACCGGACACGAGGTCGGCACCGTCCAGGCCGTCCTCGACGGCGACATCGACTCCTTCCAGGAGGCGTACCTGCGCTGGGCGGCGGGCAAGGCGGACGCCGCCGCCAGCGCCGCCACCACCACCGTCTGAGCCCGCTGTGGCCCGTCCCAGGGCCCCGGCCCGGGGCTATACTCGCTCGGTCCCGCATCGGGCCGTCGCCCCACCCCACGTCCCATCCACCCCCGTTCGGGCCCTCCCGGCCTCCCGATCCCCCGGGTGCACTCCGCTGAACGATCGGAACGTCACATCCCCATGACCCCTCCACGGATGCTCGTCGCGAGCGCGCCCGCCGGGCGCCACCACCGGCCGCCGCGGCCCCGGGTTGCCCCCCCCCTGAGAGGTCTGGGACGGTGAGCCTGGCGGCCGTGATGCCACCCCAGGTGGGCCAGAAGCCGGACCCGGGTCAGCGGCCGGTCATCTCCTTCCACGGGGTCAGCAAGACCTACGCCAACGGCTGCGAGGCGATCCGTGACCTCGACCTCGCCATCTACCAGGGCGACTTCTGCTTCGTGGTCGGGGCCAGCGGCTCCGGCAAGACCACCCTGGTCCGCCTGCTCATCCGCGAGGAGGCGGCCTCGAGCGGCCGGATCTTCGTTGACGGCCAGGAGACCACCCGGATGAGCCGGCGGCGCCTCCCCAAGCTGCGCCGCAAGTTCGGGATCGTCTTCCAGGACTACAAGCTGCTGCCCAAGCTAACGGTGGCGCAGAACGTCGCCTTCGCCCTCCAGGTCACCCGGCCGGGGCAGCGCCACCTCAAGGAGAAGGTGGAGGAGACGCTCTGGATCGTCGGCCTCGAGGACAAGCTCCACACCTTCCCCGACGAGCTCTCGGGTGGCGAGCAGCAGCGGGTCGCCATCGCCCGCGCCCTGGTCCACCGGCCCCGGATCTTCCTCGCCGACGAGCCCACCGGCAACCTCGACCCCGACACCTCGTGGGGGATCGTGCAGCTCCTGCTTCAGATCAACCACCGGGGCACCACCGTGCTGATGGCCACCCACAACAAGGAGATCGTCGATCTCTGCCGCAAGCGCGTGATCGCCATCGACTCCGGCCGGGTGGTGCGCGACGAGGCCGAGGGCGGCTACCTCCGCGAGGGCGAGGCGACGATATGAGGGGGCTGCTCGCCTCGATCCGCTTCGCCCTGGTCGCGGCCGGGCAGAACTTCACTCGCAACCTGGCGGTCTCCATGGCCGGCGTCTTCACCATGGGGCTGATCATGCTGCTGGTCGGCGGCACTCTCCTGCTCACCCACACCGTCGACGCCATCCTCAACCAGCAGGAGGCGCAGGCCGACGACATCCACATCTATCTCCAGGACTCGCTGTCGATGCGCACCATCGCCGACTACGAGCAGCGCTTCGCCCACGACCCGCGGGTCAATGGAGTGAGCTTCACCACCAAGGACGAGGCGGTCCTCGCCGCCCAGCAGCGCGGCCTGCAGCTGCAGGCCGCGATCAACACCCTGGGCACCAACCCACTGCCGGCCTCGATCGATCTGCACGTGCGCAACCTCACCGATCTCGGCCAGTTCGCCACCCTGGCCAAGTCCCTCCCCGTCGTCGACACCAGCAGCGGCTCCGCCACCGACTACAACCCGACCGTCATCCCGCGGCTGCAGACGCTGATCACCTGGACCGTCTGGATCGGCGGGGTGCTCTCGGTGGTGCTGGCGGTGATCAGCCTGGTGATCATCATGAACACCATCAGGACGGCGGTATACATCCGGCGCACCGAGATCGAGATCATGAAGCTGGTGGGGGCGGGCGACTGGTTTGTGCGCTGGCCCTTCATCCTCGAGGGGGTGTTCGGCGGCGTCCTCGCGGCGGCCTTCGGGGTGACGATCGTCGCCCTCGCCTACCATTTCGTGCTCGAGACGGCGAACGCACGCGTCTATCTCGAGGTGGGCTTCGACGGCCCCTACCTCACCGGCCTGGTGGTGCTGCTGGTCGTCTTCGGGGCCGCCCTGGGCGGCTTCGGCAGCTTCCTCGGGGTGCGCCGGTTCCTCCACGCGTGAGCGGACCGCTCGAGCCGGGGGAGGATCCGGGTACCGAGGCCCCGGAGGCGTCTCCGCCGCGCCACCGGCTGCCCCGCCTCCACGCCGGCATCTGGAGCCATGCGGTGGTGGCGGTCGTCTTCCTCTACCTCGGCGGGCTGCTCGTCGCCAACCTGGGCGTGATCCCCTTCGGCAGCGCGCTCGCCTCGCTCTACCCGCGCTTCGGCGGCCTCGACGAGACCTCACTCCAGGTGGCCTGGCAGGACATCGAGTCCAACTACGTTCTCCGCGGGGTTCTCGGCAGCGTCGGCACCGAGGCCAGCGAGCAGGCCCTGGTGGCGGCCCTGGACAGCACCTACCACGACCGCTTCAGCGCCTACTTCACCAGGAGCGAGTACCAGCAGTTCACCTCCGACGTGAACCAGGACCGCAGCGGGAGCATCGGGATCTCCCTCGAGGAGCGCTGCGTCGGCGCGACCCTCTGCCCGTCTGACCAGAATCCCACCGAGCTCGCGATCGAGGACGTGCTCCACGGCCAGCCGGCGGAGCGGGCGGGGCTGCGCAACGGCGACGTGCTGGTGGCGGTGGGCCAGACCTCGCTGCCCGGCCCGGGCAGCCTCGACCAGCAGCTCTCCGGGGTGTCGGAGCTGATCGACGGCGCCGCGGGCACCCGGGTCACTCTCACCGTGGAGCGCGGCACGACCCAGCTCTCCTTCACGGTGACCCGGGCCAACCTCCAGATCCCCACCGTCTACAGCCGGATGTTCGGCAGCGTGCTCGACCTCCAGGTGACGAGCTTCGGAGAGGACACGGCCCAGGATGCGGTCGCCCAGCTCAAGAGCGGCCTGGCCCGAGGCGCCACCGCGGTGATCCTCGACCTGCGCGGCAACGGCGGCGGCTACGTCACCGGGGCGGTGACCCTGGCCAGCCAGTTCCTCACCCGCCATGGCGGCGAGCAGGACGTGGTCGTCCGGCGGGGCCGGATGGACCTCCAGGGGCAGCCCTCGACCGCCCAGACGGTGATCCACGATCAGATCCAATCCGGTGGCCTCGCCCCCTCCCTCCCCCTGGTGGTCCTGGTCGACGGCGGCACCGCCTCGGCCTCCGAGATCGTCACCGCGGCGCTGCGCGACTACCAGCGGGCCACCGTGGTCGGGGCGACCACCTACGGCAAGGGCTCGGTGCAGCTCGACTTCCCGCTTCCGGACGGGAGCGACCTCCACCTCACCGTCGAGAAGTGGTACGGCCCCGACGGGGAGAGCATCGACGGCACGGGGATCACCCCCGACCAGCAGGTGAGCCTGCCGAGCCCGGACGACCTCTTCACCCTGGAGGCCCAATCGGCGGACCCCTCCCAGGACCCCCAGTTCCAGGCGGCACTGGCGACCGCCGAGGGGGGCTGAGCTCAGCCGGTGCTGATCGGACGGGGCCGGTGGCGGTGGCGCAGCCAGCGACCCATCCCCGGAGGCAGCTCCTCCCCGGCCGCGCGGCGGCGCTCGGCCTCCTGGTGGCGGACCGCCAGCCAGGCGGCGAGCCCGACCACGCTGAGGACGGCCCCGGCCAGGCTCCAGGCGTTGATGTTGCGGTCCCAGCGCTCGGCGTCATAGCCGACCCCGACCCCGACCACCAGCCCGACGATGACCAGGGTCAACTCCAGGGGGCTCATCGGCGGCGGCTCACGTCGCCGTGAATATACTGCCGAGGGGATGGCCGCCAGCAGCTTCGACGCCGTCTTCCTCGGCGGAGGGATGGGCGGCTACGTCGGCGCGATCCGCGCCGCCCAGCTCGGGCTCAGCACCGCCGTGGTGGAGGAGGACAAGCTCGGCGGCACCTGCCTGCACCGTGGCTGCATCCCCACCAAGGCCCTGCTCCAGTCCGCCTTCGTGCTCGACCAGGCGCGCCAGGGCGGCCGCCTGGGGGTGATCGTCAGCGGCCTCGAGCTCGACTACGCGCAGGCGGCCAGGAACCGCGACCAGGTCGTCGCCCAGCTCCACCGCGGCGTGGAGTACCTGATGAAGAAGAACCGCATCGACGTGGTGCGGGGCCGGGGGCGGCTGGACGGCCCGCACCGGGTCAGGGTGGGCGGCGGCCAGAGCGGCGACGTCGAGGTGGAGGCGGGGGCGGTGGTGGTCGCCACCGGCTCCCGGCCCAAGCAGGTGCCCGGCGCCGAGGCCGACGGCCGGACCGTGCTCACCTCCGACCACGCGCTCACCCTCGACCACGTTCCGGCATCGGCGATCGTCCTGGGCGCCGGCGCCGTCGGCGTCGAGTTCGCCTCGTTCTGGCGCAGCTGCGGCGCCGAGGTGACAGTGGTGGAGATGCTCGACCGGCTCGTGCCCCTGGAGGACCGGGCGATCGGCACGGAGCTGGGCAAGCACTTCCAGGCCCGGGGGATCCGCTGCCTGGTCGGCGCGACCCTCGACCTCGGCTCCATCGGGCGGGGTGAGGATGGGGTGTCGGTCAGCGTCGCCCACGCGGGAGGGGAGGAGAGGCTGCGGGCCGAGGTGCTGCTGGTAGCGATCGGCCGGACCCCCAACACCGAGGACATCGGCCTGGAGGGCACCGCCGTCGAGCTGGAGCGGGGATTCGTCCGCGCCGGCCCCGACCTGCGCACCGCCCAGGAGGGTGTCTACGCCATCGGCGACGTGATCGGCGGCTTCCTCCTCGCCCACAAGGGGAGCCACGAGGGGATCATCGCCGCCGAGGCGATCGCCGGCCGGGACCCCCACCCCCTCGACCCCAACCTGGTCCCGCGGACCACCTACTGCACCCCCCAGATCGCCTCGCTCGGGCTCTCCGAGGAGGACGCGCGCCAGGCCGGCCACGAGGTCAGCGTGGGGGTCTTCCCGCTCACCGCCAACGGGCGCTCGATCATCTGGGGGGAGCGGGGGTTCTGCAAGGTCGTGGCCGGGGCTGACGGCACCGTCCTCGGGGTGCACATGATCGGCGCCGAAGTCACCGAGCTGATCTACGCCGCAGCCCTGGGGGGCCTGCTCGAGGCCACCCCCTTCGAGATGGGCCGGGCCATCGCCCCCCACCCCACGGTCAGCGAGATCCTGATGGAGGCGGCGCTCGCCGCCTCGGGCGAGCCGATCCACCTGTGAGGCCGGGCGAAACCAGGTGCGCCGTCGCGGCTTCGGAATGTGTCACCTTTCCCCAGCCCTGATGGCCAGGGCCAGCTAGGCGCGAACCAGCGTTCGTCGGGCCCGGAGGCTCACCAGGAGAGACAGGGTGGTAGTCGCCAACAGGGACGTTCGCGCGGTGACCGGCATCGACGCCGGCACCCTGCGGGCCATGTACCGGCACATGCTCCGTGCCCGCCTGCTTGACGAGCGGATATGGGTGCTCAACCGTCAGGGGGTGGTGCGCTTCTGGGTCTCCGGGATGGGCCAGGAGGCGATCCAGGTGGCCCTGGGCATGCACGTCCGTCCGGGCATCGACTGGGTGGCCCCCTACTACCGGGACCTGGCCCTCAGCCTGGTGCTCGGGATGACCCCGCGCGACCAGCTGCTCGCCGCCCTCGCCAAGGCCGACGACCCCAACACCGGGGGCCGCCAGATGCCGGCCCACTTCAGCTCCCGGCGACTCAACATCATCAGCTCCGGGTCGGTGGTCGCCACCCAGCTCATCCACGCCGCCGGGATCGCGCTTGCCTCCAGAATCCGGGGCGAGGACGCGGTCACGGTGGTGACCACGGGGGAGGGGGCGACCAGCGAGGGGGACTTCCACGAGGCCCTCAACTTCGCCGCCATCCACCACCTCGCGGTGGTCTTCGTGGTCCAGGACAACGGCCTGGCCATCAGCGTCCCGACCTCCAGGCAGATGCCCACCCCCGATGTCGCCGACCGGGCGGCGGGCTATGGTATCCCCGGGGTGGTGGTGGACGGGACCGACCCCGTGGCCAGCTACCAGCGCTGCGGCGAGGCGATCGCCCGGGCCCGGGCTGGGAGGGGGCCGACCCTGATCGACGCCAAGGTGCCCCGGCTCACCTCGCACAGCTCCGACGACGACCAGCGCCGCTACCGGACCGAGGAGGCCCTGGAGACCGACCGCCAGCACGACTGCATCGGCCGCTACGCGAGGCGGCTGGCCGAGATGGGGGTGCTCTCCGCCAAGGCGGCCGATGCCGTGCGTGCGGAGCTGGTGGCGGAGATCGACCTGGCCACCGCGGAGGCGGAGGCGGCGCCCGACCCCGCGCCCGAGAGCGTCCACCTCCACGTCCTGGGGGACGCCTGATGGCGGTCCTCACCTACCTCGAAGCCATTCGCGAGGGCATGCGCGACGAGATGCGCCGCGACGATCGGGTGATGATCTTCGGTGAGGACGTCGGTGCCAAGGGGGGCGTCTTCGGGGTCACCGAGGGCCTGCAGCGGGAGTTCGGGGAGTGGCGGGTGATGGACTCCCCGCTCGCCGAGTCCTGCATCGTCGGCGTCTGCATCGGCGCCGCCTTCAACGGCATGCGGCCGATCGCCGAGATCCAGTTCCAGGATTTCATCCTGCCGGGAGTGGATCAGATTGTCAGCGAGGCCGCCAAGATCCGCTACCGCAGCAACGACGATTGGAACATGCCACTGGTCATCCGCGCCCCGTTTGGGGGCGGTGTCCATGGGGCCCTCTACCACTCCCAGTCGCTGGAGGCGATGTTCTGCCACGTGCCCGGGCTGCGGGTGGTGGTCCCCTCCAATCCGTACGACGCCAAGGGGATGCTGGTGGCGGCGATCCGCGACCCTGACCCCGTTCTCTATTTCGAGCACAAGAGGGCGTACCGGTCGCTCAGGGGCGAGGTCCCCGAGCACGAGTACACGGTCCCGCTGAACCGGGCCCGGGTGGTCCGCCAGGGTGAGGACATCGCCGTCTTCACCTACGGCCTGATGGTCGACACCGCGGTCCAGGCCGCCGAGCGGCTGGACCGGGACGGCTTCTCGGTCGAGGTCGTCGACCTCCGCTCCCTCCGCCCCCTCGACCGCGCCGGCATCGTGGAGAGCGCCCGGCGATGTGGCAAGGTGCTGGTCGCCCAGGAGGCGAACCTCGCGGTCTCGGTGAGCAGCGAGGTCAGCGCCATCGTCGCGGAGGAGTGTTTCGAGTACCTTGATGCTCCGGTGATGCGCATCGGCGGCCCCGAGGTCCCGGCGATGCCCTTCGCGAAACCTCGGGATGTTGCCTAGCTGGTGGACGTCGACAAGCTCGAGATCAAGCTCCGCAGCCTCGCGGAGTACTGACGCGGGAGTCCAGCCGAATCGAGGGAGCCGCACCCATGGCGCTGACGGTCAGCATGCCCCAGCTCGGGGAGTCGGTCACCGAGGGGACCATCGCCCGCTGGCTCA
>Ga0187872_10000708_pt1 | contig 36763 bp, 32 predicted proteins | sample June2016WEW_16_4_FD_132973 | JGI IMG/M metagenome (GOLD analysis project Ga0187872, IMG submission 132973) | Peatland microbial communities from SPRUCE experiment site at the Marcell Experimental Forest, Minnesota, USA - June2016WEW_16_40 | ecosystem: Environmental > Terrestrial > Soil >...
ACATCTACAACACGGTGCGTCCTCATCAGGCGCTCCGCTATCTCACCCCGCTCGAGTTCCTCGAGCGCTGGAAATCTCAACGAAAGAAAGCCGAGTGTCACTAATCATGTGGACGAGTACACCGAGTTGACATTCCATTTCGATTGCGCTAAAAATCGTTCGCTTTGTGCACGGCGACAGGCGAGCCTGCCCCACGCCTAAACTGCTGACCCATTCGGGTGCAATTCCGAGCTGAGAGGAACCGCTATCCTGACGAATCTCGTAGTCCCGAAAACCGGCGGTATGAACACGACCAAAGTGAATGTCGTCCGGTGGCTCAAGAACGAAGGCGAGTCTCTCCAGCAGGGAGAACCGGTAGTCGAGCTGGAAACGGAAAAGGTGAGCTACGAATTGGATTCACCGGTCGTCGGCGTGCTCCTGAAGATCATGGTTCGCGAGCCCGCCGAAGTGGAAGTGGGCGGCCTGCTCGCCTACATCGGCCAGCCGGGAGATACTGTCCCGGCATCCTAAGGGATCGTAACGCGGGGAGGATTTAGCGATGCCAACTGCAAGCCAGCTCTCGAAAGATCGCCTCATCTGGATGTACACGCAGATGGTCCGCATCCGCGAATTTGAGGAGCGCGTCAAGCGAACCTTCGTCGAGCATCCCGGTGTGATTCGCGGCCACGCGCATCTCGGCGACGGAGCCGAGGCCAGCATCGTCGGCGCCCTCGCGACGCGCCACGAAGACGACCTCGTGATGCCCAGCTACCGCTGCCACGGCTACCCGCTCGTTCTCGGCACTCCCGCGGGCGCGATCATGGCCGAGATCTACCAGCGCAAGGACGGCGTCTGCAAAGGATTCGGCGGCTCGATGCACTTGGCTGATCCGGCGCACCATTTTCCGACCGCTTCTGGAATCATCGGCCAGGGAATCGCCCACGCTGCCGGTGCAGCCTACGCCGCACAAGTGAAGAAGACCGGCCAGGTGGTCTATTCATTTTTTGGCGACGGCTCGTCCAAGCAGGGCGCCTTCTACGAAACGCTCAATCTCGCGGCCGTCTGGAAGCTTCCCGTCGTATTCGTTCTCGAAAACAACTCTTATCAGGCCTACACGCACATCAGCCTCGAAGACGCCAACGCCATCGCCGGCGACCCTCTCTCGCAGAAAGCGAAAGCCTTCAGCATCCCTGGCGTCACCGTTGACGGCACGGACCCGCTCAAGGTGTACGATGCGGTCAGCCAGGCGGCCGATCGCGCCCGCGCCGGGCAGGGCCCGTCGCTGATCGAGTCGAAGTTCTACCGGCTCAGCCCACACGGCAACGCGATCACGGTGCCGCCCGTGCCGACGCAGTTCCAGGAGCACGAAGCCATCGAGGTGTACGGCAACAAGGCCGAGTTCGAAGCGGCGAAGGCGAACGATCCAATCAAGAAGTTCCGTTCGTACCTGATCGGCAACGGCACCTTCACGGAGGCCGACGCCAAGAAGATCGACGACTCCGTCCGCGCCGAAATGGACGAAGTCGTGAAGTTCGCGCTGGCAAGCCCGCTGCCCGCGCCGGAAGACGCGGTCAAGTACGTTTACGCATAGCGCATCGATAGAATTCGAAGGAGGCGGTTATGGCGCGCGAAATGATGTTCGCTGAAGCGATTGCCGTGGCGATCACCGAAGAGATGCAGCGCGATCCGACCGTCGTGTTCTACGGTCAGAACATGGCGATGACGGACCGCGACCCGTTCGTCCGCAAGTTCGGCAGGGACCGCGTGCGCATCACTCCGATCTCGGAAACGGCCGAGCTGGGAATCGCCGTCGGCGCGGCGATGAGCGGCCTCCGCCCAATCGTCGAGCTGTACATGGCCGAGTTCATGCTCGTCGCCTTCGACGAAGTGATCAACGAAGCGCCGCGGCTTCGCTACATGTCCGGCGGGCAAGTGAAGGTGCCGTGCGTCTTCAAGGCGGGATTCGGATTCGCAGCCGGCTGGGCCGGGCAGCATTCCAATTGCACGTACGGCGCGATGATGGGAATTCCCGGCCTGAAGATCGCGGTTCCCTCGACCTCCGCCGACGCCATGGGGCTGATGAGGTCCGCCATCCGCGACGACAATCCCGTTGTCTATTTGCATCACTACATGCTGACCATCGACAAAGGCCCTGTCCCCGAGGGCGAGCACATCGTTCCGTTCGGCGTTGCCGACATCAAGCGCGCCGGCACAGACGTCACCATCGTCGCCACGGCTTGGATGGTGAAGAAATCCCTCGCCGCCGCCGAAATGCTTGCGAAGGAAGGCATCAGCGCGGAGGTCATCGATCCGCGCACTCTCGCGCCGCTCGACGTGAAGACCATCGTCGATTCCGTGAAAAAGACAGGACGCCTGGTGCTGGTGGATCAGGCGCCGCGCCACGCTTCGGCTGCAATCGTAATTGCGGGAGAGATCGCCGACCAGGGGTTCAAATACCTGAAGGCACCCGTGAAACTGGTGACCGCGCTCGACACGTCTGTGCCGTACAGCGAGCCGATGGAAAGCTACGTTCTGCCGAGCGAGGAGAAAATCGTCCAGGCCGTCAAATCGGTGCTTGCAATGCACGCCGCCGCGGTCTGACGCGCTATCCCGGAAACTGCGCGCTCGTCGAGTTGAACGCTTTCTTCACAAGCTCGTTGAGCGTCTTCTTCCTCCACTCCGCGTTCAACACCTCGATCCCCCACGGACCCGTATACCCCGCTTTTAGCACGGCGCTGACGAATCCCTTCACGTCGAATTCGCCGTCCCCGCAGAATCTTCGGTGATTGACCGTGTCTTCGTGCAGAGTCCAGGGGCATTCGAACGTCCCGTCGTTGATCTCGACCGCGAGCATATATTTCAACGGCACCCGCGCCACCTTCTCGTACGGGATCTTCAGCTTCACGATGTGCCACAAATCGAAGCAGATTCCGCCGTTCTTCGCGCCCGCGCCCTCCACCAGTTCGAGCGCCTTCTCCACCGAATCGATCGTCGAGAACGGCATCATCTCGTAGACGATCCGCGTCCCATGATCCGCTGCATCCTTGCACAACGCGGCGAAGGCTTCGATCATCCGCGGCATCGGGCACTCCGTGTGGAGAAAGTCGCCCACCTTCACGTGCCGCGCCCCGAGCGTCGAGGCCGCTTCGAGCAGCATCTTCTTCGTCGCGTCTGACTGTTTCTTCTTCTCGCCGTCCAGGAACCAGTCCGTCAGGAACTCCAGCTCGACGTGCTTGATCCCGTTGTCGTCGAGAATCCTCTTCATCTCCTTGAGGCCTCGCTTCTTCAACGTATTGGCCAGGTCCGAGTGCCAGATTCCCATGCCCTTGAATCCGATTCGCGCGGCCGCCTCGACGCGGTCCTTGAAATCGAACGGGCTATAGTCCTTGTCCGTGTGCGGCTCGGCCGTTCCCGCCAGCGTCCAGTACGAGCCCAGCAAATCGACATTTTTCAACATCGTTCATTCCCCGGTGTTTTAGTTTCGTTAGCGCATAGTTTCGTGCGCCCATGATAGTGGAAATGACTCGCAATGCAAGCGCCCGGTGGCTCGCCGGTCGCGGGCACGATCTGGGGAAAAGACGCGGAAAAACTTTCCTACCCCAAGAAAAATCTTCCGGTAATTCTTGCATCCGTCTCGCACCGATCGCCGGTCGCGGTGACGAATTTTGGCCACCAAACTAAGGCGCGTGTTTACATGGCGTTCGCTCTTCACTAAACAAACACATCTCGCTCACAAAGTGCCCTCGCCATTGCGGCTTCGGTCAAGTCATTGCCTCCTTCCAAGGCAGTACCATCTTTCGCGGCGCCCCAGCCACCGCGGCACTGAGGGGGGATCATGGCTACAAACGCAGTGGTCTTGACTGAGCCGCAGGCACCGGTAGAAAAGCGTCTCTGGCAAGCTGTGATTGTGACTACGATTCAGGAATGGATTTCGGGCCCGCTCCGCTCCAAGCGACAGGCCGAAGAATACCTCTTCAAGGACGAGAAAGATTTCCCGCTCGTATGCGAATCCGCGGGCATGGACGCGCAACGCTTGCGCGCTGAACTCAACCGCCTGCGCCTCCGCAACCCGCTCCACGATAAGCGAAAGCCAGTTCTCGGTTAGCTGGCTCGTCGGGCGCCGATTTTCCAGCCAAAACAGCGTCGCACTACCGTTTCCAGTTTCGGGTAGCAGGCACCGCCCTGCTTTGTAAGGCCCCGGAAGATTTGAAGGAATATATGCCCGGAACGAGTACAATGCGCCCGCGGCAGCACGCATCGCTCGATACTCAGATTTCAACCACTGGGAGCAGTTTCAAATCATGAACCTCAAGGACAAAGTCGCGGTCGTGGCTCGCGATCACCTACGGTGACCACGGCATCCGCGTCTCCGCGCTCTGTCCCCAGGGCGTGCGCACCCCCATGCTCGACGCCGCGGATTCCGGACCCGGCGCGTTTCTGCTTCAGAACGCTGTCACCCCTGAGTTCGTGGCCGACTGTGTCGTGAAAGCCCTCGCCGAGGAAAGGTTCCTGATCCTGCCGCACCCTGAAGTCGCCCGTTACTACCTGAATCGCGCGACCGATACCGGCCGCTGGCTTCAAGGTATGCGACGCCTCCAGGCCTCCATGCAAACCATGAAGGGGAAATAGCGCGGGGCGCCGTAGATGAAGCTGTGCTAAATGGAACCGTATTGCTGCCGCCCGTATGACATCAAAGAGTATGTCGAATAATAAAGCCAAAAAACAATCCTACCAAGCAGTGCTCGCGAGCGTGAAGAAAGAAATGGCAGAGCCACGCGTTGCCGGATCCGCCCAAAAAGAATCCGAGAAACAGTCCAGGTCCGCGGCCAAAGAAGCCGCCAAGTCATGACGCTCCTGTTCGTTCTCGGGATCGTTCTTATCGTAGCGCTTGTGGGGAGTCTTCCAACCTGGCGATCCTGTGGGAAATCGCCTGACGCACTTGGCGGAGACTGACCAACTACCGGCCGCCTGTAGCGAATGCAATCGCCAAGATGCGCAATGCTCCGGCGTCGTGATATATTCGCGCACGCTTCAAGGGGGGAGTAAACCAATGAGGAACAAGTGTCTCGCCGCAGGTCTGTGTCTCGCCGTCATCTTCGCCGTGCTGCTCGCGCAACCGAACGTCGTCCGGGCGCAGCATCTCGCGCAAAACGCGGTCGGCCCGGACTGCGACCGGGCGTGCTTGTACGGAGTGCTCGACCAGTATCTGCACGCGCTCGCGGCGAAAAATCCCACGCAGGTACCGTGGGCGAAAGTCGTGAAGAACACGGAGAACAACGTCACCCTGCGCGTGGGCGACGGCCTGTGGGGCACGATCACCGCATTCGGCAACTACAATCTCCGGTTTGCCGATCCCACGAACGGCCAGGTCGGGTTCTTCGGCCTCGTCACCGAGACGCGCACCACCTCCACCTACGCTTTGCGCCTGAAAGTCGAAGACGGCAAGATCTCCGAAGTCGAGACGGTGCTGCGCCGCGCGGAAGGCGGCGGGCCGTTTCCGAATCCGCCGGTTTTGGTCGATAAGCCCGTCCTGAACGAAATGGTTCCCCCGGACCACAGGGTCCCCCGCGCGCGGCTGATCGCGTTGGTGGACGGCTACTTCAACACGCTGCAGCTCAACGACGGCACGCTCTTCACGCAGTTCACCGACGACTGCGATCGCATCGAGAACGGCCTGCAAACCACGCACAATCCCGATCTCGTGAAAACCATCCTCGTCGCGAACCTCGGATGCGCCGAACAGTTCAAGATGGGCAACTACCGGTACGACACACTGCTGCGGGCGCGGCGCTATCCGCTGGTGGACGAGGAGCGCCAACTGGTGCTCGCGGGTGCGTTCATCGACCATTCGGGCGCGCTCGGAACCTTCAAGCTGACGGATGGCACCGTGATCGATTCACCGATGCGAACTCCGAGCACGCTCTGCCTGATGGAGCTGTTCCGAATCCAGGACGGCAAGATTCGACAGATCGAAGCCGTCTTCATCGGCGTGCCCTACGGCATGCCGTCTCCGTGGATCCCGTCGGAGTGAATGACGTGAGCCGAAAAATGGGTCCAGACGCGGCGCTTCGCCTGAGGGTTGTGTCCACCGTCCTCGTCGCAGCCGCGGTTTTGTCGCTTGCGGCTTATCACGCGCAGAGCGCGTTTGCGCAGGCAAAACAAAAGAAGCCCGCCGCCTACGGCCAGGTCGATCTGAAGCGCTTGCTCGCCGCCGACCAGCACCCCGAGGACTGGCTCACCACCGGCCGCGACTTCGGCAAGGGCCACTACTCGCCTCTCACGCAGATCAACAAGGAGACCGTCGCGCGCCTCGGCTTCGCCTGGGATTACGACACGCACACGAACCGCGGCCTCGAGGCGACGCCGATCGTCGTCGACGGCGTGATGTACACCTCCGGCTCGACGGGCACGGCCTACGCGCTCGACGCGAAAACCGGCAAGGAAATTTGGGCCTTCGATCCGAAGACCGATCTGCGCGTGAATCGCAGGGCGTGCTGCGACGAAGTGAGCCGCGGCGTAGCGGTATGGAAGGGCAAGGTGTACGTCGCGTCGTTCGATGGGCGGCTCTTCGCGCTGGACGCGAAGACGGGCGCCGTCGCGTGGCAGGTCGATACAATTCTTGACAAAAAGCGCGGTTATACGATCACCGGCGCGCCAGAAATTGCCAAGAACGTGGTGGTTATCGGGAACGCCGGCGGCGAGTATGACGCCCGCGGTTACATCAGCGCATACGATTTGGAGACCGGCAAGCTCGCCTGGCGATTCTTTACCGTGCCGCCGGCGCCGGGGAAGCCGCTTGAAAATCCCGAACTGGAGATGGCCGCGAAAACCTGGGACCCGAAAAGCAATTGGGACATGGGCGGCGGCGGAACTGTTTGGGATGCAATGGTTTACGATCCCGAGTTCAATCTTCTGTATTTCGGAACCGGCAACGGAACGTTCTACGATCAGTCGAAACGCAGCCCGGCTGGCGGCGACAACCTCTTCATTTCTTCGATCTTAGCGCTGAATCCCGATACGGGGCGACTCGTCTGGCATTACCAAGAGGTGCCCGGCGATCAGTGGGATTTCGACGTTGTGCAGCCGATTATTCTGACCGACCTGAAGATCGGCGGAGCCACGCGAAAGGTCTTGATGCAGGCGTCGAAAGACGGCTTCTTCTACATCCTCGATCGCAAAACGGGCGCGGTCCTCTCGGCGGACAAATATGTCCCTGTGACGTGGGCGGACCACGTGGACTTGAAAACCGGGCGCCCGGTCGAGGCCGCGAACGCACGTGATTACAAGAATGCTTTCAACGGCAAGGGATTCATCTCTCCGTCGCCCATGGGAGGCCACAACTGGAATCCCATGTCCTACGATCCGCAGAAAGGCATCGTGTACATTCCCGAAATTGAAAATGGGCAGGAATCGATGTTCTCGGGAAAGGCGTTTCTGAGGGCGTGGGATCCGATCCGCAGCAAGACCCTGTGGGAAGTTCCGATGTCAGATTGGTGGGATCGCCCGGGCGTATTGGCCACTGCCAGCGGATTGGTTTTTCAGGGCACGGGGCCCGGTCACTTTTGCGCGTACGATTCAGACACCGGGAAAAAGCTGAAGGATATTGAAGTCGGCACGAGCATTGTCGCAGCGCCCATGAGCTATTCAGTCGACGGCGTGCAGTACGTGGCGATCATGGCGGCATGGGGCGGCGGCGGTTGGAGTTTCGTACATCCGCAGAGCGCCGCCTACCAGCGCGGGAACGAAGGCCGCATTGTCGTGTTCAAGCTCGATGGCGGAGCCACGCCGATGCCCCCGCTTTTGCCGCCGCCCGGGCCCATTCCCCAGCCGCCCCCGCTGACGGCGTCGGCCGACACAGTCCGGCATGGACAGATGCTCTTTGGCGCGAACTGCGCGTCCTGCCACGTGAACCAGCCCGGCGGTCTCGCGCCGGACCTGCACCGGATGAGCCCCGAATCGCACGAGGCCTTCCAGCAGGTCGTGCTCGGCGGCGTGCTGAATAGCGCGGGAATGCCACCATGGGATGGCGTACTAACTCCTGAGGAAGTGGACGCAATCCACGCCTACCTCATCTCTATTTCGTGGGATGCGTATAAGGCACAACAAGCAGCGCAGTCCAAGTAAGCTAGCGATGCGCGCGGCTCAAGCGGGGAGATGCCGCGCCGAGAGCGACATCAATGGGTCCACTGCCTCCGGCCGGAGCTTGAAACCAGCACTTCCAGTACCCATTGGTCGGTTTCCAATTCGTACGTTTTGCAGGAGCCGGACTTCACCAGGGCTGTGACGAATTCGGCCGCTTGACCCAACCGCTCGCCGGTTGATCCTGCCGTCGAAAGCTGGCTCGTCACCGGGTGCAGTAAGCCGTGCTCGTTATCCAGTGGTATTAGGACATACATTCTATTCAAGCTAGCAAGGCGGCTGGGAAGTGTCCAATTTGTCGTTTGGATGGAAACCATCGCCGTTGTCGCAGGACGCACGGTGCTGGCGGTTGGAGCAGTCGGCGCGGCAACCGGTAACTCACGCAATTCGCTTCGGCCCGGGCGGAACTTCCCATTCGGTGCTTTCGCTGTTGCGCATGAACTCGTACCCCTCCATGGCCGCTGCCACTCCCACTTCGCCCGACTCCTCGACAGTGCTCCGCAATACGCGTCCTTGGCAACGAACGCAGACCGGCCCCGCCTGGGTCAATTCGTGCGGGAGGACCATCACGATCTCGAGCGGCGAGTCGGGCTTTAGTCCCAGCGGCAAGTGGAAATAGAGTCCGCGAGAACTCACCTCGCGCGATTCGGTCGCGGCTTCCCCGACGACACTTTCGTCGGCCCAACGAACCGTCAGTGGCAGCCGCATGAGAAAACGCCGCGATGCACGCCGCTCTTTTGTTATGCCCACGGGACACCACCTCTCAATTCTTCGTCTAGGGTAGAGCGGGGCGCGATTTGCGCCAATGGAGCGACGGAGTCAATCTTCCGGCGCTGGGTCGGTACAAAAGTACTAGAGCCTTCGCGCGGATCCGGCCCTTCGGGTTGTTGCTTTTCGAAGTTTCAAGTGCTTCAATAACGCCCAATAGCGTAGACCCCAGGGGAGCTGCCGGGCCAACAAGATCCACGGGGATTGATTTCAGGCCATGCGAAAAAAGATGGCGCCCAAGTCGTCGCTACGAAAGCCGCGGCGCAGATTGCTTTCACTGGACGACCGTTTGCTCAGCGAAGACAGTTTCCGCACACTCATCCAAAACCTGCACGCATGCGTCATTGTGCTCGGACCCAAAGCGGAGATTCAGTTCGCCAACCAAGCTGCGCTCGACGCGTTCGGGATGGCCAGGGAACAAGTTCTTGGGAAGACGGGTGAAGAACTGCAACTGATCGCCGTTCAGGAAGACGGTTCGGAGTATCCGCTTTCGAAGCGTCCCGGAGCCAGAGCGATCAAATCCCAGCGGTCGATTCGCAACGAGATTTGGGGGCTCCGGCGCGGAGACTCAAACGAAGTCGTCTGGTTGTATGGAGCCGCGGTGCCTGAATCTGCGAGCCGGGGGTCTCCTGGGCGGGTGATCATCACAGCTACGGATATTACGGAGCACAGGAAGTCGTTGGCGGCACTTCAGAGGGCCAACGAACTCAACCGGCAGATCCTGTTGAGCGCTCAAGAAGGAATCGTCGTTCACGATCGTCAACTCCGGTATGTACTCTGGAATCCCGTCATGGAACGAATGAGCGGCATGAAGGAGAAGGACGTCCTCGGCAAGCATCCGCTGGACCTATTTCCTTTCCTGGCCGGATGGGGATTCTATGCCCGCCTCGAGATGGCGCTTAAGGGGAAAGTCACTTCCCTGCTCGATGTTCCTTTTACGATTCCTCAGACGCAGCGCCATGGCTGGTGTAACAACAATTTTGCGCCCCTTCGCGACGAAAATGGGGAAATCGTAGGCGTCGTGGGGACGGTGACCGATGTTACCGAACATAAGAGACGAGAACAGCAACTGCGGGAAAGCGAGGCTTTCCTGGCCCAAGCCGAAGAGCTAGCGAACATGGGAAGCTGGGAACACGACGTCGAAAAGCGGACACTCAACTGGTCGGCGCATTTTTACCGCATGCTCGGCCTCGAACCTCATACAGGATCAGTCCCTGAGGGCCGCGATATCGCGATGATTCACCCGGACGATCGGGAGCAGGCGATACGGGATGCCAAGGAGATGTGTATTCGGGGACGCCCGTTCGATAACGTGTTGCGCTTCGTGACGGCCAACGGCGATGAGCGCGTTTTTCACTCACGCGCTGTTGCCTTGACCGACAGGGCCGGGCGCGTGGTGCGCATCCGCGGGATGTCCCAAGACGTTACGGAGCGGAAGAACCGCGAAGACGAATTGTGGGAAAACCAGAGCCTGCTCGCACACGCCGAAGAACTCGCAAACATGGGAAGCTGGGAACTGGACGTCGAAAAGCAGACGATGAAATGGTCGGCGCATTTTTACCGCATGCTCGGCCTCGAACCTGAAACAGCCCCAGTCTCGCACGCCCGAGCCCTGGAGGTTGTTCATCCGGACGATCGGGAACAAGCCATGCGCACCGGCGACGAGATGCTTTCCCGGGGAGCTTCGGCCGACAATGTGTTGCGTTTCGTGACGGCCAACGGCGACGTGCGCCTTTTTCATTCACGCGCCATTGCGATAACCGACGGGGCAGGGCGTGTGGTGCGCGTGCGAGGGATGTCACAGGACATCACTGAGCGGAAACGCGAAGAAGAGCGGCTGCGTCGAAGCGAAGCAGTGCTGTCGCAAGCCGAACAACTGACGAATTCCGGGAGTTGGGAATCCGATCTTAGGACGGGAAAGTCCTCCCTATCCAAACACTTGCTACAAATGTATGGTCTTGCCTCAGAAGCGGACTGGGACCGCGATGTTTTTTGGCAGAGAGTCTATCCAGCGGACCGCGAGCGGGCTCGCGGGATTATAGATCGTGCTACCGCGGACTGCAAGCCGTTTGAGTACACTCTGCGCTATCGCGCGCCGGACGGAACCTTCCGAGTCCACTCTGTCCGGGCCATCCAAATTCCCGGAGCGGATGGGCGGGCGGAGCGCTCGATCGGTGTTGCGCAGGACATTACGAACCAGACCCGGGTGGAAGAGGACCTACGCCGGCTTTCCCAAGAGCTCCTGCGCGCGCGCGATGACGAGCGCCGTAATGTCGCGCGGACGCTGCACGATTCGGCAGGGCAGAGTTTGGTAGCGCTGAAGATGGTCCTGGGCGGCCTGAGGGAAGGGTTGCCGGGAAAGGGAGACCGGTCGCATGAACTCTTAGAGTCTGCGATCGAGCTTGCGGGAGGGGCCATTCGAGAAGTGAGGACGCTTTCTTACTTGATGCATCCCCCGCTGCTCGACGAAGTGGGATTGGCCTTAGCCCTGCAATGGTACGCCAAGGGGTTCGCCGAGCGCAGCGGGATTGAAGTGAGCGTTGACGTGCCTGAGAATTTCGGACGGCACTCCCAGGAGATCGAAACGACGCTGTTCCGCGTTGTCCAAGAGGCGCTGACCAACGCGCATCGCTATTCCGGCAGCCGCACCGCGAAGATTCGGCTCGCCATTGAAAACGGACAAATCCGGACTGAGGTGCAGGACCGGGGTCGTGGAATGCAAACGTCTCGCCCGGTCGAGAACTTGCCGGCGCCGCTCGGTGTTGGAATCGCCGGAATGCGGGAGCGTATAAAGCAACTGAATGGAGTCTTTGAGATCGAGAGCGTTCCCGGTCAGGGCACCACGGTTCGAGCCATCCTGCCGCTCACGCCGCCTGGACCGCTTGAGAAAATCGCCGACCTCGACCGCCTAAACGGCACCGGGCAAAAATCCTTGAGAAAGGCGGCGAGAGCCGGCCAGTCGGGCGCGCGGCGCGCCGGATCTTCAAAAGATGCCCGAAGCTAGCACGCGAAGTGCTTCGTGCCGTGGGTGGGCGGCTATGGATTCTTTTGAGCCGCCTCAAGCTCGGCTTTGTAATCGTGGTGGGCGACTGCTTTGGTGTCAAAAGGCGAGACGTGATGCCATAGACCATCTGCGCCTTCAAGGCATTCGTCTTCGATGATCCTGGCGCCTGGCCTTTTGTCGCGATCGAGAAGCAACCGGACAGTCCAGGGTTTGGCGTAAACCATAGGGTCTTCCATCGTGGCCTCGTACTTCATCGTGTCGGGACCGAGCAGCGTGTAGCGCTCGACCACGTGCAACTGGTCGCTGTGATAATTGCCTGCCGCGTCCAGCCAGGTTTGATCTCCCAGGTCAGTCACGTCGACGACGAGCGTATTCCCTTCCCAATGCCCTCGCGAATCCCCCATGAAAAAGTCGATGCCGTCATCGTGCGGAATCGCCGATGGCAACACGATACGATAGGCGTGATTGTCCGTGTAGACGATCGCCAGATTGCCTACGCTTTGGACGATTTGAAAAGGCGTCGGCAAATACGTTGCCCGAGGCACGCCGGCTTGGAAACAATTCGAAGCGGGATCGGCGCTTGCTCGGTTCTCATAGTTCTTGGTTCTTTGCGTCAGGGCGTCCGCTAGATACGGGATCTTTCCTTCCGGTGGGTCGATAATGATGCTCTTGGCCGCGGCGACCCCCTTTTCCGCAGGATGGCCCTCGATATTCACGTACGCAGTCGTTCGCGCCTGCCATATCCCCCTGAAATCCGGCGTTCCATCGGAAAGCCGCGACGGGGAATATGAGTCCGCTCCTTTGTTTTCACTCCCACCGCCCGCATGCTGCGCCCACAAACCGAGGCACGTCGCAAGGGCCACTGGCAATATCAACACGAAAAGAAGATGCCTACTCATGTTTGTTGGCCTTGTTGCCCTCCGAACGAGTGTAGTGCTCCACGTCTCGTTCGCCTTCGTGGCAGTCGTAGTACACGATCTGCTCTTTCGGAGGATTCCTTTTGAGAGTCAGATGCAACGTCCACGGTCGAGTAAAGACCGTAGGATCTTCCACCGTGGCTGAGTACTCGATTGCGTTGGGATCGACCATGGTGTATCGCTCGACCACGTGTTCGTTTTCGTCGACGAAATTCGCTTCCATATCAAGCCACGTTCTGCCGTTGAAATTCGCCACGTCCACCACAAACGTATCTCCCTCCCAGCGGCCGCGCGAATCTCCATCCCACGCCCAATAGTGCTTCGGGTGGGAGCTACCGTCCTCAGGGATTATGCGGACGTCGTGCGTGTACTCAAACAAAAGAACTAGATTCTTCTCGTCCTGAATGATCTGGAAGGGAAAAAGCGAGGTCGGCTGTTCGATTTCCCGCGGTACTCCGGGAATGTGGCAGTGCGCCTCGGGATCATGGTAAGGGTCGTGGAGGTTCCGATAGTCCTTCACTTTTTCCGCGATCGGCAGGTAAGGCAGCGGCAGGGGAAAGCCGGCCCCATGAAAGTCTCCCAAGGCAACGGCCAAGTTGCCGTTAGCGTTTCGCATGTTCGCCATCGCGGCTTCGTATCCGCTCTGGTTGTGCCAGAGGCCCTGAAGGTCGGGATGGCCATCGGCGAGTCGGGGTATGCCGGCAGCCTTTGCTTTATCCATCGTCGCCGGAGCGGATGTCCCGGAGGTTTGACTCGTGGCCAGTCGAATAGGGGACAACACAAGGGCCACGACGGCTGTGCTGATCGTCCATTTCCGCAACGTCGCCTCTCGCTACTGATTCGGCTGTTTCTCGGGCGGCAAAGAGCCTTGCGGCTGCGTTTCTGGAGCAGCCCTCGGAGCCCCGCCCAATACTCGCCGGCCATCCGCCAGCCTCGCTTGGGATCCGAACATCGTGTTCGATCCGTCCCGGGCCCTAAATCCGCTGATCGTGAGTTCGTCGCCCGCTTTGACGGAGTCCTTCCGCCATCCGTTCCGATACAGCGTGCTGGGAGCTCCCATTTCGATGCTCCAGCGCGTCACGCTTCCATCGTCGTTCTTCACATCCAGCGTGATATAGCAGTGAGGGTTAATCATTTCCCATTTGACAGCGGTCCCGTGCAAGGTAATCGGCTTTTCAAGGTCGAATTCAGCGGCAAACGAATGATGAGCCAAGGTGGGCACTGTGGCCATGAGCCAGACGGCCCCAGCCGCGACCGCGGCGAACGTGGCGCTCTTCATTGAGTTCCACCAATCAGATTGACGAACGTTCTTCCTCGATGTTCACCCACACCTACATCTGCCGTCCTGCCGTGTCAAGTTCAAATCATCTTGGCTACCGGGGCGTAGCAAGCTCGCGAGAAGCCGGTTCTCAGCTACGGAGCAGTTTGAACTGGAGTGACTTTGGTTTCGACCTGCGTAAATTCGAATCGCAGGATCCACTCACTCGGGGCGTTCTGGCCATCAACTTTCGTCGGCGTAAATCTCCAGCGTCGCGAGGCGTCCGCGGCGAGGTTCGCAAAGTATTTGCTCGGCCCCGGGGAATCGAGACTCGTCCCCACTACGCTCCCTGACGGATCCACCTGGACTTTTACGCCGACTCTGATCGTGCCCCGAATGCTGTCTCGCGCCTTCTGGGGCACATCGGGCAGGACTTGATGAGCGACCTCGCCTCGAACAAGGCTGCCCGCGTGGGTATTCGTTGCTTTTGTCAGTCGAATAGGGGCAGGCGACGCGGCGCCGCCATTCGAAGGCACTTGCCGGTCAGTGATTTTTCCGGTTGGCTGCCCCGTTTGAGATTTCTGTGGTTTCTGCTTCGGTTTCGGCTGTTCGGGCGGGACGGATGAGATCCGCCCCGTTTCCGGACGTTTGTGTACGAGTCTTGGCGCCGCCAGTATGATGGCGACCGCCAGCACCGCTACAATCGCCGGAGCAATGTATCGACGGTTCGCGGGCGCGTTCACCGGCTTGGCACTCACCCTTGCCGGCGGCACCGATGAGGGCGGCTGCAAGCGGGCCGCGATGTCTGCGACCGTGCACCGAAGCCGAGGATCTCGACGCAGACAATCACGCACTATATCGACAAACGGCGCCGGAAGTGTCTCCGGCAGGACCGGTTCCTCTTGATCTGCGCGCTCCCAACGTGGGATGTGCTGCGTCAGCACCTCGACCAGCGTCACGCCGAGCGACCAAACATCCCCGGCCGGGGATTTCCCCGCGCCAGCAACCTCGGGCGCGTCCCACATGCTGGGCTCGTCTCGACTGGCGCTCAACTCGCCCACCTCGCAGATTCCATCGCTCGAAATCTTTAGCCGATCGTCGATGGCCATTATGTTTCCGGGTCTGATGTGGCCGTGGACGAGCCTCTTGCCATGGAGGTATGCGAGCCCCTCGAGAGCGGGACGGAGCATGTCTCGAGCCTCCGCAGGTGTGAGCGGCCGGTCGAGAAGAACTTGCGACAGGTTCTCTGCGGCGTACTCCATCACGACGTAGAGCATTTCCTGGTTGTCCACGCGGCAGCGCCCCATCTCAAAGAGGCGGATCAAGTTGGGGTGTGATAGATGCGCGGCCAGCTGCCACTGGGAAAGTTGGAGGTCCGCGAACTTTGGATCCGCGGGAATGAGCTTGATCGCAGCCTTTTGAGGTTCCCGCTCTCCGCGCTCCGTAAGGAACACGGAGCTATGGTCAGAGCCACCCAAATACTGTTGCAGGTGGAATTTCCCGTCGACCAACTGCGCTTCCCACTGCTTCAAGGCTTCGGTCATTTTGCCCTCCCCCGATTGCTGGCGACACGCGGTCGGTACAACTCGAAGAGAAGCGCTGCGGCGCCCAAAGTTACGGTTCGGACTCAGAATTCAAATGGCAGACGCCCGGAGGTTCGGACCCGTCCGCAACGCTTCGGTTTTCTAGGCTGGGCTTTGCCGACCAAAAGCAGGTCGTCCGTTGCCACAATCCCTTGGACAGACCCCCAGAAGCATCATGATTCGATTCAGGTTCGAAAGCAAAATGGCCTTGTCCAAAAAGACATGAGAATGTCGCGCTTACTGAAATGAATTGGGGAAAGCGATCGCCGGCTACGCATAGCGGAACAGCGCTTTGAAGCCGTAGTCCATGTGCTGCTGGATGTGGCAGTGGAACAGTGACAGTCCCGGCTGATCGGCCGTCAGGTCGGCGGAGACACGCCCGTAGAGCGGAACGATAACCGTGTCCTTCATAAGCCCCGCGGTAGGTTTTCCGTTCACGTCCACCAGCTCGAAAAGGTGACGGTGCAGGTGCACCGGATGCGCGTCATCCGTGCGGTTACGGAAAACGAGACGGTAGCGCGCTCCTTCCTGAAGCACGAATTCGCGGTCGTGAGGGTATGGTTTGCCGTTGACATGCCATATGTTGAATTGGCCCGCGCCGCTCGGGATTTTTTCGAAGACCATGTCGATCGTGTGTTCCGGAGTTGGACGGGCAGGGCTGGCGTTCGTTCCGAAGATTGTGTAGTCCCAGACGGGCTTCGAAGGCATCACCCATTGCGGCTCGCGATGCTGGTTCTCATACTCGACAATTACGCCCAGCCCCGCATTGCGAGTGGCGTCATCGGTCGAGCCGAGGATCCAGACTCCGGGCTGGTTCATCTCGACATAGGCGTCGATGCGCTCGCCCGGACCGAGCATGAGCACTTCGACCGATTGCGGCGAAGGGACCTTGTTGCCGTCCATGGCGATGACGCGAAATTGGTGCCCTGACAGCGCAATCGTGCGATTTTCGATCGCGCTCGCGTTGAGCACGTGAACGAGAACGCGTTGGCCGGCTCGAACGCGAATGGGCTCGCCGGCGCCCAGCGCTTTGTCGTTGATCGAAAACAGTTGAGACGTAACTTCGAGGCCGTTTGGGCGCGTGTCGAGCACGGTCGGCCTTTCGGGTTGCGGGCCCAGTCCGCCCCCTTCCGCCGCTTCGTTTTCCATCTGGTCGGTGAAATAAGGCTCCCAGTCGCGCAGGGCCAGAAAGACTTCCTTGTCGTACTGCCCCGGATCATTTCCTGAATCGATCATCAGGAAACCGTATTGCCCGGTGTACGTTCCACGATGCAAATCGGCTCCGGCCATCGCGTGCGAATGATACCAGCGCGTGCCGGCGGGCCTCGGAGTGAACTGGTAACGGCGGCGGCCTCCCGGGGGCACCATCGGCGTGCCTTCTTCTTCCGAGCCGTCGACTTCAGACGGGACGAACAGGCCATGCCAATGGACCAATTCCGGAGCATCCGTGTCGTTTATCACGTCGATGGTGACGGGCTTGCCTTCGCGCATGCGGAACAGAGGGCCGGGCGAAGTGCCGTTGTATCCGATGGTGCTGATGAAGCGGCTCGGCGCAATCTCCAGAGCAATCGGCGCAATTCGGACCATGAAATCGGCGAGAGGGATTCCCTCCAGCTTGCTGGCAGCGGAATTTGGCGAAGGCGTCTGCGTGGGCATTGCCATTGGATTTTGCGTTTGGCCGGGCATGGATTTGCCCCCGGCCGCCCAAAGCAGCCCCGCGCCTCCCAATCCCATGAACTCTCTTCGCCTCACCACTCCTCCGAAAAAGCCTCCAGCGGCAGCAACGCGAAATCGTCTCACGGCTAGATCAACACATACAAGCTTGCCCTGAGTGGCGTGGGCGAAGGGTGGACCACCGAACGACACAACGAAACACGCTGTTTGGGTTTGCGCCAGCGTGGCGGGCAGTCCGGACGGCCCTGCGGACCCGGTCGAATTGTGATCGGGAAGGCGCGCGGCGCACCCCCGCAGCCGTGTCGATTAGAACGGCCGTGATTCGTAAGTCCGCCGAGGCGGGTGCAAGGGCAGTACACGCTGCGAGAGAGGCAGCGCAATGGGAGGCGCTCCGCGTCGCCGGCTTTATGTCGCGGCCGAAGCCGTGACCTACAAACATCCATCCTTGGCGACCCGTGATTCGGGATTCACGAAGCAGCCGGGGGATGGAGAGTGACGCGGAGGAAATGGTGGAGGTAGAGGAGAGCTGTTTCCCGCCGCCGGGGTGAGTTGTCGACGATGTGATGTCCGTCCGCATAGCTCCAACCAACCTAGCACACGGCCGCGCGGTCCGGACTGTCCCGAGGTACAGAAGAAATTCAGGGCTTTCTTAGCATTCGTAGCGGCCGCCTTCAGGCGGGCGTTTCGGACTTGCTGCGCCGCCGCGGAGAACAAAGTGTAAGCTTTCAGTCATGACGCGTGGTTGACGAGGAGACTGACATGAAAAAACCTGGAATCCTCATAGATATCCCGGGATTCGGACGGCGGGTGATTCACACGGTCATCAGCGATTACACCGGGACCCTCTCTTGCTATGGCAAACTTGTTCCCGGCTCAAAGCCGCGCTTGCGCCGGCTGCTGAAGCTCGTCAATCTCGAAATCGTTACCGCCGACTCCTACGGAACCGCGCACCAACAGCTCAAAGGGATCACCGTCCCAAACATGTTGAAACAGAGAAGGCACGACATCGAGAAGCGGGATTTCGCGCGACAATTCAAACTCAAGAATGTTGCGGCTTTCGGGAACGGAAATAACGACAGGCTGCTGCTGCGAGCGGTGAAGGAATCCGGCGGCCTCGCAATCGCCGTCGACAACGGGGAAGGCTGCGCTCTGGACGCTCTTTTACATGCAAATATTTTTGTTGTCGGCGCCGTCAACGCCCTAAATCTTCTTCTGATACCGACCGCTTGCAAAGCGACTCTGCGGTTCTAGCTTCCGGATGGCGCGATGCGCCGTTTGCATGTGCGCCCGCGGCGGCGGGCAGTCCGGACGGCACCGTGGACCGGGACGGACCTGCGGGACGATGGGATCTTGAAACGATTTGTTTTGTATTCGCGCCGGAACTCGGCACAATTCCGAGCGCGAACTGACCCACTACCGGATCGCGTCATTGGGCTAGCGCTAGCGCGGCGGTTATGATGGCGGGCTCGTCGCCAAAGCCTGTCAGCCAGTGCACCGCCGGTTCCTTGCGGAACCATGTGATTTGCCTTTTCGCAAAGCGGCGGGTGGCCTGCTGAATCTGCTTGACGGCTGCCTGCTCAGGGAGGAGGCCTTCCAGGTGAGCGCGCAGCTCCGAGTAGCCGATAAACTGGAAGGGCTTTGCGTCCGCGGGGACGCCGCGAGCGATCAGGTTGCGGATCTCGTCGATCCAGCCCGCCTCGATCATGGAGATGACGCGTGCGTCAATTCGAGCGTAGAGCGCGGCGCGCGGAGGAAGAAGCCCGATTTTCCGCACGTCGTAGCCTTCGAGGCGGGCACGGCCGTCGCGATGAATCTCGGCTACTGTTTTTCCCGCAAGGAGGCGAATTTCGATCGCGCGAATGATTTTCTGGGTATCGCGCGGAGCGATACGCCGAGCGGCATCGCGGTCCAAGCGCACGAGGATGTGGTGGAGGTGTTCGGCTCCGCGCGCTTTGGCCTTTTGGCGAAGCTGCCCGCGAAGCTCCTCGGATCGAGTGGGCGCGTCAGCCAGCCCTTCGAGGAGTGCGCGGAGATAAAGCCCCGTGCCCGCGGTGAGAATGGCCAGCTTGCTGCGCCGACGAAGGTCATCGAGGACTTCGAGGGCGCGCCGGCGATATTCGCCGGCAGTGAAGACTTCGTGCGGCTCGACGAGATCAACCAGGTGGTGGGGGATGCCGCGCTGCTCGGCAGCGGGAACTTTAGCAGTGCCGATATCGAAGTGACGATAGACCTGCGTCGAATCGCAGACCAGGACTTCGCCGCCGAGCCGCTCGGCCAGCCAGATTCCGAGCGCCGATTTGCCGGAAGCGGTCGGCCCGAGAATGACGACGAGCCGAGGTAGATTCGTCATCCTGGGAATTTCCAGTATCGAAGGAGCAGAACGAGCAGCACCAGCACGCCGAGCAAAAGAGCTCCCGCGACTTGGGTGCGGTTCAGCCTCACCGGAAGTTGTCTATTTGATCGAGCGGAATGTTGTAGACGAACCAGATTCGCAATTCGAGATAGGGCCCGTGGAACTGCGAGGGTAGCGGCTCGAAAGGATTCGAAGCGTGAATCGCGGACATCGCGGCGTTGTCGAGCGGTTCTTTGCCGGACGTTCTTTCAAGAATCGGATCGGGCGGGACGATGCTTCCATCCGACCTGATCTTGAAGGTCGTGGCGGTGATACCCCTGTCACCCATGTACGCTGATTCAGGCATGACGGCGTACCAGTTGCGTTTCAAGGTGGCGAGGAGCCGCTGGATGTAACTCGTGAAGTCGACCCCTTGTGTATCCGAGAGAATCTGAGCTTGGTTGCCCACGCCCGCTCCGCCTCGTCCCGAGGCGCTCGGCGGGCCGTTATACACTCCGCCACGATTGCCGTGGCGAATCGCATCCTGAATCTGATCGTCAAGTTGTTTGCCGGGAGAGACCTGCGGCAATTGGAGATTGAGATGGTTCGGATTCGGCGCAGGCGGCTGGACCGGCTCGAGCCGCGAGGGAGCAGGCGGTTGGGGCACAGCCGCAGAGGGCTGCGGTTTCGGCGCTTCCGGCAGGTCCGAAGGCGGTTTCTCCGGACTGACTGGGGGCGGGAGCTGCGGCTGCTCGATGTGCGGAGCAACGCTGCTCAGCGTCTTCGGGGTGATATGAATTTTCGGGCTCGGCGGTGGCGCCGTCTTTGGAAGATCGGGCGGCGTGTAGATCCATTGCAACTGCTTCTTCGCGAGGTCGATTTCGTCCTGCGTGGGAACGTGCGGCGGAAAGATTTTTGGCGAGAAAATCAGAAAGGCGATCACCGCGATATGCACCAGGACCGACATGAAGCGGGTCAGCAAGTCCGACTTCGGGTCGCGCTTGTCTTCCGGCTCCATCAGGAGGTTCGCGTCGCCGGTGAGGAACATATCCGGCTCGACGACCTCGCGCAGGTCGGCGGTCAACTCCGGCGTATGCTCGAATTCCAGAATTTCTTCGGGCGCGGCCGGTTCCACGTACGCCGGAACCACAACACGCGAATCGAGGATCGCGATCGGCACGGCCTCGGTGATCGGTTCAAACCGTTCGATCGGTTTGGCGGGCATGCCGCGGGGGACAAGCGTGCGGTTGACGAGGACGCCGAGCGGAAAGTGAGCGGGGATCGTCGTCCGGCCGTCGAGCGGCGGCGCATCCGACAGGCCGGAAGGCACCACGGTCCGGTCGTCCATATAAGTTTCGAGGCGGCGCGGCGGCGTCTTCGCCTCGCCGTTCCTGACGGGGCGCACATCCACCGGGACTAGGGTGCGCGGAATCATAGAATTTCCTGTGGAGTGAATGCACCTAATTGGACGCGCCGCGCATGCTCAAGGATGCCTGCCATGACGCGGTCCGCAAGTTCGAGTGCGCGGCGCCCGGCAGCGCCGTCCACGACCGGCTGCCTGCGCGTGCGAACGGATTCAGCGAAGGCTCGCAGCTCGGCGCGGAGCGGCTCTTCCGGCACAGCCGGTAATTTTTCGAATCCGATCTCCGGCTGTGTGTTTCCCGGCCGGACGCGAATGCGCAGCGCGTCCTGGCGCGCGAAATCGAGCGAGATGTACTCGTGTTCCTGGAAAAAGCGCATCTTGCGGACCCGCTCGGTGGAGACGCGGCTGGCGGTGACGTTTGCGACGGTTCCCGTCGAAAATTCCACGCGCGCGTGGGCAATATCCACTTTGTCGGTAATCACGGGAATGCCGACGGCTTTTAGGTCGGTCACCGGGGCATCCACGAGCGAAAGCAAAATATCAAGGTCGTGAATCATCACGTCGTAAACTACGTCAATATCGAGGCTTCGCGGCGTAAAGATGCCGAGGCGATGGACTTCAAAGAACATCGGCCGCGACACGATTTTTTGCGCGGCTGGGACCGCGGGATTGAAGCGCTCGACGTGCCCAACCTGGAGGATGCGTCCTGATCGCCGCGCGGAAGCAATCAGCTTGTCGGCTTCTTCGAGCGACGCGGCCATCGGTTTTTCGACCAGCACGTCCAGGCCGGCATCGAGAAGGCGGCAACCGATTCGCGCGTGTTCTTTCGTGGGCACGGCAAGGCTGACGGCATCGACGTGCGCGTCGGCGAGCGCGTCGAGGTCCGCGAAGACGTGCGCGCCGAATTCGGCGGCGACTTGCCGTGCGCGCTCGGCGTTCGTGTCCACAACGCCCGCGAGTTCGGCCCCTTCGAGCTCGCGCCACACGCGGACGTGGTTCCGGCCGAACTCGCCGACACCGACCACGGCCACGCGAATGGGTTTCTCGCTCACGATTTTGCCTGCGCCTCGGCCCGCTCGGGCGCGAACGCTTGAATCGCAATGCCTGCATCGTCGGCGGCACGAATCAAAACCTCGCGGTCGAAGAGCAGCGTCCGCCCGGCATCGATCGCGAGCGCAGTGGCATGCGAGCGGCGCATCACGTCGATCGTCTTCGGCCCGACAACGGGCACATCGAAGCGCATGTCCTGGCGAGGCTTGCTTATTTTGACGATCACGAGCCTCTGCCCGTCTGCGATCCGCGCGGCGCGCTCGATGGTTTCATCGGTGCCTTCCATCGCCTCGATGGCCACACAGGCGCGGTCGCGCACGACGACGGTCTGACCGAGATCGAGGCCCGCGATCTTGTGCGCGATTAATCTCCCGTATTCGATATCGGCGGTTTCGGCCTCATCCGGCGCGCGACGCGTCAGGATTCCAGCGGCGGGCAGCAGCGGTCCGAGAAACCTGGTCGAATCGACCAGTTCGATGCCTTCATCTTCGAGCACTCGCGCCACGGCGCCGATCAGGGAATCGGTGTTCTTCGACGGAAGCGCGAAAAGCAATTTCGCCAGGCGCCAATCGGGGCGGATCGAACTGAAGATCTTGTTGTGTTTCACCTGCCCGGCCATCACCGCATGCTTCACGCCTTCCTGATGGAGCAGTTCAATTCCACGGCTCAGCTCTCCCAGGCTGATCCAGTGGAATCGGCTGGCCGCGCGTTCGAGCGCGGGCGAAGCCTCCTCGCGAATCGCGATCACGGCCATGTCGATGCCGCGGCTGCGCGCGCCTTCGAGGACGAGGAAAGGGAAATCGCCGTTTCCTGCGATAAGTCCCCAGTCCCGAGGCGTGTTTTGTGCGGTTGAGGCCATGATCGTCCCTATTTCGTCAAGCCCCGGTCGCCGACCGACTCGATGAAACGGATCAATGTTAGGACGTCCCCGGAATGAGAGAGGGTTCCGCGCATCTTCTCGATTGCCTGCGATGTGTTGAGCTTCGAACGGAGGAGGTATCGGTAAGCCTGCTCGATGGTCTGGATGCGCTCGGGCGAGAAGCCATGGCGCTCGAGGCCGACCTTGTTAATGCCGTAGCAGCGAGTTTCGCGCGGCCCAACGACCATCGAAAACGGCGGCACATCCTGCGTGATGACGGTGCCCGCGCCGAGATAAGCGTGGCTGCCGATGCGGACGAACTGGTGCAGCAGACAAAAGGAGCTGATCGTGGCGTAGTCCTCGACGACGATGTGCCCGGCAAGCTGCGCTCCGTTGATCAGGATGACGCGATTGCCGATGACGCAGTCGTGGCCGACGTGCGCGTAGGCCATGATCAGGCTATGGCTGCCGACGCAGGTCACGCCTCCGCCCTTGATCGTACCGCGATGCACCGTGCAGAACTCGCGAAACTCGTTCGCATCGCCCACTTCGAGCTTGACGCGCTGGCCAGTGTAGGTCAGGTCTTGCGGGTCGCCGCCGACGATCGAAAAGGAATGGAAGTGGTTGTCGCGGCCGAACGTCGATGGACCTTTTACGACCGCGTGGGGTTCAAGGATGCAGCCATCACCCAGCTCGACCTCATCGCCGACGACGGCGCAGGCCCCGACCCGCACACCTTTCCCCAGCTTCGCGGACGGCGAAACGATGGCCTGTGAATCGATTTCGGTCATTGCGCCTTCCCGGCGGGCTCGGCGGCTGAGGGCATTTCGGTCTCGAGATCGACCATCTTGCACATGAGAGTCGCTTCAGCGGCGAGGTCGCCGTCGACGGAGGCGCGCCCCTGGAACTTGCAGAAGCCTCCGCGCCAGGCGAGGACGTTCATTTCGATCCTCAATTGGTCGCCGGGGACGACGGGCCGGCGAAAACGAGCGTTGTCGATCGCGACAAAATAGAGCAGCTTTTTCTCGCGGTCCGGCACTTCCTGAAGCAGCAAAAGCCCTCCCGTCTGCGCCATCGACTCGATGATAAGGACGCCGGGCATGATCGGCTTTCCCGGGAAATGGCCCTGAAAGTAGCCTTCGTTGATGGAGACATTCTTGATTCCGACGATGCGCTTCCATCGTTCCATTTCTTCAATGGCGTCCACCAGAAGGAAAGGATAACGGTGCGGGAGGATTTTCTGGATCCCGTTGGTATCAAGGAGCATCGTTGACCTCAGGCGGCTCGTATTTTTCGTGGGGCCGAATCAAACAATTCTATACGAATCCCCGGCAGGGGGGAATCAGCGAGTCCGCGTCCGGCGATCATGGGTGGTCGGGGCGACCTTGCAAAATCGCGAGGTTGTGCATAGGCTCGACGGCTTGGAAGTGCAAACGAAAACCGCCGGGACGCCCTTGCCAATGAAGGCTCTGCTGCGCGAACTGAGAAGGCACGAGAGAGAAATCGTAGGGCTGCTCGGAAAGTTCGCGCGTTGCGAATCGCCGAGCTACGACAAGGCCGCCGTGGATCGTGTCGGCCGAATGGTCGCGCGCGAATGGCGCCGCCGCGGGGCACGGATCCGCGTCTTGCGACAGAACCTGCGCGGGAACCACGTGCGCGCGGAATTGCGGCTCGGCGCCGGCCGACCGGCCGGACAGATTCTGATTCTCGGCCACCTGGATACGGTCTACCCGCTCGGCACGCTTGCGACGATGCCGTTCCGCATTTCGGGCGGACGCGCGTGGGGTCCGGGGACATTCGATATGAAGGCGGGGCTTGTGCTGGCGCTGACCGCCGTCGACGCGCTGAAGGCCGTGGGATTTCGCTTGCATAGTGGACCGCGCAAGAGGCTCGTTTTCCTCTGGACGTCCGATGAGGAGATCGGCAGCGCAACCTCACGGCGCGACATCGAACGGGAAGCTCGCCGCAGCGATGCGGTGCTCGTCCTCGAGCCGGCATACGGGCGCGCCGGGGCGCTGAAAACGGCGCGCAAGGGAGTCGGTACCGCGGAAATCATCGTCACCGGCCGGTCCGCTCACGCCGGCATCGACCCCAGCGCGGGAATTAACGCGGTGCACGAGCTGGCACTGCAAATCGTGCGGCTGAGGAAGATGAACGACCCGCGACGCGGGATCACGGTGCAGGCGACTGTAGTTGCCGGCGGAACTACCTCCAATGTGGTTCCGGACCACGCGCGAGCGGAGGTCGATCTTCGTTATACGCACTTAGCCGATGCGCCGAAACTTAATCGCCAACTCCGAAGCCTGCGTCCGATCCTGAAAGGCGCGCGGGTGGAGGTTCGAGGCGGCGTGAACCGGCCTCCACTCGAACGCACGGCGGCCGTCCGCGAACTTTTTCGCCGCGCACAATCGTTGATGCACGAGATGGGCTTGCCGCTCGGTGAAGCCGCCACCGGCGGCGGCTCGGACGGAAACTTCACGGCCGCTATCGGAGTGCCGACACTCGATGGGCTTGGCGCGGTGGGAGACGGCGCCCATAGCCTGAGTGAGCACGTGGTTATCCGCTCGCTTTCGGAGCGCGCTGCGCTTCTCGCGGGGCTCCTAACAACGCTTTAGTTTTCCTAGCGCAGGTATGCGCGCTTGAGGTACGCAATGGTCTGTTGCTGTAGGTCGTCGTAACTCAGGCGCAAGGTTTCTCGCAGGGCGGATTCGGTCGAGGTTGATGTTGCGATGCGGTCGAGCAGGCGGCTGATGTCGCTTACGCCCCCGGCGTCAATCATGGATTCCACAACCGCCAGCGACCAGGCGTAGGCAAATGCGGCCGAGTTTCCGGAAAGCCCCATCCAGGAACCTTCCATGGAAGCCAGCGGCGGCGCCGCGCCCTGGCTGCCCGCCTCGAGCAAAGCTCCGGCGACGGAGGCGCTGCGGCGTCCCTCCATCCACTGCGCGATGCCTTCCTGAAGCCACGTGGGAGCGCGGCCGTGCGATTTCTGCCCGACGAAACTGTGGGTCAGTTCGTGCTTGAGCACGCGCGCGAGATCGGGAGTCACATCAGTGAGTCCCTGGACAGGGATGCGGAGGCGCCCGTCGTTGAGCGCTCCGACCCAGCCGGGCGCGCGCGTGATGTCGCCGAACGCCTGCTCCGTATATAAGATGACTGCGATCGGTTCGTGCGGCGTGTAGTCGAGCTGCGATTCGAGGTCGCGGAAATCGTCTTCGAGGGCGCGCAGGATGCCGCGGGCGAGATCCGGATTGGCCCCGCCGTAGTATTTCAAGTCGAAGTGGGCTGTTTCGCCTTCCCGGTAGCTCTCTTCCTCGGCCTTGTCACGCTCGGCCTTTTCGAGAGCTTGCTCGACATCGGGATCAGGACGCAGATGCTGGGCGCGTTTCCATTCCGCGACGGCCTGGTCCATCTTGTTGGCGCCGTAGTAGGCCCAACCCATCAGCTTGGCCACATCGGCCGAATCCGGCGAGACGCGCCGCGCTCGCTCGAGCGGGTCGAGCGCAGTTGTGAACTCGCTTTCGCGAAGATAGAGGACGGCGAGGTTCAAGAGCAGGCCGACGTTGTCCGGTGCGAAGACGAGTGCCTGGCGATACTGGTCGATAGCGGAATCGGTGTTGCCTTTGCCCAGGAGAAACTGCGCGGCCACATAGTGCGCGGCAGCGAGCTTCGCGACCGCCGGCGCGGAGCCTGACCGCGCGTCCGATTCGAGGTGCGCCATATATGCGTAGTCGACGGCATCGTCATGCACGGCCAGGTGCGCGACGTCTTCGTACCCGGCGACCGGGTCGATTTGCGGCGCGGAAACCGGTGGCTCGGAACCGGCACGCGATGCAGCGGAGGAGTAAGAGAAACTATCGTGTTCGATTCGCGCGACAATCGACTTGGGAATGGAGAGCTGGCCGGCGGGCGTTTGATAGATGACGTGATCGGCATCCTGGGTAACGTCTGCGGCCTGAATACGGCGGCCGTTCTTCAGTACGATCGTGTCGGCCCGCGCGCACGACGACACGACGAGCACGAGCAATGCCGCCACTGGCGTTGCGGTACGCACGTCTCAATCTTACCAACCGGAAGTGCGTGCTCATCTTTTTCGTGCCGAGCTGATGTTCTAAGTTGAACGCGATTTCTTGCTGCGACGCGGCGGCGAGCGCTGGCTCCGCCAAACTTTTTTTGATTTGAACTTGCGTATCGGACTCTCCAGTCTTATTCTATGGCGTCCCAAATGAGCCGATGGAGTTGTTTAGAGTCAGTTCGACCCAACGTACAGCGAATTGAATGCCGTTCATAAGCAGGAGAGTTGACACTGCGAATCGCACCAGCATGGTTTGGGCGCCGATTTCGATCACGATGCCCCTTCAGAAAATAACAGGCATCCGTTACTAAAGCCGGGGACACCGCGTGGATTCTGAGGGTTCTCAAAAGACAGCCGGAGTTGTAGAGCAGGAGCCGCTTTTAGGGCCCGGCCATACGTTCGAAACCGTCACCGACAAAATCAGCGCCATCGTGCTGACGCGTCCCGTGACGCCCGGCTGGGTATTCGGTTTTCTCATCGGCTTTGCCCTCCTGATGTTGTTGAACCTGGTTATCACCCTGCTGATGATCAAGGGCGTGGGAATCTGGGGGATTCGAGTTCCGGCCGCCTGGGGCTTCGCCATCGTCAACTTCGTCTGGTGGATCGGAATCGGTCACGCTGGCACACTCATCTCCGCGATCCTCCTTTTGTTGCACCAGAAGTGGCGCACGTCGATCAACCGGTTCGCCGAGGCCATGACGATTTTTGCCGTGATGTGCGCCGGCATGTTCCCGTTGCTGCACATGGGCCGTCCGTGGTTGTTCTTCTACCTGATGCCGTACCCGAATCCAATGTGGCTGTGGCCGCAGTTCCGCAGCCCGCTGGTCTGGGACGTCTTCGCGGTATCCACTTATTTCACTGTTTCGCTGCTCTTCTGGTTTGTCGGAATGATTCCGGACCTTGCCACGCTGCGCGACCGCGCCAAGAGCAAGGCCACGAAGATCATCTACGGCATGCTTTCGTTGGGCTGGCGGGGCTCGGCGGTGCATTGGTCGCGCTACGAGATGGCTTCGCTCTTGCTTGCCGGTCTTGCGACGCCGCTGGTACTTTCAGTGCACACCGTCGTGAGTTTCGATTTCACAATCGCCATCGTACCCGGGTGGCATAGCACGATCTTCCCGCCCTACTTCGTGGCCGGGGCGATCTATTCGGGATTTGCGATGGTGTTGACGCTGGCGATTCCCATTCGCAAGTACTATCACCTCGAAGACCTCGTGACCACACGTCACCTCGACATTATGGCCAAGGTCATGCTCGCGACGGGCATCATCGTGGCCTACGGCTACGTGATGGAAACATTCATGGCGTTCTACAGCGCCGACCACTACGAGCGCTACATGATGATGAACCGCCTCGTAGGTCCGTACGCGCCGCTGTACTGGATGTTGATTGCGTGCAACCTCGTCATTCCGCAGGCGCTATGGTCTCGCCGCGTCCGCCGGAGCATTCCGGCGTTGTTCATCATCTCGCTGGTGGTCAATATTGGAATGTGGCTCGAGCGGTTTGTGATCGTCGTGGTCAGCCTGACCCGCGATTTTGTTCCCTCGTCCTGGGGAATGTACTACCCAACGAAGTGGGATTGGGCAACGTACTTGGGCACGTTTGGGCTTTTCTTCACCCTGTTTTATCTCTTCATCCGTTTCCTGCCGATGATCTCGATCGTCGAAGTGCGATCGCTGGTGCACGAAACGAACGAAGAGAAGCATCCATAGAGAGTAACGGGGATCGATGGCACAGATCTTTCATCGCAGCACGAACCTGATCTCGCGGGTGAGCATTTATGGTGCTGTGCTCATCATCGGCGGGCTGGGCTACGCGCTCTACGCGATCGCGCTCTCGCCGTGGTACACGGAACAAACCGTATCGCGGCAGCAGCCGGTGCCTTTCAGCCACAGGCACCACGCCGGCGAACTCGGGATCGACTGCCGCTACTGCCATACGTCGGTTGAGAAGTCTTCGTTTGCGGGCTTGCCTCCGACGCAGACCTGCATGACCTGCCATTCGCAGATCTGGACGAACGCTTCGATGCTCGAGCCCGTCCGGACGAGCTACCGCAACGATACTTCGCTCGCATGGACGCGCGTGAACGCTTTGCCCGACTTCGTATATTTCGACCATAGCATTCACGTCGCGAAGGGCATCGGCTGCACCACATGCCACGGCCAGATCGCGCAGATGCCTTTGACGTACCGCGCCGGCACCCTGTACATGTCCTGGTGCCTCGATTGCCATCGCCAGCCTGAAAAGAACGTGCGGCCGAAGTCCGAAGTTTTCGATCCGTTTTACGAGCCGCCCTCCCGCTCCCACCCGGTGATGGTCCAGGGCAAGGAGTATACCGATCAGCTCGCGATGGGGCGCGAACTCGTGAAGGACTACAAGATTCAGAGCTTGCAATACTGCTCGACGTGTCACCGATGAAAGCGAAACAATGAACGAAGACTCCAACCCGAAGAATTCGATCGACCTGGCTGCCGCGCGCGCGAAACTCGAGCGCGAAGGCGGCAAGCGCTTTTGGAAGAGCCTCGAAGAACTGTCGGACACGCAGGAGTACCGCAACTTCCTGAAGAACGAGTTCCCGGCCAACGGCGACAAGAATTCTGACGGCATCAATCGCCGCGACGTGCTGAAACTCATGGCCGCTTCAGCCGCCATGACGGGGCTCGGTGCCTGCACGAAGCTTCCCACGGAGAAAATCGTTCCTTACGTCCGGCCGCCAGAGGAGATCATTCCTGGACGGCCGCTCTTCTACGCGACTTCTTTCGTGCAGTCCGGCGTCGCGACCGGCGTGCTGGTGGAAAGCCACATGGGCCGGCCCACAAAGATCGAAGGCAATTCCGAGCATCCCGGCAGCCTCGGAAGCACGGACGTCTTCACGCAGGCGTCGATTCTGAGTCTCTACGATCCCGACCGCTCGCAGGTGGTCATTTACGAAGGTCGCGTCAGCAACTGGAGCGATTTTGCCGCGGCGATGGGGAACATGCGAACGCAGCACCTCGCTGCCAAGGGAGCCGGCATTCGCCTCCTGACGAAAACGGTCAGCTCTCCGACGCTCGGAGGCCAGATTCGCGCGTTTCTCGGGCAGTATCCCGCGGCTAAGTGGCATCAATACGAGCCTTGCGCCGGCGATTCCGCGCGCGAGGGCGCGCGCCTGGCGTTCGGCAGGCCGGTTAACACGGTCTACCACTTCGACCAGGCCGACGTGGTTGTTTCGCTGGATGCGGACTTCCTGACTGCGGGTCCGGGACACGTGCGTTACGCGCGCGACTTTTCCTCTCGGCGGGATTTGGCCGCCGGAGCGTCATCGAAGTTGAACCGGCTCTACGTCGTCGAAAGTATGCCGACTGGCACCGGGGTTACGGCGGACCATCGCCTGCCCCTGCGCGCGATGGACATCGAGGATTTCGCGCGGCAGCTCGCGGCCGCTGCGGGCGTTGCCGTACCGGTGAGCGAAAGTGCGAGCGCGAAGGTTCCAGCGGATTGGGTCGGCGCCGTCGCGCGGGATTTGGCTGCTCATCGGGGAGCGTGCCTTGTCATTGCGGGCGAGCACCAGCCGCCATCCGTGCACGCGCTGTCGCACGCCATGAACGCTGCGCTGGGCAATGTCGGCAAGACCGTCGTTTACGCGGAATCAATCGAGGCCAACCCCGTCAATCAGGTCGAATCATTGCGGGAACTCGTCAATGATTTGAAGAGCGGGCAGGTCGAGTTCCTGCTGATTCTTGGCGCGAACCCCGTGTACGACGCTCCGGCCGATCTTGAATTCGAGTCCGTGCTGCGCGGCGCCCTGGATCCGGACAAAGGAAAACTGAAGTTGTGCGTGCATTCGGGTCTCTACAATGACGAGACGGGCGAACTTTCTCACTGGCACGTGCCGGCGGCGCATTATCTTGAGTCGTGGAGTGATGCGCGCGCGTTCGATGGCACGGTCGGCATCGTCCAGCCGCTGATTGCCCCGCTCTACGATGCCCATTCCGCGCACGAAATCGTCGCCCTCTTTACGGGTGATGCTGCGAAATCCGGACACGATCTGGTTCGCGACTACTGGCAGGGACAGCGCCCCGAGAAAGACAGAGCCTTCGAAGTTTTCTGGGAGACTTCGCTGCACGATGGCGTCATGGCCGGCACCGCTCTGCCGCCGATTTCCGTTGCGGCGCACCCAGACTTGGCGGGTCAAGCGTACGCACAGGCGGCGGGCGACGCGAACGCGCTCGAAATCGTTTTCCGCCCCGACCCGTCCATTGGGGACGGCGAGTTCGCGAACAATGGCTGGCTACAGGAAGTGCCCAAGCCTGTCACGAGACTCACCTGGGATAACGCGGCGATGATTAGCCCCTCCACCGCGCAGCGGCTCGGCATGATCACAGGGGACTACGTCACGTTGCGGTTCGACGGCCGCTACATGGAAGCTGGTGTGTTCGTCGTGCCCGGCCACGCGGACAGCTCGGTGACGTTGCACCTCGGCTACGGCCGCCGGCGCGCCGGGAATGTGGGGACCGGCCCGGGATTCAATGCCTACTTGTTGCGCACTTCCGCGGCGCACTGGATGGCGCGCGGGCTGCAGATCGAGAAGACCGGGAAGAAATACTACTTTGCTTCGACGCAGCAGCAGTATGCCATCGACTTCGAGGGCCATAACGAAGACGTCGAGAGCGCCGAGGCTTTCAACCCCGCGCGCGATCTGGTGCGGATAGCGACGCTCGATGAATTCCGCAAGAATCCGGCTTTCGCGAAGCATCCCGACGACGAAGAGACCAAGAATTTGACGATCTACCCGGCCTTCAAATACGACGGCTACGCCTGGGGCATGTCCATCGACTTGAATCGCTGCATCGGGTGCAACGCGTGCGTGGTTGCGTGCCAGTCGGAAAACAACATCGCCGTCGTGGGCAAAGAGCAGGTGATGCGCGGACGCGCGATGCACTGGATTCGCATCGATACCTATTTCCACGGCGGCCTCGAGAATCCCGAGATGTACTACGAGCCGATGCCTTGCATGCAGTGCGAAAACGCGCCGTGCGAATATGTCTGCCCGGTCGGCGCGACGACGCACAGCCCCGAAGGGCTGAACGATATGACGTACAATCGCTGCGTCGGCACGCGGTATTGCTCGAACAACTGCCCCTACAAGGTCCGCCGGTTCAACTTTTATCTCTTTTCCGACTTCAAGACGCCAAGCCTTTACGGGCTGCGCAATCCCAACGTCACCGTGCGAAGCCGCGGAGTGATGGAAAAGTGCACTTACTGCGTGCAGCGGATCAACGCGGCGAAGATCCGGTCGGAAGAGGAAAATCGCGCAGTGCGCGATGGCGAGATCGTGACCGCGTGCCAGGCTGCGTGCCCGGCGGAAGCGATCGTCTTCGGCGACATCAACGATAAGTCGAGCCGTGTTTCGAAGTTGAAGGCGCAGTCGCGCGATTATGGTTTGCTGGAAGATTTGAACACCCGCCCGCGCACGACCTATCTGGCGCGCGTGCGAAACCCGAACCCGGAGATTCGCGGATAGCGTCGCCGGCTAGGAGCGGCATTGACAATATGAACGGCAAACGCATGTACGGACTCTTGGCGGAATTCGAGACACCCGAGCAGGTTCTAGAAGCGGCCCGCCGGACACACAGCGCAGGATACCGGCGAATCGACGCGTTTTCTCCAATACCGGTCGAAGGCTTGGCTGAAGCGGTAGGCTTCGATTGGACAGCCGTGCCCGTCGTGGTTTTCTGCGGCGGGTTGCTTGGCGGCTTGACCGGCTTCGGAATGTGCTGGTACGCGAACGTGATCAGTTTCCCCTTGAATATCGGTGGAAAGCCATTCAACAGCTGGCCGGCCTGGATCCCGATCACGTTCGAGCTGACGATTCTGGGCGCCGCGCTGGCAGCGGTGTTCGGGATGCTCGCTATGAATGGGCTTCCGACGCCTTATCACCCGACCTTTAACGTGCCGCGGTTTGCGCTCGCTTCAACGGACCGTTTCTTCCTGTGCATCAAGGCGCGTGACAAGAAGTTCGACCTGGGACAGACAAAGGCATTCTTGGAAAGTTTGAACCCGCATGGAGTGTTTGAAGTTGAGAGCTGAAATCGATACCCGCAGGAGCACGGGTTCGCGCCGGGCGTCCGCGCGCGGCCTGCGCTTTGCGTGCCTTAGCGCTGTCGCGATATTTCTTTCCGGTTGCCGGCTCGATATGCATCTGCAGCCGAAGTATCTGCCATACCAGGCGACCGACTTTTTCGGTGACGGACGCTCCGAACGCCAGCCCGTTCCGGGTACGGTCGCGCGAGGGCAACTGCGCGTGGATGAACTCTTCTACACCGGTACGGAAAACGGCGTCGAAGCGAACCGCTTTCCGTTTCCGATCACACGGGCGGACCTCGAACGCGGCCGCGAGCGCTACAACGTCTATTGCACTCCGTGCCACGACTACACGGGCAGCGGCCGGGGCATGATCGTCCAGCGCGGATTCCCGCAGCCGCCGTCGTACCACATTTCGCGGCTCCGCGACGTGCCCGTCGGGCATTTCTTCCAGGTGATGACCAATGGATTCGGCGACATGTACAGCTATGCCGCGCGCATCGAGCCCGCGGATCGCTGGAGGATCGCCGCTTACATCCGTGTCCTTCAGCTTAGCCAAAATGCCACGCTTCAGGACGTTCCGGAAAACGAGAGGGCGAAGTTGGCGCAACAGTCCGCCGCCACGGCCGCGCAAGGAGAGCAGAAGGCGCAATGAATTCCTCGGACGCAAATCAAGTGCGGATCGGTCGCGGACAAACGCGCGCGATTTTAGTGGGGCTATTGGGCTTGGGCCTCTGCCTCCTTTTCGGCTTTCGCAATCCGCTGCAGTTCTACCGGTCCTATATCTTTGCGTTCGTTTTCTGGTCTGCGATTCCTCTCGGCTGTCTCGGCATTCTCATGCTGCATCACCTGACGAGTGGATGGTGGGGTTATCCGATCCGCCGAATCCTCGAAGCGGGGACGCGCACGTTGCCGCTGGTGTTCGTTCTGTTCCTCCCCATCCTGGCGGGAATGGCGCGGCTCTATCCGTGGGCGCAGCCACCCTCCGTAGTGGCGGCCGATCCGATTCTCGAGTACAAGAAGCCGTACCTGAACCCCGCTTTCTTTACGGTGCGCTCCTTCGTTTACTTCGCTATCTGGATCCTGTTGGCGTCGCTGCTCAATAAGTGGTCAAGCGAACAGGACCGCACGGGCGATCCAAGGCTGAAGGTCCGGATGACGAGCCTAAGCGGCCCGGGTTTGATTCTGTGGGGGCTAGTCGTGACGTCGGCTGCGGTTGACTGGGTAATGTCACTCGAACCGCACTGGTTTTCCACGATCTACGGGATGCTTTTCATAGTGATCGAAGCCCTGGCGGCGATCACGTTCTCCATTTTCGTTCTGCGAAAGCTGTCCGACCGGGAACCATTGAAGGACTGCGTGGAACCAAAGCGATTCCTCGATCTCGGCAACATGATGCTCGTGTTCGTGCTGTTGTGGGCTTACCTGTCGTTTTCCCAGTTGCTAATTATCTGGGCCGGAAATCTGAAGAACGAGATTCCGTGGTACACGCAGCGTGCTTTTGGAGGATGGGCGCCGGTAGGCGTGTTGTTGCTTATTTTTCATTTTTTCGTCCCGTTCTTTCTGCTGTTGCAGAGGGGAATCAAGCGCCGTCTGGGGATTCTCTCCAAGGTGGCGGCTTTGCTTTTGATTCTCTCGGTAGTCGATATCTATTGGATCGTGGTTCCGTCCTACGAGGTGGCCGCCCCGAAAGTGCATGCGCTGGATCTTTTGGCGCTGATTGGAATTGGCGGTTTGTGGATAGGCGCGTTCCTCTGGCAATTGAAGAGGTGGCCCCTGCTTCCGCTGCACGATCCGCGGTTTGCGGGGGTTTTGGAGCATCAGCATGGAGATTAAGCAGCCGTATAAACCTGGGGCTCCGACGGACCGAGGCCGGGGCTACGAACAGCGCGATGCGAACGTCAAGGGGCTGCTTCAGTTCGCGTTCTGGATGGCCGTCGTCCTTGCGATCACTCTCGTCGGAATGAGATGGACGTTCGACTATTTCAAGAGAACTGAGCCATTGGGGCCGACTGCATCGCCGTTGGTGACGGCGACTCAGCGCACGCTTCCTCCGAGTCCGCGTTTGCAGGCTCAGCCGCATCGCGAGCTCGTGGATTACTGCGCCGCCCAGCAGCAGAAAGTGACAACGTATAGCTGGGTGGATCAAGGGAGCCGCGTCGTTCACGTTCCCGTGGACCGTGCGATGGATTTGATCCTCGCGCGCGGGCTGCCGGCGCGGCCCTCGAGCGAGGCTCCGAGTGGAGCAGCCGCGGCTTCAGTGGCGGCGCCCAACACCGCCGGTGGTGACGACCTGCTGGGTCCTTGCGGTTACCTGACCGAGGATTTGCGGAAGACGCCCAGCGAGTAGTGGACATCGAGACGCAACGGCGTCGAAGGAGAAGATCGTGGGTGAGCGAAGGGAAAGGCGGACATCAATCCGAGCCAAGCGGGGCGTGGCATTGTCGTGGCTTGCTTTGCTCGCGGCGGCCATTTTGATGAGCGCTTCGACATCTGCGGCCCAGCTCGGCGATCCGATGAGTCCGACACAAAATCTCGGCGTGCGTCCCGAATTGCTGAAGGACGTCGGTATCGACCAGAAGCTGAACGACACCATCCCGCTGAACCTAACGTTTCGAGATGAGCACGGCAAGACGGTTGAACTGGCACAGTACTTCGGCAGCAAGCCGGTGATCCTCTCGCTCGTGTATTACAGTTGCCCGATGCTCTGCACCCAGGTGCTGAACGGCCTCGAGCGCAGCCTGAAAAACATCCCGATGGGGATCGGGGCGGATTTCAATGTGGTCACCGTGAGCATCGATCCGACCGAGCGGCCGGTGCTGGCCGAGGCCAAGCAGGAACTGTACACCGGCATGTACGGGCGACCCGGTGCGGCCGAGGGCTGGCATTTTCTCACCGGAGACGAGCCGCAGATCAAACGACTGGCGGACGCCGTGGGCTTTCGTTATGCCTACGATGCCGATTCGAAGCAGTACGCGCATGCGAGCGCGATCATGTTGCTGACGCCCGAAGGAAAGATTTCGCGCTACTTTTACGGCATCAGCTACCCGGAGCGGGACTTGCGGCTCGGGTTGGTGGACGCGTCGGAAGGAAAAATCGGCTCGCCGGTCGATGCGGTCCTGCTCTTCTGCTATCACTACGATCCCCACACCGGCAAATACGGACTGCTGATTTCGCGCGTGATTCAGCTGGCGGGGGGCTTGACGGTTTTGTTTGGCGGCATCGCGCTCGTGATCCTCTTCCGGGGCGAACACTACGCGCTGGGGAAGAGGACGTGAGCGAAGCGGTGCGGCGGGCGTACAGGCGCAAAGGATTCTGACGGAACGGTGATGATGGGGCTCACTCAATCAGGCTTACAAGGCATGGCTGCGGCATGGGCTATGATCCCGATTCAGCCGCCAGCCGCGTCTTCGATCGCGGAAGGCGTGGACAAGCTCTACTATCTCTTGACGGGTATCACGCTGTTCTTCACCGTGCTGATCTTCTCGATCATTTTCTATTTCATGGTGAAGTACCGCCGGCGATCCGAGGATGAAGTTGCTCCTGAAACGCATACCTCGATGGTTCTGGAGCTGTCCTGGACGATCATTCCGTCGCTCATCTGCGTGGTGCTGTTCGTTTGGGCTTCGGCTCTGTACGTCCGCAATTCCCGCCCGCCTACGGCTTCGACGGAAATCTTCGTCATCGGAAAACAGTGGA
>Ga0187872_10000711_pt1 | contig 36703 bp, 37 predicted proteins | sample June2016WEW_16_4_FD_132973 | JGI IMG/M metagenome (GOLD analysis project Ga0187872, IMG submission 132973) | Peatland microbial communities from SPRUCE experiment site at the Marcell Experimental Forest, Minnesota, USA - June2016WEW_16_40 | ecosystem: Environmental > Terrestrial > Soil >...
GCCACCCATAGATCCTCCTGCTTCTCCCGATCCTTCTTGCGCCCCATGCCCATAGACAAAAGACGTTCAAAACACAATCAAGGTCACATGTTTTGGAAGGTTTTTACCACGGGCTGCTAGGCGTGTTGCCTCAGGACTACCGCAGCATTATGGGCCACGGCGTTTCCCCGGAAGTTTATCGGTTAGCACGCACGGACTACGCATATTGCCGCCCGTTCGGCCGGCTGCGTGATGGACTTACCCGGGAACAGACTCGCCAGGCGCTAATCGCCGCTGCCCGGAGCATCGGTGGGCAAGACTTCGCGAAACAGATCTCCGTCCTCCGGCCTATGGCTGGCCTGGCTGCGCATGCCAACAGCGCAGGCGACGATCGGCGCTATTTCGTGTTTTTCGCGACGCTGTTCGGCACGGCCCTTTTGCTCGCGATCATTTCTTGCTTCAACGTCGCCGGATTGCTGATGGCGCGCGGTGTCTCCCGCCAGCGAGAGTTGGCAATTCGTAAAGCGCTCGGCGCGAACCGTTTTCAAATGGCACGCCATCTTCTCGCCGAGGGATTTGTGCTCGTGGTTCTTGGCGCGGGCGCGGGACTGATGGTCGATGCCTTTCTGCGCAACTGGCTCAGCTATGTACGTTGGCCCTCGGGCTACAATCTTCCCTTCGAGTTTCACTTCCAGAACGACCGTGGACTGTTTTTGTACGCGTTGGGAACAGCCTTAGCAGTGCTTCTGGTATCCTCCCTGCTCCCTTCGCTGCGCGGCTCGAATCCTGATCTCGCCCTCGCGATGAGACAGGGCGAGCCTGCCTTTTCCTTCCGGCGCTGGAGTATGCGGAACAGCTTCGTTGCGATGCAATTGGCCGTATCGATGGTGCTCCTAATGCTCGGCGCCGTCTTCTTTAGGAGCTTTTTGCGAGTTGCCGGCGTCGATCCTGGATTCGATGTTTCCCGCACCTTGATCGCGATTGTGTATTCGCGGGAGCATCATGGCGAAAGCGGTTGGAGTTGGCGCGACGGGTTGGTTCAGCGCGTCAAAGAAGTGCCCGGCGTCCTCGGCGTCACGTCAATCGGAACGCTTCCGTTCATGGGCGAGCTGACGCAAGGTCCGATCCGTCGAAGGGGCGATCAACTCTCCACGGCCCGCGACGCCTACGAAGTCGGCGCGGGCGAGCAGTTCTGTCATGCTCTCGGAATCCCCATTCTGCGCGGACGCGACTTTGAAATCGCCGACCGCTCGCGTCAGCCGGTACCGGTTCTTGTGAACCAAACGCTCGCGCGGCGATTGTTCGGAGATGCCAATCCTATTGGCGCAGAGATCTTGGTCGGCCGCGAGCATGAGCGAGTATTGGAAATTATCGGCGTCGCCGCGGACTCAAAGATGCGCACGCTGGGCGAGGACCATGCTCCCGTCTTCTTCACGCCGTTCGCAGATTCGCAACTGATTGTTCGCGTCGCCGGCAATCCAACCCAATGGATCAAGCCGCTACGCACCGCGCTCGTTGATGTGGATGCGACCTCGGCCATCGATGTTCGCCCCTTATCGGATGCCGCGGCAGGCGCGATCTTCCCCATGCGCGTCGCAACGGGATTCGTCGGCTCCCTCAGCGGCCTCGGTCTGCTGTTGGTGCTCACCGGCCTCTACAGCTCGGTGTCCTATGCCACGCGCCGGCGAACGCGTGAAATGGCAATCCGCGCCGCGGTAGGAGCCACTCGTTTCACGATTCTTTGGACCGCCATTCGAGACGGCGTGGCGGTTCTGGTTTGTGGAGTGGTCATCGGCGTTCCATTCGCCATTGCCGCGATTCGGCCTTTAACCGACATCCTCCCCGATGGCGTGAACCCGTGGAATCCTGCCATGTTCTTGGCCGTTGGATTTCTTCTGCTCGCGACCGGGGCGGGCGCGGCCTGGATACCCGCCCGGTTCGCTTGTAACGTAGACCCGTCGCTTGCCTTAAGGCAGGAATGATCCCGGCCTCTAGTTATTTTGAGTTCCCGCGGCTGGAGAATGATGACCGGCCCGGCGCGCCTGCCGCAACGCGGCCAATTTCTGCTGCTGATCCGGCGTCAGGATCTGATAAACCTTAGCCATCGCTGTGCCTCGGATCGTCGCCAGTTGACCCACTTCACTGCCTTCGTTGGTGGCGAGTTGCTGGATCTGCGCCACGTTATTAGCCTGCACCGCGGCCCGTAGCGATTGCCGCGTTTGCTTTAGCTGCTGCCGCACCGGCTGCGCCGATTGCCGGGCGCCTTGGAAGATCGCCTTCGCCTGCGTTTGTTGCGCGGGCGTCAAATTGAGCTGGCTGGATAGGAACGCACCCATATGACGATGGTGAGGGCCCGCAGCGGAAGTCTCAGCCGCAAATAAGCTGACGGCGCCAAGTGCTGCAATGGCCGTGCAGGCGGCAAATTTGTTCTTAAGGGAAATCATGTTTTTGTTACTCCTACCTCTTTGGACGAGGGTCACGTGGTAAGGTTAAGCTCCTAGGTGTAAAGTCCGGTAAGAACTCGTACCGTCTTGCCAAGGCATCGGACTTCCGATACAGTGAGTCTGACGGGGTGAACCAATGGCGTTTTGCGCAAATTGCGGTGCCGAAGTCAGCGGGCGGTTTTGTCAGAAGTGCGGTGCTCCCGTGGGTGCTCCAGGAGCCGCTCCCGGAGCCGCGCCAACACCGGGGCCCGAGATCCCGCCTGGCGTGCATCCCGCGCCGCCTCCCCTAGCGCCTGGCGCCGCGCCAAGCTTAGGGATGACGGATAACATGGCCGGCGCGCTGTGTTACCTGTTTGGCTTCATTACCGGGATCCTGTTCCTGGTACTGGCGCCCTACAATCAGGACCGCAACATCCGCTTCCACGCTTTCCAATCCATCTTCTTGAACATCGCGTGGTTCATACTTTGGATTGTGGTGGTCTTCGTGTCACTGATCTTCCGCTTAATTCCGTTCCTCGGAATTTTCATCTCCTTGCTGCTTCACTTCGCCATTGGACTCGGCGGCTTCATCATGTGGCTGTATATGATGTTCAAGACCTACAACGGCGAGAAGATCGTATTGCCGGTGGTGGGTCCCCTGGCTGAGAAACAGGCCGGCGTCTAGTGTCGGCGCTAGTCGTTCTATAGTACGATTACTTGAGATGCTGGTCGAATTTGAGTACCGTGGCGACATTTGCGTGCTTCGGCTAGAAGGGCGTTTCGCAACGGGCCAGGACTCGCTCTACTTGCACACCAAGGCCGAAGAGCTCAAGGGTTCCGGGTACGTCAAGATTCTGGTGGATTTCAGCCGGGTGGATTACGTCGACTCCACCGGTATCGGGTTTCTAATCGGGATCTACACCAGCGTCAAGAAGAGCCCGCTGGGCCAGTTCGCCCTGGCCAACGCGAATCGCCGCGTGCGGGAAGTGCTGGAGCTGACCCGGCTGGCGCAAGTGATCCAGATCTATCCCAATGAAGCCGCCGCACTGGAAGCGTTGGGAGACGGCGGGAAAACGTCGGCGTCGCAAGCCAGCTGATCACTCGGCGGCCGCCAGCACCTCCTCCGGATCCGGCTTTCCGCGCCTGGCATAGCGAATCTTTCCCGACCTGCCGATTAAGTACACCGTGCGTTTCACGATGAGCCCTTTGGTGCGATACTCGGCTCCCACGCGTTGTCCGGGGTCGGCAAGCAGCGCGAACGCAAAGCTGTGGTTGGCGCGGAATCGCGCGTGTTTCGCCTCATCAGCCGGATTGATCCCCAGCACAACCGCGCCTTTCGATTGCACCAGCGCCGAACTGTCCCGAAATTCGCAGAGCTGCCTGGTGCAAAGCGTCGTCTCGTCGGCCGGATAGAACACCAAGACCACGTTCTGGCCCCGTAGCGCCGCCAGTGAAACCGGGTTACCTTCCTGATCGCGCAACGTGAAATCGGGCGCGTCTTGCCCCACCGGAAGGGTCTGGGAAAACAGCCAGGAAAGCATCGTTTCAGCTTACCCGAAGCGAATGCTTCGGATCGTATCCCGCCGCCGACCAAGCCGGCCAAAAGGCAGCGCCCAAGGAAACCATAAAGAGGAAGGCTGCCACCGAGCCGAGCACCAGGGGATCGCGCGGCGAAATTCCATAGAGCAAGTCTGCGCCCAACTTGCCGAACGCGCACAGCATCAATGCTCCGATCGATTCGCCCGCCAACACAAATACCAGCGTTCTCGAAACCATTTCGCGGACCAGCCGAAATCTCTGTGCGCCCAAGGCGATCTTGATCGCGATCTCGTGGTCTCGCGCCGCCATTGTTTCGGTGATGACGCTATAGACGCCGCTGACCGCCAGAAGAGCGGCGCAGGCCCCAAACCATAACAACAGGAGCATGTTGAATCGATGCCGCGCCGAATTGGCATCTATCAGTTCGCCGATCGTCGCTACGCCACCGACACTCTGATTGGAATCTATCGCGGCCAAAGTCCGACGCACCAACGCGGCCAACTCCCCGGCGGATTGTGTCCCGCGTATCACCACATAATTGGTGGGCTGCGACGCCTGTAGGTACGGCACGAATATGTCGGCGCCTTTCTGCGTGATGCTTCGATATCGGGCGTCAGCGCAAATGCCAATCACCTTGCTCCAACGAGGACCGCCTAATCCGAGACGAAGCCTCGACCCCAGCGGAGCGTGCCCTGCCGCCCGAATGCGCTGCGCCAGTGACTCACTAATGATCGCCACCGGTTCCCCGCTCTCTGAATCGTGAGCGTCAAAGTCGCGGCCTTCGAGCAACGGCGTGCCGACGGTCTTCAAGTAATCCGGCGTCACCACCTCATAGTTGGTTTTCGGAAGCACCCGGTGGTCCTTGCCACCTGCTTCGAATTCAAATTCATAGGAGACGTCCCATCCAATGGTTCCTTCCAACGGCCGAAGCAGGACGGCGGCGGCCGAAGTAACCCGGGGCGACGCGCGCAACCGGTCCAGCAGTTGCGTGTAGAACGAGCGCCGAAATTTCGGATCGAACGCCTGGGCCCCAAACAACCCCGGACCGCGCAGTTGCAAATTCATGGTCAGCGCATCGCGATTCGTGAAGCCGATATCGGAGGACATCATCGCGCGGTAGCTCAACACGAGCAGCGCCGCCAGGGCCAACAACATCACCGTCACCGCCGCCTGCGCCAGCATGAATATGTTTTTTGTTCTGCCTGCGCGCTGGGACCACGACAATCGCACGCCGCCTTCCCGAAGCGCAGACTCCAGGTTCACCCGTGTCGCCGCCCAGCCGGAGATGACCGTGCACGCCACCGCAGCCAATGCGGCCGCGCCCGCGGCGAAACAAAAGCTACCGGCATCCAACGCCGCTTGCGGCAGTCGCGGAATATCCCCGGGCGCCCACCGGACCAGAAATCGAATCGCCAATTGGGCCACGCACAATCCGGCCGTCGCAGCCATGATGGCGACCAATATGCCTTCCACCCCAAGCTGTGAAAGAACTTGACGGCGGCGCGCCCCCAATGCCATGCGTGTTGCAATTTCAACGCGGCGGCTCAGGGTGCGCGAAAGCAGCAGGTTGCCGGCGCTAATGATCGAAGCGATCAACAACAGCAGCGACGCGCCCAGCATGATCCAAAGGTGAAGACGCGCCGACCCGGTCCAGTATTCAACCAGGGGCGTCACCACTCCCCGCTGCGAGCGCGTGTACGCCTCCGGATGGTCGGCTGCAAGTCTGGCGAAGAGTGCGTTCACCTGAACGGCGATGCGGTCGCGGGAGACACCGGGCTTGGCTCGTGCAATCGCTTGCAGAAATGTCGCACCGCGTCGATCCACAATCGCCCGCTCCACCCCCAACGGAATCCATAAGCCCGCTCCTCGCGGAAACTCGGCTCCCGCCGCCATCACGCCAATCACGGTGTAACCTTGCCCCTTGAGGCGAATCACCCGCCCGACGATATTCGGATCCGCGCCCAGCCGATCGTGCCACACGGCATCGGAGATCACCACCACGGGCGGCGCACCCACGCGCTCATCGTCGCTTGTGAAATCGCGGCCCAAAGCGGGCTTGACGCCCAGCACCCGAAAGAAATCGTGCGAAACTGGCGCACTCTCGATTTGAACCAGCTCTGCTTTGCCGGTCTGGAGAACTCTCGCGTAACCGTAGAGCGACGTCGGCATCACCGCGACGTATTCGAAATCCGGAATGCCTTCCTCGATATCACGCAGCTCCGGATAAGCCAACTCCTCAACGTGGCTGCCAGCCAGCGGATCCACCTTCCAAATCACTTGAATCGATTGCTGTCTGGGAAATGGCAGCGGCCGCAGCAAAACCGCCTCCACCAGCGAGAACATCGCCACGCTCATCCCGATGCCGAGCGCCAAAATCACTGCCGCCGCCACATAGGCAGCTTTGTTTCGCCGCAGCGTCCTGATAGCCAGCCGCGCATCCCGAACGCCGGCGTCCAAGACATGCAGGGGCCGCGTCTCGTACACGGCCTCTCCAATCGCAGTGCGACTCCCGAGTCTCCGGCGAGCGAACGCGTCCGCCTGCTCCGGTGTATCGCCCATTGCAATCCGCTCGTCCTTGAGGACTGCGAAGTGGTAGTCGATTTCATCCGGCAGGTCCCTTGGTCCCAAAAGCCATGCTCGTATGCACGAAAACATCGGATCTAGATGGGCCTCATCACGCGAGCGATCGCTTGTACCAATGTTTTCCAGTGGGAACGTTCCACGACCACTTGTTTCTTGCCGGCCGCGGTAAGAGCGTAATAGCGGGCCCGCCGGTTCGTTTGCGAAACCCGCCATTCTGCTTTAATGAGCGCCTTTGCTTCCAGACGGCGAAGCGCCGGGTATAACGACCCATGTTCCACTTGCAGCAGATCGTCCGATCGCTGTTCGATATATTTGGCGATCTCGTATCCGTTGGCGGGTCCCTGCTGAAGCACTCGCAGGATCATCATGTTCAGCGTTCCCTGCAGGATGTCCACTGGTTTCGCTTGACGGGCCATTGCTTATAGTTATACCATCCTACCGGTAGATATACTACCTGATCCGGGTGCCGGGGCGTCGACCGCGGCCCAGACGATACGAATGATGAACCGTACATTCTTGATCACTCTGCTTGCGCTTTTGCTTCCCGCCCGAGAAATCGCACAGATTGCACTTCAGAAGCAGATTGCGACCATCGCAGCCGAGGCGCAAGGCAAGGTCTCTGTTGCATGCTCGCTGCCCGGCTTGTCCATCGACTGCGATCTGAATCCGCACGCGCATCCGCCCATGCAATCCGTGTTTAAAACCCCGCTTGCGCTCACCGCGCTGCATCAGATCGAACAAGGAAAGTGGGCGCTCGCCCAGCCCATTCGCTTCCGCGCCACCGATCGAATTCTTCCGCGAACCGTCAGCCCATTGCAAGACAAGTATCCAGCCGCCGACGTGAATGTCCCACTGGGCGAGCTTCTCCGCCTCGCAGTTTCAGAGAGTGACAACGCCGCCGCGGACGTGATTCTTCGCACCATCGGCGGTCCACAAGCAGTGAACACCTACCTGAAGTCTCTCGGCATTCGTGGATTTCATCTGCAAGACGACGAAGCAGCGGTGAATCAGAACCCGGCGCTGCAATATCGGAACTGGTTTGAACCAGCAGGAGCGGTGCAATTACTCCGGCGGCTGGCGGACAATCCACCTGTGAACCAGGAACACGCCGCGCTTCTTCTCGGCTGGATGCAAAACACCTCCAGAGGGCCCGGCCGTATCCAGGGCCTGCTTCCCGCCGGAACGATTGTTGTACACAAGCCAGGTTCATCCGGTACGCGCCGTGGCTTAACCGCCGCCTGGAACGACATCGGCCTCATCACGCTGCCGCATGGACGGCGTTTGGCCATCGCAATTTTCGTTACGGATTCCATCGCCGACGAAGCCACCCGCAACTCCGTCATCGCACGTATCGCACAGGCCGCCTACGACGCAGCGGCGAAGACGAGCAGCCCTTCCATTCCAGCGCCATAACCTTTGCGCCCCCCAGTGTTTTTAAGCGAAAATGGGTTTCTCATGCATCGTTCCGATTTCTCCGCGGGAGGCCGTTCTATCTTGAGCGAAACGCGCGACGCCACCACTGACTATCGCCGCTTGCTCAGCGCGCTCGGATCGCGCGCCCGCCGCATGGGTTCGCGAGATGCTGAAAGCGCCGCGCAAGAAGCACTGAAACGCTCGCTCGAGAATTCCCTTTCGCAGCCGGCCGTGGAATATTACTTCAGCGAGAAGTTGCCGCCTCATGCCTCGCCGCCGGTGTGGCCGCTCGATCAGCTGATGGCCTGGCTGCATGGCGTGCTGCACTTCGTGGTTCTCGAAGAGCACAATCGGATGAGCAACCGCCGCGAGTTCCCCGCAGGTTGGACCGAGGACGAAAGTGTGGCCAATCGCCTGGAGCGCGCCGATCCCGCGCCGGACCAGCTCGACGCGCTGATCCAGAAGGAACTGCAGCGAATTGTGGTGGAGTGCATGCCCGCGCTGGATGCCGATTACCGGCGTGTTTTGAAAATGCGGGCCAACGGTCTGAAGTATGGAGACATCGCGCTTCGCCTGGGAGTCAGTGAAAACACGGTCGCCACCTGGGTGAGCCGGGGCATCCGCACCCTGGCGCAATGCGTCCGCAGGCGCACGCATCCGCTCGGTATTGTGAAGCCGGACAGTCAGTAGCGAGACCTCGATGGAGTCGGATCTCAACAGCCGGATCGATCGCTATTTGAATCGCGAACTTGATCCCCCGGCCGCGCGCGCCCTGGCTCACGAGGCGCTCGACGATTCCAATTTGTTCGACGAATTGACCGCCGTTGCATTAGTGCAAGCAGCTCTGGAATCGCCCGCTACCACCGATCGGGCGCTGGCCCAGGCGGCGCTGGACGACGAGGACCTGTTTGAAACCTTGATCGCACGGGGAGCGGTGGAAAGTAGTTTCGAAGACCCGGCGTTTCGGTCCGCACTGCCCACTTCGGAAAGAAGCAAGCGCTGGCCGATGGTGATCGCGGCGGCCGTAGCTATCGCGGCCGGGCTTGTCACATTCGTCATCTTGCGGCCTTCCCCTCAGCCGGTTCGGCAGGCCGCACCACAGGCGCGCACCACGGTCGCGAAGCCCATCCCAGCTTCAGCGATTCTGCTCAACAGCGATCTGCAGCCCGAAAAATCGCACGACGCTCCCATCTTCCGTGGGGCAGACGCGGCCAGCCGAGCTCCGAAATCCGATGGCACAATCGTTTCAATCCAGGACGGCGTCGCTACCGTGAACTTAGGTTCGCTGGACGGTCTTAGCAAAGGAACCGAGTTGTCCGTCGTCCGCGATCGGCAGAAGGGACAGATCGTGGTGACAACAGTGTTTCGCGACCGCGCGCGCGGCAAGGTTGTGGCGGGCGGCGCGATACAAGTAGGCGATGCGGTGAGCGTCCCATCCTCGGCGCATATCGGCGCCATCCTGCAACAAGTGGACGCACTCGCGGCCGGAGGCAATCTGAAAGCCGCTCGCGACTTGGCGCAAAAGACGCTCGCCAACGGAGCGCCCGGCGAAACTCGTGCGCTTCTGGAACGTCTTGCGGCGCTCGATTATCAATCCGGAGCGCCGGAGGCGGCGCGCGAGCGATACGAAGTCGCAGTGAACAATTTCGCCCAGCCGCCGGCGGCTAGTGTCACGGAACAGGCATCCGCACTCGCCAGCTACGGCGCCTTATCTCTATTGGGTGGCGATCGCGATCGGGCCGACGACCTGCTCCAGAAGGCGCTTGCCAAGGCAGCGGACCCCGGGCTCCGGTCCCAGATTCTCAATAATCTCGGCACGCTGGCCGAGGCTCGCGGCAACCCGGACCAAGCAGCAGCCTACTACAATCAAGCTCTGACGCAGACTACATCCAAATCGGACCGTGCCGTCGTGGCAGCCAACCTCGCGCGAGTTCACAGCGCCACGCGTCCATGAAAAAACTAGCCGGTGTTTTGTTGTTGGCGGCGAGCCCCATGCTGCTGGCGCAAACACCTGACTGGGACGCGCTCGATCGGCAAGTCGAACAGCTTTACCTCAAAGGAGACATGGCGGGCGCGGTTCGCGTGGCGAAACTCGCGGTCGACGCCGCATCCACTCCGAAACAATCCGGGCGGAGTCTCGATCGCCTCGGATTCCTCTATTACAACTCCGGCAACTTGAAGGACGGTGAAGCGCTCCTTCGCCAAGGCCTGGCGCTGCGACGCGAAAAGCTGGGAGCGGACTCAGCCGACTACGCCGAAAGCGCCAACGATCTTGCTCTCTTCTGCCGCGACACCCATCGCTTCCCCGAGGCGCAGGCTCTCTCCGAGGAAGCGGTCGCAGTGCAATCGAAGGTGCTCGGAGCGAACGATCCCGTGGTCGCGGAATCGCTCGAAACCCTAGGCTCTATTTTCAGCGGCGAAGGCAACTATGAAAAATCGGCCGCGACATTCGAACGGGCCCGATCCATTTACGAAGCCCACATCGATGCCAAGAATCCCGCACCGCCCGAATATGGAACGCTGCTGGTGAATCTGGCTGGCAACTACCATCGCCTCGGCAAATATCATCAGGCTGAAGCCGATTTCTACACCGCGCTGGACGTTCTGCGCAAAACCATCGGCCCCAAGCATCCCATCTACGCCACCAGCCTAATGGGGCCAGCCAATCTGGAGATGGAGCTTGGCAACTATTCGGCCGCGGAGGATTATTACAACGAAGCTGCGCCGCTCTTGAAAAGTTCCCTAGGCGAGACGCACCCCATCTACGTCCAGTTATTGGACCATCGCGCGGTGCTCTACCAAGCCATGGGCAACCGGACTGGCGCCGAATCCGACTATCGCACCGCTCTCGAGCTGCGCAAGAAAATCTACGGACCGAGTCACGTGCTGGTGGCCGCTACGCTTCGCAACTATGGCCGGCTGGTGTACACGCGCAACCCGGAAGAAGGCGAAAAGCTCTTACGCGAAGCTGCCGGCATCTATGGCAGCGCTTCGGACCGTCCGGCGTTTGAGTATGCCAACACGCTGCTCGCTTTGGGCGAAGCCGAACGCAAGCGCGGTGATCTCGCGGCCGCGCGTGCAACATTTCAGCAAGCTCGCGATATCGCGGCTCAGGGCCTGGGGACGAAGCATCCTGTTTACGCCAACGCGCTGGCAAGCCTCGCGCTGGTTCATCAAGCCATGCACGAAGACGCCGAAGCCCAAGCGCAGTTGCGCGAAGCCATCGCGATTGTCACCGAAAGCGAGGGCGGTAACCATCCCGATCTCGCCCGATACGTGGGTGATTTGGCCGTTCTTTACGATCAGCAACGGAACTACGCCGCCGCGCTCCCGCTGTATCGTCAAAGCTTCGAAATTAACGATCGCGTGTTGAGCGGTATTTTGAACTCCGGGTCGGAGAGAACCAAGGCCGAGGCTCTCGCGAATCTGGACGATCCCCTCCCCGCCCTGCTCGCATTCCAGCAGCGCGCTGGCGAACAACTTCCTGGGGCTCGCACGCTCGCGTTTGAGGCGGTTGCGCGCCGCAAGGGCCGGGTGTTGGATCACGTACGCGACTGGCGCGAAAGCTTGCGCGAAGATTCCGCCGCCGATGTCCGCACACGTTTGAGCGAATGGCAAACGATGCTGGAATGCGAGTCGTCGCTGACCACGGCGCTGGGCTATCGCGATTTGAAATCGGCCATCGCCGGGACGTGCGCGCTGGCTGATTACGGCCGTCTGCTGGCAGACCTGCGGACGACTTCGACCGATGCCTTGGGCCGGAGAGCGCTTACCGCACTGCACGACTTGAATCAGCGCAGCGATGCGCTGGAAGCAGCCTTAAGCCACGACGTTCCCGGTTTTGGCGACGCCACACGTCCGGTGCGTCTCGAAGATATGCGCGCGCGTCTGGCGCCCGATGAACTGCTCGTCGAGATCGTCGGCTTCGATAAACACTACGGAGCGTTCCTGTTGGATCACTCCGATAGCCTCGATTGGGTGGACCTTGGTCCGGCGCAGCCCATCGACCAGGCTGTTCGCGACTTGATCGCAGCCGCGAACGATTGGAGCGTTTCTCTGTCCAGCCACGAGAAGCAGGCTGCCGCCTCAGCCGAAGAGACCTCGCAGGAAGCGCTGCGACAGCTTTCGAAACAACTTGCGCCATTGCGCGCCCGCATCGATGCAGCCAAGACCGCGCGGCGCGTTCGTATCTCGCCCGATGGGATGCTGACGTTAGTTCCCTTCGCCGCGCTTTCGGACACGCGTGGACATTTTCTGATTGAACGGTTCGCCATCAGCTACCTGACTGCTGGACGCGATTTGGCTTCCTCCCCGACTGCGGACCAGCCTGCCGGCCCTTCGGTAATCGCGCTCAGCCCCGGCCGCGAGGGCGCTGAACACCTGGATGGCGCGGAACTGGAAGCGCGCGCGCTGAAACAGCTCATCCCACGCTCGCAGCTTTTGGCTGTCGGCCAAGCCACGGAGCAAAACATAAAATCGCTTCACAGTCCGGCGCTGCTGCACATCGTCGGACACGGACTGGTTCGCGGCAATGAAGATTGCTCCGCCCAACCCGGCAGCCCGGCCTGCTCGCTCGCCACTCTCGATCCCGGATCGCGCGCCATGAGTCTCTCGGCCATCGTGCTCGAAGAAGCCTACGGGCGCGGTGCGAAAGCGTCGCAAGCCAGCCCGGCTCAAGATGGCCTGCTCACCGCGCTCGAACTGCAATCCCTCGATTTCCGCGGCTCGGAAATGCTGGTGCTCTCGCAGTGCCGCATGGCCGACGGCGTGCCATCCTCGGGCGATGGAGTTTACGGCATGCGCCGAGCGGCCGCCATCGCGGGCGTGAAGACTTTCGTCGCTCCACTGTGGGATGTTTCGGACTCCACCGAGCGCGCCCTCATGACTCGCTTCTATAAGGAGCTGAGCCTGGGGCGCGGCCGCGCCGATGCATTGCGCCTCGCCATGCTGCAGGTGATGCGAATGCCACAAGGGAAGAGCTTCTTGTACTGGGCGCCAGTCATCCTGACCGGCGATCCCTCTCCGCTGCCCGCGCAGCTGTTCTTGCAGTAGTTCCTACTGCTGCACCGTCAGCGTAGGGACATTCGCCGATGGCACGCCAACGGTCGCGAAAACTTGATAATCCCCATCGGCCAGCGCCGCCGGGACCTGGAAAGCCATTTGATAGAGCCCAGCGAAGCCGGGGGCCAGCGCGGCCCCATACACCGTGGCAGGCACCAGGTTCACCTCCACCGTTGGCGCCGCCGTGATCGAGTAGGTCTTGTCCGACGGAACAACCATGCCTGCGGGAGGGACCGGGTTAGTGGGCCCGAAGCCCGTGCCCCACAGAATAATTGTCTCTCCCGGTTTTGCCGGTACCGTCGTGACCCCTGGAAAAGTCCCGTTCTTCACCGCCCAAGTGAAGTCCTCATGCGTCGCCACCGGTTGATTGCCAGGCCACATAAAGAACGCCGGGTTCTCCGGTTCGGAAACAGCCAGCTGCGCAACGCTCGATCCCACCGTGTTGGTCACGATCACCATGGGGAATTGATCCGTCAAATCTGCCGGCGTCAGCACGTTGATCTGCGTTGGGCTGATGTAGTTCACGTATGCAGGCAGCCCACCGATGCTCACGCTCACGCCGTCCAATTTCGTTGGCAGCACGCCGCCCGTAACCGTCCAACTGTCGGTAACGTTGGTGAAGTTAGTTCCCTGAATCGTCACCCAGGAATTGGGCGAAATTCCTAGCCCAAAGCTAGCTCCATTTAGCACGCCGTTGGCCGAAATAATCGGCTCGGCCGAAGGCTGCGTCGTCGATGCAGTCACCTTCCGAATCGAGCTGCTGGTCGCGATATAGAGGTTGCCGCCGCTATCCAGGGCCACGGCCGCGGGACTGATGAGCAACGCGTCGGTAGCCGGCCCTCCATCGCCCTGACTCGCGCCGCCTCCCGCCACGGTGCTCACCATGCCGTTGGTCTCCAATTCCTGCACGCAATCGGCGGACTTGTCGGCGATATACAGGTTTCCGGCGCTATCCAGGGCGAAACCATTCGCCGCGACGTCGGCGCTCGCCGCCGGCGTGGGAGTAAGAATGCATGTCCCGAAAAACCCCTTCGCAGCCGTACTGATGATCCCGGAGCTATTGACCTCGCGAACGTGCTCCGAGTCAGCAATGTACACATTTCCCTTGCCGTCCACCGCCACATCGTAAACATTCCCCAATTCGGCTTGAGTGGCTAGTCCTCCGTCTCCCGAATCGGAACCGGTGACGGCGCCGATGCCGGCGATGGTCGTGATCTTTCCGGTAGTGTCCACTTTACGGACGCGTTGGTTTCCGTAATCCGCGATGTAGATGTTTCCGGCGCTGTCCAGCGCCACTCCCGTCGGGGAGTTGAGGCCCGCGTTGATAGCCGGTCCTCCGTCGCCGGAAAAACTTCCCAATCCGGGCGAGGCGCTGTTACCGGCCACCGTCCTAATCATTCCGGAAGTGTCCACCTTGCGGATGCGGCCGTCAAAGTAATCTGCGATATAAAGATTCCCGGCGCTGTCCACCGCCAGCCCGGCGTGCGGCCCCTGGAAGCCGAGTCTGGCGTTGGTTGCCAGTCCGCCGTCGCCCAAAGAGACCGGGTTCCCCCCCGCGAACGTCGAAATGATGCCCTTCGCATTCACCTTACGTACCACGCTAAAGATGGAATCCGCGAAGTAGATGTTTCCGGCATTGTCCACCACGATCCCGTTAGCGGAACCGAGCGTTGCGCTGGTGGCCGGCCCCCCGTCGCCGGTGTCGCCGATGTTGCCATTACCGGCAATCGTACTAATGATGCCCTGCGCGTGAAGAATCGCTCCCGCGAAAACAACGAATGTCGCCAGCAGACAACGAAAGGCCATAAGAGAGGAATGGGGACACAGCCGGTTTACTTTCAGAATATTAACGGTATCGCCCCCGCGCTCTTACCCCTTGACACGCGCAGTAGGGCGTCTGCATACTAAACCAGCAACGAAAAACGGCACTGGGCAGCGCTTTGGGGACTTGGCAGGGGTGTAGTCCCATGAAGATTTGATTGCAGTACGCCGAAAGTACCGTAGGGGCCTTAGTGAGCTCCGGCACCCATCAGGAGGAAGGTTCAGTGAAACTCAGATTACCCATATTGTTCGCCATGCTCGCAACTGTTGCATTGGCGCAAGCGCCAGCGCCGGCTCCGGCGGCTGCTCCCAAACGTGCCGCGGCGCCCAAGGCTGCCTCACCGGTCGATTCCGTCATCCAGTTGGTGAAGGGCGGGATGTCCGACGACCTGATCATCAGGAGTCTGAAGAAAACCAACAAGGCCGTCGATCTTTCGCCGGCCGATATGGTCAAGCTCAAGCAGGCCGGTGTTTCGGACAACGTGATCGGTGTCATGCTGGACCCGTCCAGCACCCCCGCGCCCGCCGCTGCCGCCGCGCCCCCTCCGCCGCCACCCGCGCCTGAGCCAGCTCCAGCACCCGCTGCGGCTCCCGTGGCATCCGCGCCCGCTCCCGTTGGCGCTACATCGCAAGCCGAAAAGAAGCGCGTGATCGTGGATGAGTTCGACTATTCCACCGTGAAGTCGTCCGTGCAGGCGGTATTCAACACCCAGGCCGATATCGGCAAAGGCATCCGCGCGATGCTCGTGAAGCGCATGGCGGACGCCAACAAAGTAGTGATCGTGGAGCGCGCCAAAATAGACCAGCTGACGAGCGAGCAGGATCGCAACGCCAGCAATCGCGTCAAGCAGGGCTCGGGCGCTCGCGTGGGCCGCATTTCGGGCGCCGACGCTGTTCTGGCGGGCGACATCGTCGTCTTTGGTCGCGACGACAAGAAGACCAACATTGGTGCTGGCGGATTCGCCCGCGGACCCTTCGCTGGGATTCACGTCAAGAAGGAAGAGGATAAGGCGGTGGTGGTGATCGACTACCGTTTGGTGGATGCCGAGACGTCGGAAGTGATCGCCACCGGCGAAGCGCGCGGCGAGTCAGTCCGTAAGAGCAACGGTTTTGGTGGCATGGGCGGCAACTGGGGCGGAGGGGGCGGCGGCGGCATCGACATGACCAGCTCCAACTTCGGCCAAACCATCATCGGCGAAGCCACTCAGGATTGCGTCAACAAGCTCGGCGAAATTCTGAGCCAGCAAGCCACCACCATGAAGAAAACGGTGCGTGAGGTGGAAACCCGCGTGGCAGACCTGTCCGGCGGCACCATGGTGATTGCCGCGGGCGCCAACGACGGCGTGAACGTAGGGGAAACCTTCGAGATTCTGAAGGTCTTGCGAGAAGTGCGGGATCCACAAACCAAAGAGGTGCTCGACACCGTCACCGACAAGACCGGCGAGATGACCGTCACCAGCGTACGCGACAAGGTGGCTACCGGCACCTATGTTGGCAAACCGGCCGCGGTCGGCTTTATTGCGCGCAAGAAACTTCCCGCGGCTCAATAGGGAGCACAGCATGAAAATCGGAACCACTTTCTTTGTACTGGTGGCCTGCGCCGCCGTGTCCCCCGCCCAGCAGAAGAAGGCGCTGTCCATCGATCCGTTCGATTACTCCGCTGTCATGACGTCGGTCCAGGCCATCTTCGGCACGCAAATGGACATCGGCCAGGGTATCCAGGCCATGATGACCAAGCGCATTGCGCAGGATGGCCGCTTCACCGTGGTAGAGCGCCGCAAGGTGAACGAAGTTATCCATGAACAGGACTTCGACGCCGGCAATCGCGTGAAAAAAGGCACTGGCGCGCGCGTGGGCCAGATCAAAGGCGCAGACCTGACCCTGATGGGCGACATCGTGGTGTTCGGCCGCGATGACCGGCGCAACGGAGGCTTCGCGGGCGCGGGCGTTCCGGGCGCGGGAGCAGTGGCCGGCGGCTACAAGCAGACCAACAAAGCCGTCGTCGTGCTGGACTATCGCATCGTCGACGTCGAGACCAGCGAAGTGGTGGCGAGCGGTGAGGCGCGCGGCGAATCCAAACGAACCAGTGCGGGCGGCGGAGTCGGCTTTCTCGCTGGCGGCGTGTTCGGTGGCGCGGGCGTCAACATGGCCAGCTCGAACTTTGCCGAAACCATCATCGGAGAAGCCACCATGGATGCGGTGGACAAACTGGCTGCGGATGTCCACGGCGTGAACCTGAACGGTGGAGCCGATAGCCGCGATCAGGATCTGGACGCCCTGGTTGCCGATGTAAGCGACAACACCATCACCATCAATGCCGGGGCCGCTGCCGGCCTCCAGCTAGGTCAGACTTTTACCGTCTACCACAAAGGCAAAGTGATCAAGGACCCAGCTACCGGCGAGGTGCTCGACGTGCAAACCACCCCGCTCGGCCAGCTCACCATCACGATGGTGCGGGACAAGATTTCCATGGGCACCTACAGCGGGTCGGCGAAACCGGTGGTGGGAGACGTGGTGAGGAAATAATGAAATACCTCTGGCTCGCTTGCCTCATGGCCGGGGCTCTTCTATGTGGAACTCCGGCGGCGGCTCAGGAAACTCCCGCGCAGCGTGAAGCCCGGCATCATTTCGACCTGGCGGCCATCCGCGCTGCCGCCAATTTCCGTTCCGCCGCTTCCATTGACGCGCGCCTTCAGAAAGACGGCCAAGTCCTGCATCCGCAGCTCACCGCGCTCCGCATGCGCATTGAAGCGGCTTTGAGCGAAGCGCGATTCGAAATGGATCAGCACGATTATCCCGAGGCCGAAGACGCGCTCACTCGCGCCGACGCCCTGCTCGATCGCTTCGCCCGGCAAATCGGGGGATACTAATGTCCCCCTTCTGGAAATAGCATGGCCGACATTAACAAGATGAACCGCACGTGGCTGTGCAGTGTGCTGTTCCTGGATATCGTCAACTATTCGTCGCAGTCGGTGGAACTGCAGATCAAGTGGAAGGACAGGTTTAACGGTTATCTGGCCAATGCGATCCGGGACGTGCCGGAGGATGAGCGCGTCATTCTCGACACCGGCGACGGAGCCGCCACCTGCTTTCTCGGCGCTCCGGAAGCGGCCATGTTTGCGGCGCTCGAGCTGTGGCACTCTCTGCTTCTGGATGAGCGGGACCAGCAACCTCCATTTCGGGTCCGCATCGGCATCAACCTCGGCCCGGTGAAGCTGGTCAGAGACATCAACGGCGCCCCGAACGCGATCGGCGACGGAATGAACGCCGGACAACGGGTCATGAGCTTTGCGGGCGAGAACCAGATCCTGGTTTCACAGTCTTACTTTGAGGTAGTGAGTCGTCTGTCAGACGACTACAAGAACCTCTTCACATTGAAGGGGGTCGAGACAGACAAGCACATCCGGGAACATACCGTCTATAATCTCGCGCCTCCGGGCGCGCAACACGCTCCGATGTCCGTAAAAGTACCCCTCGCGGAGGCGGCATCACCCCAACCTTCGCCGGCGCCGGAGAAAGTCGCGCCGGTTTCCCTGGAAAATCGTCCGGAGAAGAAGGCAAGCCGTTCGCTTCCACTGCTGGTTGGCGGTATCGCTGTGGTGGTGGTTTCGGCCGCCGCGGCATGGCACTTCGCCGGCTCCACGGCTCCGGCGACGCAGAGTCCCCCCGTTGCTCCAAGTACGACCACTCCAAGTTCAGCCGCTCCAAGTACAACCGCTCCCAGCGCCCCTGCTCCGAGCGCTGCCGCAGCACCGGCGCCGAGCACACCGATATCCCCACCGGCTGTCGCGGTGGAACCGGTCAGTCAACCGCCAGTCGCAGCAGCCCCCCGCACCGCTCCGGCGAAACCGGCGGTGGCTTCTACTCCCGTCGTCAGTACGGCCGGCGGAGCTGCTGCACCCGCCACTCCGGCTTCGCAAGCCATCTCGGCCGCCGACCAAGCCACCGCCAGGGATCTTCGTGAGCGCTATGCCAACGATGCCAGCCGGGCCGCCATCGCGCAAAGGAATGCCGAAGAGATTCGGCGCAATCTGTCCGCCAAAGGCATGTCGCTCAACGCGCAAACCGCAGCGGCGGTCGATCGTCTGGGGTTGCTCCTCGACGAAGCCGCCGAAGCGATGCGCGACCATAGGTGGGACGACGCCCTTTCGAATCTCCAAGCCGTCGAAGCCACTACCGAGAAAATCAACAAAACCGTCGGCAACTAATTGCTGGCTGTAGATCCCCTGGTTCGGCCCTCTGGATGCAGCGTCAGCTTCTGCACGCGCCAGTTATTCATATCGGCCACAAACAACGTGTTCTCCGAGGGACACGCTATGCCATGAATCCAGCTGAACTGGCCGGACTCATGCCCCGATTCGCCGAGCATGCCCAAAATTTTCCCATCGAGAGATAGCTTGTAAATGCGCCCAGGTTCCTGGTCCGACGTGTACAGATACTGCGTTTCGCCCGGCGTAATGCAAATCGTCCACGGCTGCGTTTCGTCGGGTGGATTCGGATTGGAATTGCCCAGCACCGGATGCCTGGTTTTGTCGTAGGGCGCATTCAGAAAGATGAATCTCAGGAACTTGCCGTCGCGATCGAAAACCTGGATGCGGCGGTTGCCGCGGTCGGCCACATAGACGTTGTTCTGGCGGTCGATCCCAATGTTGTGCGGAGTATTAAACTGGCTGGGATTTTCGTTCGCGTGCTGCCCGCCATAGCCTCGCGATCCCCACGACTTCACCCAATTCCCGTGCTTATCGAACTTCGCCACACGCGAGTTGATGTACCCATCGCTGATGTAGATGTTATCGTCGCTATCCCATGCGACGTCGGTGGGCGCGCGGAAATTTCCGTCGACGTGGGGGAGAGCCGGACGAAGCTCCGTACCGTCCCGTCCCAATCCATTTCCCTTGTAATAATCGGGCTCATCGGGCCCTTCCGGCCTTCGCCCCAGGTTCAAGGTCACAAATCCGGCCGGGTTGAACTTCATTGCCGCATGCGTCCCTTTGTCCACCACCCACAAGTTGTCGTACTTGTCGAATCGTACGCTATGCGCGTAGCCCAGCCCGTAGACGCCCTTTCCCAATTCGCGCACGAACTTGCCCGTGGAATCGAATTCCAGAAGCTGCGTAGTGGCGTTTCCGTACAGCGGACCAGACGTAGCGCTGCCTGGATGATTCAACACCACCACCGCTCCTTTCGAGTTCACCGCCACCGCCAGCACTTCGCCCAAATTCATCTGGTAGTTGAGTTTCAGGAAGTGCAAATCGGATTCGAATGGAATCCTCGGTGGCGCGTCCTGCGCGAACAGCGGCGCGATGGCCAGAGTCACTGTCAGTACGATCTGTATCAGTAGCTTCATGTTGATGCTCCCCCAGATACTATAGATCTCCCCCATGTGAGCCGGTCCCGTGCGACAATCTTACTGGAGTCTTACTCATGCCAACCACGCGACTCTCCACCAAGGGCCAGCTCATCCTCCCGAAGGAAATCCGGACCGCTCGCGCCTGGGGCCCCGGCACTGAGTTCACGATCGAAGAAACCGAGGACGGGGTCCTTTTGCGCCCGTCGGGTCGCTTCCCGCCCACTCGTCTCGACCAGGTTGCCGGGTGTCTCAGATACAAGGGAAAGGCGAAGACGCTATCCCAAATGGACGCCGCCACTAGCCGCGAGGTAGCCCGCCGCCATGACAGCGGTCGATACTAACGTACTGGTGCGTCTGCTCACCGGTGACGACTCAAAGCAGGCCGCCACCGCGAAGTCGCTATTCGCTGCCGGTCCAATCTGGATCGCAAAGACTGTCTTGCTGGAAACTGGTTGGGTGTTGCGCGGCCTTTACGGATTTGAGGATGCCGCAATCGTGGATGCTTTCACGAAACTGCTCGGCCTCAAGAACGTGCAGGCCGAAGATGAATCGTCCGTGGCCCGCGCTCTCGATTTGGCAGCTCGTGGAATCGAACTCATCGACGCCCTGCGCCTCGCCTGCACGCCGCCCGGCGCGGCGTTTGTATCTTTCGATCGCTCCTTGGTTCGCCGTGCCAAGCGTGCCGGTGCGAGCCACGTCGCTGAGCTGCATCGCCCTTGATTCCGATCTCGATTTCCAGGCCCGGTTACAGAGCCGCGGCCCGCGGGGGAGCCGGGACTCCCGGACTACTTTCTACCCGTGCTTTTGTCGAGAGCAGCACGCCACCGCACACACTACTTCAGACAGTTATGGACTCCCAGGAAACCCCACCCCTCAAGTTTTTGCATTCCCAAAGCATCCTGAATCGCGTCAAACTCAATCTTTTTCGTCGCCTCTCTACTGGTGAATTAGAACTCTCGCTCGCTCCCGGCCAGCAAGGCTCGCTGAAGGTTCGGAAAGATGGAACCGTCTTGGATGGCCACCACCGGTTGTGCGTCCTCGCCGAGCGCGGCCAGGACATCGATCACCTGCCGCGGGAGATAATGGAAAAGAGCCATGAAGCCTGACCTATTTTGGATACCTGGGCCTTGGCGCGGGCGTTTGGCCGTCGCCGCTCGCCCCCGAGGCGGCGACTGGTTGCAGGACGAGATCAGCGCCTGGCGAAAGGCCGACCTGGACGTAGTTGTTTCTCTCCTCGATAACGAGGAGGCAACGCAACTCGACCTGGCCCATGAAGGCAGCGTCGCGGAATCCGGCGGCATTCACTTCATGTCGTTCCCAATTCCCGACCGCGGAGTTCCGGCATCAACCCGAGACGCACTTTCACTGTTGAGCAACATCGCAGCCGCGCTGGACCAAGGCCAGAACGTCGCCGTCCATTGCCGCCAAGGCATTGGGCGCTCGGGCTTGCTGGCTGCCAGTTTGCTGGTCACGTCTGGGATGGGCGTCGAGAAAGCAATCCAGGTGGTTAGCGCCGCCCGTGGACAGGCCATTCCGGAGACTCCGGAGCAGCTCGAGTGGATCAAGCACTTGCCGTCCGAGAAACTGGTTCTCGCAAGATGAAGTGCACGGACCTCATCGCGGGAGAAAAGCCGACCTCCGGTACTGATTTCTGCGAAGGCTGATCGGGACGCCAATTTCGGAGTGGCCGACCATTCGACCGGAACCTCGTCTGTTGCCACTTCGTTCTTGCGGTGGTAGGCACAGCCAGTTAGACCTCGCCCTGCTCGAAAGACCGCATATGGTCAAACGACCGCATATGGTCGATTCGGTTCGCCCAAAGCCACGATAAGCACCTGATTCTAAGTCTGGAACACCGCCTGGCGGCGATCGAGTCTGGCCCCTGGCGTGCTTGGGTGGCTGCCAGATATGCGTGCTTTTCGAACTTCGGGTTCATGTTTGGTGTGGTGCTGTCGTTTGCCGCTCCCGCAGCTGATATGAGCATCATCTATAGCGGAGTGTCTGGATGAGTAGGCTTACGGAGGCGGATCCCTTTCAGTCTCGTTCGATCGTACGCCCCGCGACTTTTACTGCACGACTCGCCACTACAACAGCGGCGATCCGCCTAATGGTTTTGGCTGGTACTCCACTGTGGAAGCGGCCCCGCGTTGAAGTATCGAGGGGGAAAACCGGAGTCGGCCCCTTGCTCTTCAGAAATTTCCCGAACGGTTGTTTTGGTGCCCTGCTCCAGGCCGGCCGCGTCCTGATTGCTCAGCGGTAAGAAAGCGACATGCGATCTCCAAATCCTAAGACTAATATGACTAAGAAGACGGAAATCCTTTCCGCCGGTCTCCCAAAATGCCCGACTGGAATCCACGGACTTGATGAGATCACGCTGGGCGGTCTCCCGCGGGGACGACCCACGCTCGTCTGCGGCAGCGCCGGATGCGGGAAGACGCTTCTCGGCATGGAGTTTCTGGTCCGCGGAGCGATGGAATTCGGCGAGCCCGGCGTCTGTCTCTCTTTTGAAGAAACCGCCGAAGAACTGGCCAGCAATGTGGCCTCGCTCGGTTTCAATCTGGCCTCGCTGATTGCGCGGAAGAAGCTGGTGATCGACCACGTATATCTGGACCGGAGTCTGATCGAGGAGACCGGCGAGTACGATCTGGAGGCACTGTTCGTCCGGCTTGGTCATGCCGTGGATTCGATCGGAGCCAAGAGGGTGCTCCTCGACAGCGTCGAGGCTTTGTTCGCCGGACTGGACAATGAATCGGTATTGCGGTCCGAACTGCGGCGCCTATTCCGATGGCTGAAGGAAAAAAATCTCACTGCCGTCATCACAGGTGAGCGCGGGCAAGCGACGCTCTCTCGCCACGGCCTGGAAGAGTACATCTCGGACTGCGTCATCCTGCTCGATCACCAGGTCACCGAAACGGTGCTGACGCGGCGTCTGCGCGTCGTCAAGTACCGGGGCTCCACGCACGGGATGAACGAGTATCCCTTCCTGATTGAGAGCGACGGCATTTCCGTTCTGCCGGTGACCTCGATGTATCTGAAGCATGTGGCGTGCAATGATCGGGTATCCACGGGCGTTCCCGCCCTGGACGGGATGCTCGGCGGCAAAGGCTACTTTCGCGGTAACAGTATTCTCGTGTCCGGAACGTCAGGCACGGGCAAGACCAGCCTGACCGCTCACTTTGTCGACGCCGCCTGCGCTCGCGGAGAGAGGTGTGTGTTCTTCTCTTTTGAAGAATCCGAGGACCAGCTCGTTCGCAACATGATGTCTATCGGAATCGATCTGGGGCGTTGGGTGAAGAAAGGCCTTCTACACTTTCATGCCGTTCGACCGACGACGTTCGGCCTTGAAATGCATCTTGTCAAGATCCACAAGATCATAGAGGAAATTAAGCCCACCATCGTGGTGGTGGACCCAGTTACCGGACTGCTGCACGCCGGCACCGAATCCGAAACCAGGAGCATATTGTTGCGCCTGATCGATTTCCTCAAAGAAAAGCAGATCACCGCTCTCATCACAACCCTGACCAGCGGTTCGATTGCCCAGGAGCAAACCGAGATCGACATCTCTTCCCTGGTGGACGCGTGGCTGCTGCTGCGCGATATCGAGAGCGGTGGTGAGCGGAACCGGGGTCTCTATATCCTCAAGGCCCGCGGCCTTGCCCATTCGAACCAGATTCGCGAATTCCTTTTGACCGACCATGGCGTCGAGCTTCGCGAGGTCTATTTGGGCGAAGCGGGATTGCTCACTGGCTCTGGCCGCGTCACGCAGGAAGCGAAAGACGCATCCGCGGCGATGTTGGCCCGGCAGGAAATCGAAAGGAAGCAGCTTCTGCTTCAGCGCAAGCGAATGGTGCTGGATGCCCAGATTGCAGCTCTCCAACTTGACCTAAAAACCGAGGAGCAGGAATCGCAGCAGCTCATTGCACAGGAGAAACTGAAAATAGTTAAGTGGGAACGCGACCGGGGTGAGATGGCCAAGAGTCGCTTCGGAGACAAAGGACCGCAGGAATACGCCAACGGGAGCGCTAAAGCACCCGGAGGCCGGCAATGATGGTGCAGACGCGGCAACCGGCTACCGGGCGGCCCACGATCATCGGTGACTCGTCGGGTACGGCGAGAGTGCCGTTCGGACTCGACCTGCAGCCACGGCAGTCAGGCTCGGGCGTGTGAGGCGCCCCAAGGTGCATGACAAAACGACGGCGTTCGAGGCCGCTCTGGCCGCAGACCCAAATGCGGCGCACTACCGTCTGCGGCTTTTCGTAACCGGAACGACCCCCAGGTCCGCTCGCGCCATCCAGAACATACGAGCGATTTGTGAAGACCATCTGCACGACCGCTATGATCTGGAGGTAATCGATATTTATCAGCATCCGGAACACGCTAAGGCGGAACAGATTATCGTTACCCCAACGCTGGTTAAGCAATTGCCGCTCCCGGTTCGCAAGTTGATCGGGGACCTGTCCGACAAAGAGCGGGTGCTGGTGGGACTGGATCTTGCGCCGCGCCAGCTTTCCGATAAGCTGCCAAAGAACGAACATGCCGCCTGACACACAGCAAGACCTGCCGGATCGCCTTCGGGATTTGCAGGGACGCCTTGATGAAGCCGAAGAGACCCTCCGCGCACTCAGAAGCGGCGAGGTAGACGCGATCGTCGCTCCCGGTCCGGAAGGCGATCAGGTCTACACGCTCAAAGGAGCCGACGAAACATACCGGATCATGGTGCAGGAGATGGCGGAGGGTGCCTTAACCCTTACCCTCGATGGTCTGATCCTCTTCTCCAACAAACAGTTTGCCAGCATGCTCCGCAGTCCTCTCGAACGTGTGATTGGCTCCCGTATTCTGGATGTCGTCGCCCCGGAGGATGCCCATATAGTCTCCGAACTCCTCAGCCGGACCGGTCGTAGGAAGGCCGAAGTGCGATTGAGCCCGGACGGCGCGGCGTTCGTACCGGTCTACTTATCCGTTCAGAATGTAATTCTGGACGGAGCCGAGTGTCATTGCGTCATTGTCACGGACTTGAGCGCACAGAAGCGCTATGAGGAGATAGTCGCCGTCATGGAGGCGGTCCCCGTGGGGGTCTTCATTGCGCATGATGCGGAGTGCCGAAGGATGGTGGGCAACCGCATGGCCTACGAACTATTGCGCGTGCCCGCCGGGGCTAGTGTCTCGGAATCTGTCTCTGAGCGCGAGACGCCGAAGACCTGGCGCGAGGTCAGGGACGGCAGAGACATCCCGGCCGGGGAATTGCCGATGCAGATGGCCGCGCGCTCCGGCCAGCCCGTGCATGACTACGAGTTTGATATGGTGTTCGACGATGGCACTTCCCAATGCTGGCTCGGCAATGCCGTGCCCTTATTCGACGAAACGCGCCAGTCACGCGGTGCTGTAGGCACATTCGTCGACATTACCGACCGTAAGCGGGCTGGGGAGGCGCTCGAGTCGACCAACGCAGAACTTCGGAGCTTTGCTTATGTCTTGACACACGGCCTTCAGGAGCCGTTGCGCATGGTATTGGACTCTACTGAGCTACTGGCACAGGAGAGCAAAGGGAAGCTTGGCGCGGACGCAGACAAATATCTCTCTTATTCTGTGGCGGGTGCTTTAAAAATGGAGGCCATCCTGAAGGGGTTAGTTCGTTACTGGGAGGTTACGGAGCGAAGCGGAGAGAGCTTATCCCCCGTGGACTGCAATCACTTGCTATCACAGGCTCTGCTAAACCTCCAACCGGAGATTCGCCAGAGCCGTGCGATTGTGACCTCCGATCCGTTGCCGACCGTGGCAGCCGATGAGGTTATGGTGTTGCAGGTTTTCCAGAACCTTATTGGCAATTCGATCAAGTACAGGGGCGAGGCGGTGCCCAACATCCACGTCTCTGCCGTGAGAGCGGGCGAACGGTGGCAGTTCTCGGTGCGCGACAATGGCATCGGCATCGATAGGGCAGACGCTGCGCGGGTATTCGACATGTTCGGGCGTTTGGACGGAAATGGAGTTCCAGGCTCCGGCATTGGACTCGCTCTTTGCAGGAAGGTGGTTGAACGTCACGGCGGACGCATTTGGGTGGAATCGGAAGTGGGCCGCGGTGCGGCGTTCAAATTCACGATTCCGATATACCTGGATACGGCCCTCCCTGGATTTTCGACGCAAGAGCTCGCTCCTGAATCGGTTGACGTACAAAGGAACGAACATGGCTCGCAGGTTGGAGCTTGAACAGTTCATCGCGGGTATCAAGCCTTCTCGTAGGAGTGCTCTTTCGGATCGGCCGCGAAAACGCCGTCGTATAAATCGAAGTCGCGCAATTTCAGGATTGTCGCGTCGCCAGGAAACAACCCGACGGTGCGTGCAGTCGGCTTCTCGCGGCGTGTCCACTATTTGCTGGCATCGATTGCGGCCGGATAAAGGTGCACCCGGAAGTACTTTCGTGATTAATCCCGAGAAACGCGCTAGCACCCGCCGAATCTGGCCGGATTACCGCGCCATCTCGGAACACAGATGTCATAATCACCAACCTCTCTCCCCTTTCTCCGCACGCTCTCCAACCACTTGCACCCGCCCATCCCATCCAGCGCTCCATCCCCATGATATTCTGATCCTGATGCATCACTCCTTCCAATTCCGCCCAATTTCCGCCCTTCGCCTTAAATTCGCCGATTTTCCCCAAGAAAAACGCCACCGCGCACAAAAAAAGGTCCTGATGCGTCGAGCCCTTCCGAATGAACAGCTTCCGCGCGATTTTCCGCGACTCCCCTCCCCACCAGCGACCAGCCACGCGCCTTGCTCACGGTTATCCTGGATTCATGAAGCAGCTTGCGCTTGAAGCGCTCGATTCGGCCCAGCGCCCCGGCGTCACTTACGCCGACGTCCGCATCATCGAAAGTCGCGACCGTGAGCTCGGCACCAAAAACGGAAAGCCCGGCCAGGTTTCAAGCGACGAATCGGTCGGCATCGGGATCCGTGTGCTCGCCAATGGCTGCTGGGGTTTCGCCGCAACGGACGATCTCACCCGCGCCGGCGTCGAATCCGCAGCCGCGCTCGCCGTAGACATCGCTCGCTCCAGCGCGCTCGCCAAGAAACACGACGTCACGCTCGCACCTGAATCGAAGCACGAAGCCATTTGGGTTTCCCCCTGCCAGATCGATCCCTTCTCGGTGCCTGTCGAAGAACAGCTCTCGCTCCTCACGGCCGTCGACGAAGAACTGCGCCGCGCCCCCGGCGTCACGCTCGCGCAAACGTCCATGATCTTCCACCGCAGCCGCCAAATCTTCGTCTCGTCCATCGGCAGCGTCATCGATCAGACCCGCACCACCAGCGGCGCCGGATTCGAAGCCTACAGCTTCAAGGGCGATCAGATTCAGAAGCGTTCGTACCCGAATTCCTTCGGCGGCCAGCATCAGCTCAAGGGTTATGAGCTGATCCACGAGCTCGATCTGCTGGCGCACGCACCGCGCATGGCCGAAGAGACCGTGGCGTTGCACTCAGCCGATCAATGTCCCGAAGGCCGCTTCGATCTGATCCTCGATGGCAGCCAGCTCGGCCTGCAAGTTCACGAATCCATCGGCCATCCCATCGAGCTCGATCGCGTGCTGGGCTCCGAGGCCAACTATGCGGGCATGAGCTTTCTCACGCTCGACAAGTTGAATCATCTGCGCTACGGCTCCGATCTGGTAAACGCCGTTTGCGACGCGCGCATCGAGCACGGTCCCGGCATGGGCACCTTTGCGTTCGATGACGAAGGCGTACCCGCGCAATCGGCCGACATCATTCGCAACGGGCAATTTGTTGGTTATATGACTTCGAGGGAAACCGCAGGCGCCATTGGAGCGGCGCGTTCGAACGGCACTATGCGAGCCACCAGTTGGGCGCGCATTCCACTAATCCGCATGACCAACGTCAGCCTGCTCCCCGGCCAGCAAACGCTCGACGAAGTTTTCGCCGGCGTCAGCCACGCCATTTATATGGAGACCAATCGCAGTTGGTCCATCGACGACAAGCGCTACAACTTCCAGTTCGGTTGCGAAATCGCCTGGGAGATCAAAGATGGCAAGCGCGTTCGCATGCTGCGGAATCCCACTTACAGCGGCATCACCACCGAGTTTTGGAATTCCTGCTCGGCCATCGCCAATCGCGATCACTGGGTGCTCTGGGGCGTTCCGAATTGCGGCAAGGGACAGCCCGAGCAAACCATCGGAACCGGCCACGGCGCCAGCCCCGCGCGCTTCCACAACATTAAAGTGGGAGCCGCGTATGCCGGCTGAAATTCTGTCGCAGAGCCAATGCCAGCAACTCTTCGGCTCCATTCAGGAAGCCGCCAAGTCATTCGGCGTTTCGGATGTGGAGGCTTTATTCGGCGCGCACTTTGGCGCGCTCACTCGCTTCGCGAATAACACCATTCATCAAAATGTAGCCGAGCAAGATCGATGGATCTCCATTCGCGCAGCGATCGATCACAAAACCGCGCGTGCTACAACCAATCGGTTTGACGCCGATTCGATTCGTAGCGCCGTTGAGCAGGCTCTTGCGCTCGCTCGGTCGGCCGCGTCCAATCCGGATTTGTTGCCGATGAATGCAGCGTCGATGATTTCGGAAACCAAGCGTTTCGATGCCGGCACCGCAGCTGCGACTCCCGAACATCGCGGACAAGCCGTTGCCGAAGCCATTCGCATCGTCGAAAGCGCGGGACAAACTGCTGCTGGTATTTACTCCACCGGCCAAAGTGTGGAGGCGCTCTTCAATTCGCGCGGCATCGCCGCCTGGCACGCGGAAACCATGGCGCAGTTTTCGATTACTGCCATGGCTTCCGATAGCTCCGGCTGGGCCAAAGCTTCGGCGGTTTCGCGTGAATCCATCGACCCTTTGGCGCTAGCCCGCAGCGCCGCTGAAAAAGCGCGACTATCCAGCGATCCTGAGGAAATTGCGCCGGGCCGCTACACCGTGATTCTGGAGCCCGCTGCCGTCCTCGATTTGGTTGGTCAAATGTTCGGCGATTTCAGCGCCACCGCAGTCTCCGACAGCCGCAGCTTCCTCACCGATCGCCTGGGCAAAAAGCTCTTCGGCGATAACATCCAAATCTCAGACGACGTCGCTCATCCGCTCCAAGCCGGCGTACCTTTCGATGGTGAGGGCGTGCCGCGCCGAAAACTAACCTTGGTGGAATCGGGCGTTCCGCGCGAGCTGGCCTATGCGCGCTCCAGCGCCCACCGCGCGGGCGTTGAGCCTACGGGCCACGGCTTTCCGCTGCCGAACGAAGTGGGCGAAGCGCCACTAAACATCGTGATCGCCGGCGGCTCTACCACGCTAGATGAAATGATTGCGTCCACCGATCGCGGCGTTCTGGTCACCCGGCTCTGGTACATCCGCGAAGTGGATCCCTACGAGAAAATCATGACCGGCATGACGCGCGACGGCACATTCCTGATCGAAAACGGCCGCGTCACTCGAGGCCTGCGCAATTTTCGCTTCAATCAAGGCATCATCGAGCTTCTGAACAATGTCGAAGCCCTTTCGCCCTCCGTCCGAGCCTCCGGGGAAGAGGCTTTTGACATGGTGGTCCCCGCCATGAAGGTCCGCGGCTTCCACTTCACGGAGGTGACTCGATTCTAAGAGGTAAAATACAGGTGAAGGCATAAATTGCATCACCACGGCCACCATCACGGGACGGCGACCATTCTAAAGTGGTCGTTTTTTGCCACGATTTTGTTCGTTGTCGTCGAAGCGATCGCAGGCTTCCATTCGGGAAGCTTGGCGTTGGTTTCTGACGCCGGCCATAACTTTACCGATGCACTCGCTCTGGTGCTCGCCACCATCGGCGTATACATGCAATCCAAGCCGGCCGACAGCGTCAAGACGTTCGGCTATCATCGCGCGGGCGTTCTTACTGCTTTCGCGAATGCGCTCACGCTGGTCGTTATTGCCGTTTTCATTTTCTATGAGGCGTGGAATCGCTTTTTCCATCCCCGGCACATTGAAGAATGGACGATGTTTTGGGTCGCGGTGGCCGCCCTGGCGCTCAACGGCGGCATCATGCTGGGCTTGCATCGCGATAAGGATCGCGACCTCAACATCCGTGCCGCGTTCGTTCACATGCTGGGCGATGCCGTCAGTTCGGTGGGAATTATCGCCGGCGCTGTCGCGATTCACTTCACGGGCCTGGCCGTCATCGACCCTGTGTTGTCGGTATTGATCGGAATTCTCATCGTTTGGACCGCCTGGGACATCATTCAGGAATCGCTGAACGTATTGCTGGAAGGCCTTCCGCGCGGTATGGAACTGAACGAGGTTACCGGCGCCCTACGACAGATCGACGGCGTGATCGACGTGCACGATCTGCATATCTGGAGCCTGGGTTCGAGCGCGCACGCTCTGAGCTGCCATGTGCTGATCGAAGACATGCCGCCATCGGAGAGCAACGCCATACTGCAGCGCATCAACGACGTTCTCTGCAAATACGAGATTCATCACACCACTGTCCAGTTCGAGCACACCAAATGCGCTTTGTCGGACGCGCCTTGCACTATTCTCGTGACTTCGCAGCATCACGAGCATGAACACGAGCACTAATCGCCATCCATTCCTCGGCTCGCGCGCGCACATCCGGCAACAGGTCACCGATGATCGCTACCGAATCGGCTCCGGCTTCGAAAACTTTGGGCGCTAATTCGCGCGTGATGCCGCCGATTGCCACCAGCGGCTTTGGGGTGAGCGATCGCAGAATTCGAAGCCGATCCAATCCAACCACCGGATCGGGGTTTTGCTTCGATCCGGTGGCGAAGACCGGACCGATCGCCAGGTAATCGACAGGCTCCAGATCCGCCGCGCGCAATTGCTGTTCGTTGTGGGTGGAAAATCCGATGATGCTTCCAGCAGGCAATATTCGACGCGCGTCGGCGGGCGCAAGATCGTCCTGGCCCAAATGCAAACCCGCATTCAAGAGCATTGCTATGTCCGCGCGATCGTTCACCACAAAGAGGGTACCCGCGTTCCTGCACATCTCCGCAATGCGGCTGGCCACTTCAAAGGCTTTTCGCGAGAAGAAGCTTTTATGGCGGAACTGGAGAATACGTGCGCCAGCTTCAAGCAACGCCGCGGCCGCTGGGACAGCAGGGACCCGATCCGCGTCGATTACCGGATAAAAAGCCGGCAGCTTCATGCGGTACGCCGGGTGGCCAGCGCCATTGCGCCCCACAGGACGCTGTCATCTCCCAACTCCGCGGGGACGATGTCGATGCGGGCACGCGACCAGGCCGTGATCTGCCTCCGCAGTTCTGCGCGTAGCGGCACGAACAAGCGATCGCCCGCTTTGCTGATGCCGCCGCCAATCACAATGCGCGCCGGGTTCAACAGCATGATGGCGGCCTTCAGCCCCAGCGCCAGGTCGACAATATAGCGCTCCACAAATGCGGGATCGCGCAGAAGCTCACTCGCGGGACGCCCGTGATCGCGCTCCAGCCACAATCCGGAACACATCCGCTCCAGGCAACCACGTGATCCGCAGAGGCACTCGGGGCCCTCGGGCCGAATAGTCAGATGACCAATTTCACCAGCGTAGGAGTCCGCGCCGCGATAGACTGTATCGCTCGAAACCAAGCCGCCGCCGATTCCGGTGGAAAGCGTGAGATAGAACAGCGGCCGATAGCCGCGCCCAGCGCCGTACAACGCCTCGCCCAAGGCCCCCGCGTTAGCGTCGTTGTCCATAACCGGAACAAAACCGAGCAGGTTTGTCAGGTGGCCCGGAAGATCGAAATCGTTCCATCCATCAACGTGTGTGGAGAACACTACCCGTTGCCGATCGAAATCCACGGGGCCTCCGAAACCGATGCCGCAATAGTCGAATTGATAGTGCGCGCTCCATTTCTGGAAGATGGCCTGGATGCTTGCCAACATCCATTCGCGACCGCCTTCGCGAACGGTAGGGTGCGATTCGCGCTGCACCAACCGCTTGCCCTCAAACACCGCCATGCTGAACTTCGTTCCGCCGACGTCAATTGCCAAAGTGCTCATTCGCCGGCAGCGGCCATAACTTCCTCGGGGCTGGCAACTCCAGTACCCCGCTTATTCACGGTGACGGAGGCCACCAGATTGCCGAAGCGCGCGGCCTCTGTTGCGGACCCTGTGATGGCGAGCGCCAACGCAGCGCCTGCGGAAAAGCTGTCACCGGCGCCTGAAATATCCACCGGCTCGCCTATTTGAAACGCCGGAACGAGCACTTCCGCTCCGTCTTCCACCACCACCGCGCCCTCTGAGCCCTTGGTCACAAATACGAGCTTCGAATTTCCGTGGGCCCGCAGGCGCTGATAGTCCACTTCACCGAACAGTCCGATGGAAGCAGCAGCCGCTTCACTCTCGTTGGGTTTCAGAATCATGTGTCGAAAGCGCTCGACACGGACTCGTGAATCCACCCAGATGACTTTCTTGGTGTCGGCCTGCGCGATCTCTTCTAGCAGCGTGCGCACCGTCGGGGTGACCACTCCACCGCGGCGGGTATCGGCCTGGTCGGAAACAAAGATGACGTCGAACGATACGGCGAACTCCCGCAAATATTCGATTACTTCCTGTTCCACCGCATCGGGCAGGGGGCGGGTATTGATGAAATCGATACGCGGCAAATCCTCGACGCCCGTGGAGGCATTGATGAGTTTTGTATAGGTAAAGGTGGGCGCCTTATCCGAGCGAACCAGCAAATCGGTCGAGATTCCGCGTGCATTCAGCGCGCGCGTGAGTTCGTGCGCGGAGCCGTCGTCGCCGAGCACGCCCAAGACCGCGGCTCTGCCGACGCCGAGCGCGGCTAGATTATTGGCGACGTTGCCACCCCCGCCGGGGGCGACTTCGGTGGATACAACCCCGATCCTCGGAATTCCTGTTTCGCGCGAAGGCTCAGCCGTCGCTGGATCGTAAGTACACCAACGGTCCAGGCAGATATCGCCTACCACGAGCGCCGAGTATCTGGGGAAAGCCTCCAGGATCTCCGCAGTGCCGTGTGCCATCAGGCTGGAAAAAGCGATGAGAACAGCTCTTCACCGCAGAGATAATTGGGAACGATATAGTCGGCGCCCACGCCGATGAGGCGCTGGCGTTTCCATTCATCCACGCGACTGCAGGCCGGCTCTTCGCTCGCGACACCGACGGCCACGCCGCCCACGCTCTTCACTTCCTGGATTTCCACGTAGCCATCGCCGAAGCCGAGAAACTGGTGCCCTTGAAACTCGGCAGTAGAGAGAATGCGCTGAATCAGGATGGCCTTGGAAAAGCTCTTATAGTCATCCAGTGCGCCATAAACGCCGCCATCGAAATAACGAGTCACGCCCAGCAGGCGCGCCTCTTCTTTCATATAAATTTCATCGGTACCACTTGCCAGATACATTTTCAACCCCTTATCCTTTAAACGTTCTAGCAGCGCGCGCGAACCGGGAACAAGATACTGCTCCGGATCCGTTTGACCCTTCCGTAAACCATCCACGCGCTTTTCGATCTTTTGCCACAGCAGGTCCAAGTACATCTTCTTGTACACCAGCGGATCGAGCGGTTTGCCGCCACGCGCCTGCACGGCCTCGGCAAAGGCAATCATTTGATAAATAGTTTCCTTACCGGTGAGCCGCCAGACGAACTCCTCTACCATGGCGCGCAATTGCTCTTCCGATTCGCCAGTTTTGAGATCAACCAGGATCTCCAGCATCATCGGGACCATCACGTTCATCCAGCCCGAGCGGATCACTGACAACGTGCCATCGAAGTCAAAGAGCACAACTCGAGCATGGCGGGCAGAAACGCCCGGTCTAATGTTTTCGACCATTAAGTCCTATTATAAATTTGATCCGAAATCACGCTACCCGCAGCGTTGTCGCCGCTGCTCCCGCTCCCCTGAGCCCCAATGATGGAAACATACCACAATAGCTGGTGCTACGTCCGGTGCGGACGCCGACATGGGCGTCCCCCGTGGTCCAAGGGGACCGTCCCCACTTCAGCACCGCTACTGCTGGAACTTCTCCACAATCGAGGGGAAGGTGAATATCGTTACCGCCACGATGGTCCCGATCGTTCCACTCAAGATGGATGCATACCACAACAATTCACGTTTCGACAGGATTGCCAAGGAAGCCAGGACGATGGAAAACTCGAGGAATACTTCGCCAAAGTGGAATCCGAGTGCCTGCCGGCCGCGCAGATGGCTCTCCTGCTCCAAACCCTGCGCTTCTTTCTGAATGTCTTCGTCGTCCTTCTTGTACTTTTCGGAATTCTTTTGGTACTGCAAGCTCTGTTCGCTCAGCTTCATTCCGGCGAAGAGGTCGCGCGCAACTTCGGATTGATACCTGCGGATGGATTTGGCCTGGTAATACGACCACTGATCGGAAGCTTTTTGCTGTTCCTTCAGCTCTTCGGAGATCATGATCTGGCCAGCCACGGAGATGACGGCTAGAAACGCGGCCAGAATGGCCATGGTGGCGGCTACCTTCTTGTCGAAAGGTGCCTTGGCATGTTCGGTGTGTTCCTGCAGTTCTTCCTCAACCGACATTTGTCTCTATCATACGACGGCTAAGCGTCGGGATGAGCGCGTGTGCCACGGCTAGTTCTGGACTCGTATCATTTCGACTTCGGATATCGCCAGGACGCCAGTGTCGAGCATTTCTTCGATTTTCGGAACCAGGCGGCCCAGGTTGTCTTCGGTGTCGACGATCACAATCACGATCGGCTGATCGTGCCGGCCCAGATGAGCACGATGCAATTCCGCGCTTTCTCCGTAGCCTTCCACTCCGCGAAACACTGTCGCGCCGGCGATCTTCAATTCACGGCATCGGGCAACGATGGCTTCAAATAAAGGATGGCCCTGATAGGTGTCCGATTCGGACACATGCACGCGGAGGATCTTACCGGGTTGAGTCTTCACGAACGCACCAGCCTGATCATCTCGACGTCCGAAATCACCAGTAAGCCGTCTTCCAGCATGCCTTCGATCACTTCGGCGGCGGCGCGAATCTTCTCGGGGGTGTCGATCACCGACAACATGATCGGCAGGTCGCGCGAAACGTGCAGAAAGCTCTGCTTGTGTTCGTGCCCCTTCGCTCCATAGCCCAGGATGCCGCGATACACGGTGGCTCCGGCGATGTCCATCAGGCGGAGCTTCTTCAGGATGGCATCGTACAGGGCCTCGTCTTGCAATTTATCGGCTTCGCCCAGAAATATCCGCAGCATTTTCGCGGGCCCAACTTTACGCTGATGCGGAAGCTTGGGGTCGGGTGGCGTGGATGGGCGGGCCAGTTTGACTACGACGGTATCTTGCACTTCAATGAGTCCGTCAGTGACCATCTCGTAGAGGGTAGGCAGAAGTTCATCCACGCGCTTGGCGGTTTCGATGAACTCGATGCGAATGGGAAGATGCTCGGACGTGGCTTCCATACGCGGCGTGTGCAAAGCATGATGAGAGCCGAAGCCTGAGAAAGCGCGCGTTGCGGTGGCGCCCGCGACATTCTTATGGAGCAAAAACGTCATCAGAGCGTCGTGCAACGAGGTCATGCGATGGGGCGCGTCCTCGTTGATGAAAATCGTGACTTTCTTGGCGGGACCTTTGGTTAGCATTCCATTCCCTTCCCTAGCGGCGTGCGGCCAAAACTGCGCCGAGCCAGACCCCAAAATATCCCACGACCACGCTGCCGGTCACGTAGAGGAGGCCGACCCAGCGCGCTCCGTCGCGCACAGCTTGATAGGTTTCGTATTCAAAGCTGGAGAACGTGGTGTATCCGCCCAGCACTCCGACGACAAGGAAAAGACGCCAATTGGGATGGGGCTGCCAGCGCTCGGTGAGCAGGGTCATCAGGACGCCGATCAAGAACGAGCCGGTGATGTTGATGACGAAGGTGCCGAGCGGAAAGCGACCGGCGTATTTTTCCATGATCCAGGTGCCGGCGAGATAGCGAGCCAATCCGCCGAGCCCGGCACCGGTTAAAACGACGAGATACTTGTCCAAGCGCGCTCATCTCCTTCGATCTGTTGGTGGCTTTATCGAAGGGATTTTGCAACAACCCCACAGCGAACGCCACTGTAGGAGTCATTGGCCATCCGGGGCCTTTGCGGACCGGGCGGGACGGCATTGAGCGGACTCCACCGCTTACTACGCTTCCAGAGGTACATCTCCACTATACGACGCGATCGGATACGTTGTTGGTATGCTCCTGGTGAGGTGCCGTGATGTTGCGTGATTACGCCGAACGGGTTGTCCGTTGGTTGAGCGGGCGCAGACCGCCGCCACATGATCCCGATTCCTTGGTGCGGCAACCGGTGCGGCGAGGTCCTCCGTCATTGGCTGCCGGTGTTGCGTTGCAGGAGCCCCGCCCTCCGAGCAGCATCAACCTCTTTGGCTTGATGCTCAAGAAAGCTTCAGGACGGGATTAACGGCTCGGATACGCTCCCTGTGGTCGCGGCTCGGCAACGGTCCAAACCGGGGACATGGGTAACAGTTCTATCCGGGGACATGGGTAACACTTTATTGGGGTTGACGGTTTTGGGTTCCTCGAACGGCATGCTTGGAAGCAATGCCGTGGAAGGAGAACAC
>Ga0187872_10000716_pt1 | contig 36437 bp, 34 predicted proteins | sample June2016WEW_16_4_FD_132973 | JGI IMG/M metagenome (GOLD analysis project Ga0187872, IMG submission 132973) | Peatland microbial communities from SPRUCE experiment site at the Marcell Experimental Forest, Minnesota, USA - June2016WEW_16_40 | ecosystem: Environmental > Terrestrial > Soil >...
CAGGAACGCGGGGAAAACCAAATCCACGAACGTCATTCCGCTGCCGTCGCGATGACGGTCGCTGAAATGAACCATCCAATCGGGCACGATTTTGCCAGCGCCAGAGAGGTCGTTGACGAAAATCATCATGAACATCACAAACCCGCGCAGCGCGTCAATGGACGTAATGCGCGGGGGTTGAGTGGTGGCCGTGCCTTGGGATGAACTGTGGAGCATTTGCGGAAATTGCCAGAACCTTCGAGCCGCCCGCGCTAAGCTTTGGCCCAGCTTTTCCAGTCCTCAAGGGTTGCCTTGGCCATCGCTTCCGCCGCCCGGTGTAGCCACTTGCCGGGCCGTTGGTTCAAATCTTTAAGCACGCGGCCCACCGCTGCCTTCGTGCCAAGGTGGATATTGGCCGTCTCCCACCCCATCGCGTGCAGCAGCTTCAGTTCATCCCTCGTCTTGGGCAGCGACCCAAGCTCGATCCGACTGCAATCGGGAGCCAGGCGGCGGATCAGCCACTGCCCGTTCACCCCGACAAATGGGTCAGGAACGCGCACCGCCTGACCAATGGCCCGTTGGTAAAGAATCCCGGTGCCCCCTCGGCTTTTCGTTTCCCAATGCCACGCCGAACTGACAAGCTCCTTGGCTTCACGGGCAATCCACCCGCCCCGCCACTCCGCCAAGGTCGTAAAGCGCCTGCGACCCAGACTGCCTAACCCGGCCTGACGATGAACGACCCGAAACGGCAGGCGAACTTCCGGCAGGGCTTGATTCAAGGCGGTCTTAACCGCAGTGGGAAATCCCGCCCGCACGGTCGGCAGTTGGTTGAACTTCTGCCAATAGACAGCAGGGTCGCGAAGTTCACCGGTCGCCAAGTCCCGCAGCCAGCCATGCTGCTCCGCCAGCACAAAGGGTGCGCCGCCTTTCCCGAACCCTTCCCGGTAACCCGCCAGAATTGCGTCACAGGCGTCGGTTGGGTCGCAGGACACATGATTCTCGCGGATGGCGAGCTTGGCGCTCACCGCCAGGCGCACCAGATCGTTGGCGTACGGGATCGGCGCAACTTCGTCGAAGTCGTTCACCCCCCAAATCAGGCGGCCCTCGCTGTCCCGCCATGTCCCAAAGTTCTCGAAGTGAAGATCGCCAACACCCAACACGGCAGGCGCGTTCGCAAGCTCAGGGCAGACCTGCGGCCACAACTGAACCCAGCGATAGAAAGTGGCGCGAAGGAAAGGAAAAGGGCTTTGCGCCATCCGCTGATGTTTGAGGCGCAGATCAGCGTCGAGCAGGGGGATTCTTTCGCGTAACCAAGCTTCGTACGCTTTCGTGGCCTTTATGATGTCCATACGTCTTGCAGAAAAGAGTCACGTCGATGCAGGCTGCGAGCACCAACGGCAGGCCGCATATCTTTCCCGGTTCGCTGCGGCGGAGGCTGCCAGGCAGCACCTTCGACCGCAGCAACGTTGCGTTCCGTTGGTGGGCTCAAACGCGGTCCCGCAATGAGAGCAAAGCCTGCTCGCTTCCAGCCTCTTTTCTTCGGCGGCACGCCACGGTTGATGGCCCAGTCCAGCGCCGACCGGTCAGCGCCAGTTTGTCCACCCGATTGTATTTTCGCGAGCAGTGCCATGAGGTTCCACGGCATGGTTGCGACATCACGGCGATTTGTAAACACCGTTCAATGGTTGAGGAATTTGCTCTCGACAAGTCCTCTTAGCAGGAAGCACGCTGCCTCCGTCATCAGGAATCACAGTATGAAAGTCATCACTCACAAACAGATGAAGTTGGCGATCGAACACCTCGCCGGATTGCTGAAGAAAGACGGGGCATCTCAGACCCTCACAGTGCAAGAATGGCTCGATGCTGCCCAGTTTCGACCGGCTCAGTTCCCATCCTCCCTAGCCGCCTTGGAGATTCTGGGGCTGCTGGGTTTTGGAGATGAAATGGTGCAGCCCGAAACATTGGGCTAGTGGATGGGGTTTGGGCGGGTGTATTCCCACGAGGATGTGCCGACGTAAACGCCCTTCCCCATCAGGGAGGCAGATTGGTCGGCCAGCTCTTGCCGGGTGAAGTTCACGGAGTCTATTTAATCGGCTTACGTGTGGGTTGGCAACGAGGTTGAGGAGACGAAATGCGCCCGATGAGCGGCTGAAGTTTTGAGCTTATGTCTCAAAACGGGGCACGGGGACGGGGGGACCCCTCTTTGATACCGGAGTGCCACCATCGCGCCACTATTGCGCCACCATCCCACCACGCTTGGGGCAGGCTTAAGCCGCCGTAGGGCTCTCCGCAGGGCGACAAACAGCGCGAGCTAAGACTGAAAGGATGACGGGGGCGGGCCGCCCCCTTAACTCGCAGGCGAGACCTGCGCCACGATGGTTGGCAGGAAATCTGCGGCACAAAGGGAAATGGGTCAGCGACTTGTGAGACACCTTTGCCGGATTATTCAGAAGCTCTGGAAGAATCTGCCGTGCCGTATGGTGATCGGGGCCGCGCTCGCGGTAGTGCTTGGAGTGGGCGCCGGCCATGTCTTTATCGGATCGGTGTATGTGGTGGAGGGGACGAGCATGGACCCCAGTTACCCGCCAGGAACGCACCTTTACGGGGCGCCGATCTCGACGCCGCTGGAACGGGGGGACGTCGTCCTGCTCGACGACGGCAAAGAGGATTATGCGGTCAAGCGAATCGTAGGGCTGCCGGGTGAGACCGTCCAACTCTGGCGCGGCCGCGTCTTCATCAACAAACAGATGCTGGTTGAGCCGTACCTGCCTAAGCACACCTACACTTACCCCATGGCGCAGGCGCGGCGGGGGGCGGTTTTCATATTGGGAGAGGGAGAATACTTTGTGCTGGGGGATAATCGTCTCTACAGCGCAGACAGCCGGACGTACGGCCCCGTGGAGCGGAAGCAGATCAAGCGGCGGGTCCCTTTGCCGGACGAGTTCATCTGCGCGTATTTCGTCCCTTACACGCTGCCCGCCTACGGAAAAACGGTCATCCGGCCCATAGCGACCAACGTGCCAAGCTCAAGGTCCAATCTCTGATTCACCGGCTGGAGACTTTTTCGGGCGGGGCATTCGTCGCCGCCGGTGGGGCGCTGGTTTCCGGCGGCTCGCCCAGTTTGGCGCGCAATACGGCGCGCACCTCAGGCGGCTCGCCCCGCTGTGGATCGAGCATGCGTGTGCGCACTTCCTGATCGATGTCTTCAAAGGGGCGCAAGCCGATGGCGGAGAGGCGTTCCTTGGGCATCCGGCTCTGGTAGGCGCTCCAGACATGCTGCGCCAACAGTCGGAAGCCCGCCGCCGGCGCATCTTCACCCAGGGCCAGGCTCCGGTAGGAGTGGACCAGCAGCCCTTCGACAACCCCCTCGGTGCGGTCGCGCCCCCCGCTGTCGGTCACGTCTCCCTGCACGCGGGCCACGGCATACTGCTCGAGGGTCAGATTGGCGGGCAAAGAATTGGTCTTGCCGTCGAGCAGCATTTTGTCGGGGTAATGGGTGGAGAGGTATTTATACCACGCAGCGGCGTCGGCCAGGCGGTTATATTCGTAGAGAAAATAGACGGCATCACGCAGGAAATTCCGGTGCGCTCTCAGAATGTGGTCGCGATTCTTCTCGTCCTCCTGGGCCGCCTGCTCGTAAGCGAAATTGACCTGGGGAATGATGTCGAGGTTTGGCCCGAACTCGAAGGCTTGCAGGAAGGGGTTGGTCACCAGCCGCCCGCGCTGGAAGCTCAGCAGCATGGATTGATAGATCACCCGGCGCAGGGTGATTAGGTCGTCCTCCTTGATCTTCGTCGGGTTCTCCCTGGCCTTCTCCAATCCCAGCGCGGCCCAGTAAATGGCGTGGGCCTCCGGCAGGCGCCACTCGAGCGGGCCGTAGCGCTCGTCCACTTGTTTCATAAAGTCCGGGTCCATCTTGTAGGTCTCGCGCAGCAGCCGGGCGCGTTCCTTCTGGTCGGCGGTGCGGGGAAGGATCAGCTCGTCGAGGTTGGGCTTTTCCCGGCCGAAGACTTTCGCCATTTCGTTGGCCCACTGCTGCTTGTAGTAGAGGCTGGCGTCATCGAGGTTCTGGCCGATCTTGTGTTGGAAGAACCAGGCAAGCTCGCGGTAGATGAGGGTTTCGTTCGGGTTGTAGCGCAGGCCGTCGTCGCGGAGCAGTTCGAGGCCGGCCTTGACCCAGCGCCAGCGGTCGGGGAATTGGCCGGGGCTGGATTCTTTGAACTTGACGGAGATGTTGTAAGCCATGTTCCAGGCCTGGACGAGCCAGACGGCGACGAAATGGGGTTCGAGTTTGGTGATCCAATCGGCGAGTTGGGCCATCTCAAAGAACTTGTCCTCGTCCTGCAAGTCGGTGGCGCGCATCCAGAGCGCGTTGGAAATCAGGCCGCGAAAGCCGCCCAGCGCGACGGTGGTGAAGGCGAGGACGGGGGGCGCATTTTCCAGCGGCTGGACCCGCGTGAGGCCGAGGCGGTCGCGGTCGCGGTTGAGGGACTGCTGCACCAACCCGGCGCCGGCGAGCAGGACGACGGCCAGCAGGAGCTGGAGGGTCGTTTTGAGTTTGGCGCTCATTGGGCCTGGGCGGTCGCCAATTCGCGGCGGCTGAAAATGAGGATGCCGATCAATCCGATGCCGCCGGCGAGCAGCACGACGATTTGCCCAAAGGCCCGGCCCAGCTCGCCCCAGGTGACGCTCCGGCCGGTGCTGAGCGAATCAATGGGGGAAAAGTCCTTGGCCAGGTTGATCACCGCCAGCACCGCCCGGAAGACCGGAATGGCGATGAGATCGGCCGGCGAGTGTCCCATTCGACTGGTCGCCGAATTGAAGCCCATCAACGTCCCCTCCTCCACCGCATTGGAGATCGTCCCGCTGGAGAGCGCGAGGGTCAGGACGCCCAAGGACAGGAAGGCGGCCACCGGGAAGGAGAGCAAACTGGCCGAAGCCAGGCCGAGGGTGGCCAACAGGGCCATCCAGCAAAAGATAATGCCCAGGCCGCGCACGAAATTAAGCCCAAAGCCGCCCTGGCGGTAAAGGACCTCCAGCCCGTCCTCGAGCGGGAAGAGCAGGGCGGTATTGTTCACATTGCCAAAGGTCACTGTGAGCAAGCCGTTCTCGTCGTAATAGGGCGGGATTTCAAACTCATGGAAGGTGTCCGGCGCCAGGCTCATGGCCTCGCTGTGCCACAAGGGGGTCTTGCGTGGCACGCCCACCCGCCAGTGTCCTTCGAAGGTGCCGGAAGTGCTTTTGTCCGCGGCGTTGAACTTTGCGCGCAAATAGAGCGGTTGGCCGCGCGCCAGAGGTTTGGCCGGTCCCAAGTTGATTTGCCAGACATGCAGGTATCCCGGCGGGACGATTTGGTAATCGGCTTTGACCTGTTCCAGGATTTGGTTACGGGCCTCGGCCAGATCGGCCTTAATATCCGGGTTTTTGAGCAGGCGTTCCCGCAGCAACCGATCGGTTTCTTGCTGGATTTCCTTGTCGAAGCCGGGCGGCTTGGCCGAGCCGCGCGAGACCAGGACTTCGTTGCGCAGAATCTTCTGCTGGTCGGCTGGCAGCCGGGTCGCGCGCCATTGCAACAAACCATAGACACTGGCGCCGGACAAGGTCAGCAGCGCGGCGTTCAGTGACAAGAGGCCCAGCCATTTACCCAGCCAGGTTTGCCACCGGGCGATCGGTTTGGTGGCGACGACCTGGACGGTGCAGTCCTCGATGTCGCGCGCCAGGGTGCCGCACGCCAGCCAGAGGGTGGACAGCCCGAGGAGGGCACTGATCGTGCCCAGCGTATAGGTGAGCAGGATTTGGGTGAAGCCGCGCGCCGTGCCGTCATCCTTGATCAACAGCGGCAGGCCGACGACGGACCCGAGTAATAGAACCGCCACGACCAGGAAGAGGCGGAAGCGAAACGCGGCCTTCCAGGTCAACCAGGCGATGGCCAGCAAAGGTTGCATGAATCAAACGCGCTCGCAGCGCGGCCGGGAATCACCCATTCGGCTTTCGCACCAACGAGGCCAGCTTCTCGTCGGCCTTGCGCAGCTCTTCTTCGCTCACCGGGCTTGGCGCCGGCGCCGGGGCGACCGGCTCGGCGGGTTTCGTGAGGGCTTCCAGTTTTTGCCGGCTCAGGGTCTCAGTTGGCGGCGGCGCGGGGGCAGGCGGCGGGGCAGCGGCTTGCGGCGCGGCGAGCCGCTCGAGAATCCTGTCCGACGCGGGCTTGGCTTCCGCCTCGCCGCGCAGATACGCGGCGACGCGGGCGCCGGACATGGCGCCGGAGGTTTCCGCCGCGGCCTGCCGCGCGCTCTGCACGACGTCGAGGAAGTAGCGTTCCAGGTTTTGGGTGGGCGTGTCGATTTTGACCTTATCCTCGGCGACGTCCTTGCGAATGATGGCCAGCACGCGCTCCATGGTCTCGCGGGGGAGCGCCGGGGTGGTGATGCAAATAGTGTCGGGGGTCGCCAGCAAATCCTTCAACGTGCCCCTGGCCTGGACCCTGCCCCCGTAATAAATGACCACCCGGTCGCACACGTCTTCCACGTCCGCCAGCAAATGGCTGCTCAAGATCACCGTCTTGCCGCGCCGCGCCAGCGCCAGGATCACGTCCTTGACCTCGCGGCAGCCGATGGGATCGAGGCCGGAAGTCGGCTCGTCGAGGATGACCAGGTCGGGGTCGTTGATCAGCGCCTGGGCCAGGCCGATGCGGCGCTGCATGCCCTTGGAGAACTCGCCCACGGCCCGCGTCCGTGTCTGGCTCAAGCCGACCATTTCGAGCAACTGCTCGGTCCGGTCCTTGCGCTCATTCCGGGACAGGCGGAAGAGGTTGCCGAAGAAATCAAGCGTCTCGCGGGAATTGAGGTAGCGGTAGAGGTAGGACTCCTCGGGGAGGTAGCCGATGCGCGACTTGGTCGCGACGTGGCGGGGTGAATGACCGAAGACCTCGATGAGCCCTTTGGTCGGATACAGCAACCCGAGGATCAACTTGACGGTGGTGGACTTGCCGGAACCATTGGGCCCGAGCAGACCGAACACTTCGCCCGACCACACCTCAAAATCAACGTCATCCACCGCGCGCGCCTTGGGCCGGCCCCAGAAATCCTTGAAGACCTTGGTCAGGCCGCGAACCGAAACGATTGGTTCGCCGTCGGAACGCCGGGGGGTGTCAGTCAGGGTCATGCTCATGCCATCCTGGGGGCCAACTCCGCCTTTGGCCCCGGGGCGGCGGGCCGTTCCGGCGTGGGCGCCGCCGGCTCCGGGTGGTAGTGCTCGAGTTCCTCGCCTTTGCGCACGAGGCGGGCGCTGTTGAAGACGACGATGAGCGAGCCGCCGGTGTGCATCGCGGCGGCCATTATCGGCGGCACGTCGCCCAGCGCCGAGAGCGTCATGCCCCCGATGATGAAGGCGACGCCGAACAGGAAGTTCTGATTGATGACCAGGCGGGTGCTGCGCGAGAGCTTGACGAGGAAGGGCAGTCGCCGGAGGTCGTTGTTCATCAGGGCGATGGTGGCGCTGTGAATCGCCACCTCGCTGCCCGCCGCGCCCATGGCGATGCCGATGTCGCCGGCGGAGAGGGCGGGGGCGTCGTTGACGCCGTCGCCGACCACGGCGACCTTGTAGCCCTTGGCCTTGACGGCGCGCACAAACTCGACTTTGTTCTGGGGCAGGCACTCACCCTTGGCTTCCTCGCAGCCGATTTCGCGCGCCACACGGGCGGCGACGGGCTGGCGGTCGCCGGAGATCATCGCGATGCGCCGCACGCCGCTGGCCTTCAATTCCACCAGCGACTCCCGCGCGTCAGGGCGGGTTTGGTCCTGCAAACCGACCCAGCCGATGCACCGGCCATCGCGCGCGACGAAAATCAGACTCCAGCCTTCGGTTTCGTTCAGATCAACCGACTTCATGAAGTCTTCCTGGACGCCGTTATCGCGCAGCCACTGCGCCCGGCCCACCAGTACTTTGGCGCCCCCGACCTCGGCCTTCACGCCGCGTCCCGCGGTTTCAGCAAAATCCTTCGGTTCCGCCAGCGGCACGCCGGCTTCGGCGGCCAATTGTGCCAGCGCCTTGGCGGTGGGGTGATTGCTGTAGCGCTCCGCGGAGGCCGCGACGCGCAGCAAGTCGGCGGGCGTGACGCCGTCGAGGGGCCCCAGGCGGCTGACGGCCAGTTCGCCCGTCGTGAGCGTGCCGGTCTTGTCAAAAATAAAGGCATTGATCTTCGCCGCCAACTCGATGTCGGCGACGTTCTTGATGAGAATGCCCAGGCGCGCGGCGGCGGAGAGCGCGGCGACCATGGCGGTGGGCGTGGCGAGGATGAAAGCGCAGGGGCAACTGAAGATGATGACGGAGATGACGTTGTCCAGTTTGCGGGTGAAGGCCCAGACCAGCGCGGCGATGACCAGCACCAGCGGGGTATAGAAGCCCATATACTGGTCCACAATCTTCATGATCGGGAGTTTGGTTTTCTCCGCCGCCAGGATCAGTTCGCGCACGCGGCCCAGCGTGGTGTCGGTGCCCGCCCGGCTCACCTTGATCTCCAACACGCCGGTCAGGTTTTGTGTGCCGGCGAAGACTTCGTCGCCCGGCTTCTTATCCACCGGCAACGACTCACCGGTGATGGTGGCCTGGTTAAACGAGCCTTGGCCGCTGAGGATAACGCCGTCCGCCGCGACGTTGTCGCCGGGGCGGATGCGGATCACGTCGCCAATCGCCAGGTCTTTCGCGGCGACCTCTTCCTCGCCTTGCGGGGTGAGGCGGCGGGCTTTGGTGGGGGTGAGCTTGATGAGGTGCTCGATGGAGGCGCGCGCGCCTTCGGCGGTGCGGGTCTCGATGATTTCGCCCATCAGCATGAAGAAGGCGACCACGCCGGCGGTCTTGTATTCGCCGGTGGCAAACGCGGCGAGGACGGCGATGGCGACCAACTCGTTGATGCTCAGGACTCCGGTGCGGATGTCCTGGATGGCGGTCCAGACAATCGGATAGCCGAGGATGAGGGCGCCGATCAAGCCGCTGGCGCTGGCGACGGTGTGGCCCTGCTCGAAGAGCCAGTCCACGATGAACGCATTGAGGACGAACACCACACCGACCAGCGTTTGCCACAACCGCACGGGCGCGTGCTCGTGGTCGTGGCCGCACGTTGCGCACGAGTCATCGTGCTGATGCTCTTGCCGGCTCAAAAGAGAAGTAACTTGCATATTCTAATCATCACGGTTTCGCCTCTTCCGTCTTCGGCTTGGGCGGTTCACGATTCAACAATAGCCGCAGTTCCTTGGGGTTGCCATCGGTGCTCTCCGCGAGGAATATTTTATCCTGGGCGTTAGTCAACACGCGGCCGAGCGTTTCGGTCAGGCGCTGCTGTGCGAACAGGCCGGGGTGGCGTTGGTATTGGGGCAGAATCTCCTGGAACCGCTCCGCCTGCGCGGACACGTCACTGACGAGCCGGGCGCGGTCGGATTGCGCCAGGTTGATAAGCGATTCGGCGTCCGCGCCGGCTTTGTTGGTGATTTGGTTCTCGTAACCGCGGGCCTCGTTGAGGACCTTGCTGCGCATGACTTCGGCCTTGAGCACGTTGGCGAACGCGTCTTTCAACTGCCGCGGTGGGATGCTTTGGACCACGCATTGCTGGACCGCCACTCCCAGCTTTTGGTTCTCCACCAATTGGGTGGCGCGCCGGCGCACCGCCTCCTGGAACCCGGCGATGTCGCGCGTGAGGACGTCGTCCACCTTGAACCGCGAGGCGGCATAGAGCAGCGCGTTGTCCAGGGCGCTCTGCACGGTGTTGGAGGCATCAACGAAATTGAATACATATTGAATCGGCTCCTTGATAAGGTAGGTCAAGGTGGCGCGGGTGTGGATAATGTTGGCATCGGCGGTCAGGGCGTAGCCATCGGCGATGGGGTTGAGCGTCGGGCCGGCCATTGGTTCAGTCCCGGCCAGCTCTTGCTCGGGGGTCATCGCATACCAGCCTACCGTCGAACTGACCTTCTGAATTCCCGTGATCGGGACTTTGACACACTCGTCGATAGGATATGGGAAGGACCAGTGCAGCTTGCCTGGGGCCAGCAATGCCTTTTCGCCTTCGCCCTGCGGCTTGCCAAACCGCAACACGATCGCCCGCTCCTGGGGCCCGACCGTGAAAAAGCCGGAGGCGAGGAAAACCAGCACGAGCAGCACCATCACGAATTTGACGATCGCGAAGCTGCTGCGCAGGGCTTCGGCCAGCGCCTGGGAGCCGGCATCAACCGGCGTCTCCGGCAACGGGGCCGGCTCGGGCAGCCCGTTGGGGGAATGGTCATGGTCGTTCATTGGCGGCTCACTTGTTCAGCAAGTTGGTCGAGACGCCCCGGAACAGGTCGAACGGCGGCGTGTGCTGATCGAAGATGAGAATCGAGCGCTCCTTGAGCGAGCCTTCCAGCGCAGAGAGGCGGAAGATGAAGCTGGCCAGCTCAGGATTCTGCTGGAAGACCGCCAGCGATTTGGCGGCCTGAGCCTCGCCTTTGCCCTTGATCTCCGTCGCCTGCCCTTCGGCGTTGGCCAGCACTTCTGCCGCTCGGCGCTCGGCGTCCGAACGGATTCTCTGCGCCTCGGCTTCGCCTTCGTATTGGAACCGGTCCGCGAGCACCTTCCGCTCCGAGGTCATGCGCTCGAACACCGATTGGGTAACGCTTTCGGGGAGTTGCAGCCGCTTGAGGCCGAGGAACTCGATTTCCAAGCCAAGGTTATTGGTGCGGAGCTGGGACTGGATGGCCTCCAGGATTTCGTTCTCGATGGCGACAAAACTGGCGCCGTTGTCACTGGTCGAAATGAAATCGGACAACGGGTGCCGGCCCACCACCGCGGTTTTGGCGTTGCCCAGCCATTGGTCCAGGAGCGATTCCGCCGCCGTAATGGGATCGGCGCTGCCGGCGAATCGGGGGAAGAAGGCGGTCGGATCCGAGACCTTCCAGCCGACATAGACCGAGGTCAAGAGGTTGAAGCTGTCGCGGGTGAGACCTTCGGTGAGCCGGTCCTCAAAATTCTGGACGCGCCGGTCGAACCACCAGACCTTCTGGATGGGCCAGGGCCATTTGAAATAAAGGCTCGGCTCGGTGATGGGGCGCGTTGGCTTGCCAAAGGTGGTGACGACGGCGACTTGGGTGGTGCGGACCTGAAAGGTGAAGAGCAACAGGCCGAAGATAAGGATCAGCAACAGGCCGATAACGAGAGTCAAGGGATTGCGTTTCATGGCGACTATTTGGTTTTGGGCGGTGGCACGCTCAGGTTGAGCAGGCTCTGCGCGATGGATTCCTGCAGGTCGAATATGAGGACATCCTGCGTGTTAGTGGTGAGCAAAACGTACTTGCGCGCGTTGGCCGTGGCCCGGGCGAAGGTCTGCAAATAAGCCCGCTCCGCATAGACCGACGGCGCAGTTTCAAAGGCGGGAATTTGGTTGGTAAAGAGGGCGGCCTGGGCGAGCGCGCCGATTTCGCGCGCCGTTCGGTCGGCGCTGGCCTTGTTCAAGATGCTCACGGCCTGCGCCCCGGCCAGCGCGTTGGTTCGGATGTCGTCCGCGCGAGCGGCCAGGATCTTCGCCTGCTTCGTCTGGATGGCCGCGACGACCTTCTCGTAGTCCGGCGCGACCTTCACCGGCGGATGCAGGTCGCCGAGGTCAACGGAGATGATTCTGGCGCCCAGCCCGTGCTGGTCGGCCGCGGCCTGGATGCGGTCGGCCAGCGCTTGCGCCGCCTCCTGCCGGCCCTGGGACATGATGTCATTCATGTCCACCCCCACGAGGTAGCGCACCACCTCGCGCGTGCCCAGGCTCTCGAGGAGCGCCGGGGCGTTGTCGTTGTTATAGGCCCAGTCCACCAGGTTGGTAATCTGGAACTGCACGGGCACGCTCACGGTCAGCAGGCTCACGGGCGGGGTCCGCTTGCCTGAGACCTGGTTGGTGGCCTCCTGCGAGAACTGCACGCGGTTCGCCACCAGAAAATTCGTTTCCCCGCGGTGGCCCTGGTTCCACAGCACGTACCGCTCCCGCTCCTGGGCCGACTCGGGGGCGAAGCCGACATTGAAGGTTTGAATCTGCTCGGCGCGGAAGCGGTAAACCTTGTCAATGGGCCACGGCCATTTGAGATGGGCGCCGGGACCGAGCGGCGAACGGCTCTCGACGGGCTTGCCAAAATGCTCGAGCAACCCCTGCTCGCCCGCTTCGATGAACACGACGCAGTTCGATAGCACCAGCGCGCCCAGTTGCAGCAGCAGCAGCCACCCCAGCGCCTTCTCGAAGAAGCGATAGAACCAGGTTTCGGAAACTTTGAAGCCGAACTGGTAGTCCAGCGCCTGCGCCGCCGTGGTAATCAGGCCTTCCGGCTGCCCGAGCAGGCCGACCAGCCGGCTCTCGTACAACGGCCGCTCGACCTTGCCCTTGACCCGCGGCCGATACATTTCCAGCACAAGTTGGATCAGGGTCTCCAGCGCCACCAGCCCCAGCAGGCCGCACAAGACGTGCGCGACGTAAAGGTCCGTCTTCGGAGAGCCGGCCCAGACACCGACCAGGCCCAGCGCCACCACCAGGCACAGGAAGGCATTGCAGAGCAGATAGCTCGCGCCGGGCCGCAGCAAACGGTGATGTTCCAGCCGCGCAATGGTGGCGGAGAATCTGCCGAGCAGGAACAGCGCCAGCGCGAACAAGCCGAACAGCGCCAACCCGGTGATGGGCTGCTTTACTTCGGACACCGTCGTGCTGCGCGACAGCCAGCGCCACAGGAGCCACGCCCCGCCGGCTTGCAGCAGGAACAGGATCACCGTGAAGGCCGGGACGAAGAACCGCTCGAACTGCTCGCGGGACCGCTGCGCCGGGAACACTTCCGCGTCCCGTGCTTCGAACAGCGCCGAGCCGCTGTGGGTCTTGGCCAGCTCGTCGAATTCGAGCTTCTCCAGCCGCTCGCGATCCTCGAGACGCATTTGGAACCAGCTCACGACGGCCACCAGAACGCCAAGGCCCAGGAACAGAATGCTGACCTGCCCCGCCAGCGAGTTGGCATAGCGCGCCACCGCCAGGCCCGCCACGCCCACGGTCAGCAAGACCAGCAGGTTGATCAGCCCGTTCTTCTGTATGCTTCGTTCCATGAGAAATTAACTCAGTTCCCGTTCCTGAAATAACATGATGGCCGCGGTCAACACCGCGCCGACATAAGCCGCCATATACGCAAAGGCCTTGGCCACATAGCCCCAGTGAAAGGTGCTCTGGCCTTCGGCCACGGCATCCGCCAGCCAAAAAAGCTGCCAATTCGGCGTCACGGTGTAAAGCACCGACGCCCACCAGGTCCCCCCCATGCCGGCCTGCGTCAACCGCTGTCGGTCCTCCGCGCTGATAGCTTCCCGTTCTGCGGGCTCCAGCTTGCCGTTGTGGTCCTGGTCGTATTTGGCGACGAGTTCTTTGAGCAACGCCTTTTGGCTCTCCGACCAGCGCGAGCTGCTGACCTCCTCCGTCAGATCATACCGCCAGACCGGCTCGGCTCGCCGGCCAAAGAGGTAATCGGACATAATGCCCAGCAGGAAAAGCGCCGAACAGATCGCCAGGGTGGGAATCATGTCGAACCGCGTCGAGCAGGCCAGCGCCAGCCCGGCCAGAATCCAGAGCGCGAACAGGATCAGCACCGCCGCCGGAATCATCCGCCAATCAATGCCCGTGGCAAACTCCCGCGGCTTGCCGTGCTGGTCGAAGAAGTTGATCACCACAAACGCAACCGTCACCATCACCAGCAGGCTGAACACCGCGTCGGACACAAAGGGCCGGCGGAGGAAGAAATTGCTAAACCCGCCCAGCCCGTATGCCACGATCAGCGACAAGGCAAAAATCCCCAGCGCCAACAGGTCCGTCGAGCCGTAGGCGTCGAACGCCATGCGGCTGGCCAGCAACGCGGCGACCAGATTTACGTATGTCAACAGCGCCAGCGCCACCATCAGGCCGGCGTACTTGGCCAGCAGGAATTGCGCCCGGCCCACCGGTTTGGACAGGACCGCCAGCGCCGTTCCCGCGCGAATCTCGCGCGCCAGAGAGGCCGAGGCGCTCAATACCGCCCCCAGCAGGCCCGCCAGCAGCATCACCGCCAGCGTGCTGTTCTTGACCAGCTTGGGCTCGTCCCCGAACGCGAAGTAATAAGGCGTCGCCAGGAAGATCTCAAACACGGCGGAGGTGGTCATCAGCAGCAGGAACACCGGCTGCCGGACCAGTTCCATGAACGCGTTTGTGGCAATGGTGACGAACTGTCGCATCTACTCAGTTGAGCCTGTCATCTTATGACTCGCGCGCATTAATGCAAACCGTTGTTTCATCTGCGGCCAATCGTGCCGTACCTCCTGCCGGCTGGAAACTGTGCGTTTGAGCGCACACCTGTGCGGTTGCGGGCACAGGACCGGAAGGACGCATTCAGAAGTCAGAAGGCAGAAGTCCGGCGTTTGCCCCCCCGAAGCCCGAAGTCCGGCGCTCAAGGTTCGAGGTTCGAGGTTCAAGGTTCGCCAAGTTGCACCGCAGCCAATCCTGAAAGGATTGTGTAATCCAGCCCAGGGTCGGACCGCCGCGGGGCAGAGGGGCGGCGGTCCTGCCCTGGGGCGCCGTGTGAAAAGGGCTTCAACCCTGAAAGCGGTTGCATCAAACCCTCACACATGTTTAACCGCCACTGTCGGGGATTGCCTCCGCCGGCAAGCCGTCTGCCTGGCTCGTTTGCGTCCGCCGCCTGTGCCCACGGCGACTCTCCGCGAAGGCGTGAATGTCCTTTTCCCCGGAGCGGAGGAAATCCAGAAAGTCCACGCCCATGTATTTGCAGGTCTGGCAGACGCTGAGGAGGACAAGATAGTCTCGTGCGGTATCCTCTGTGCAACTTCCACGGACAACGTCGCGAAGTTTGGCAAAAGCCTTGATTGCGTGCTCTGCGTTGTTGTTGTTCCATGGTACGCCGTCATAGCTCAAGAAAGTGAAGAGTTTGTCGCGATTCTTCTGGAATCTCTGTCTGCACTTTTCCGCTGCGGCGCTCCGGCAATCGAGGCTCCCAAGCCTGCGGTAAAACCGCCCAACCTCCGCACGATGCTTGCCCAAGAAATGTCGTTTCAGCCCCCTGCGATCGACGGTCTCAACGATTGCTCTGAGAAGCACGGCGAAACTCGCGACTATCTGTTTCAATTCTTCATCGTACGGATGATCCAATACCTCGTCGTTGAGGTCGCGCATCAGGTGGACAAGGCACTTTTGCTGTGGGCAGGTGAGCGAATCATAGACCCCGTAGAAGTCGGAAACCAAAATGCCTTTGTAGTCCTTTAACAGGCCTTGAACCAATGCCCCTTCTCGACTGTCCGCATAAACATAGGCGACTTCATGCAAGTTGGTGAAAACCCAGACATACGCAGTTTTACCTCTGATGCTGATTTGAGTCTCATCAACGTGCAGCAAGCTTCCGGCGGCTAAGCGAAGGAGGATTCCATCGTAAGTGTGTTTGTATTGCTTCGCAGCGCTATTTTTAAGTGCGAACAAGGTCCCTTGCGGCACATCAAGGCCAAAGAACCGATTCAGGATCTTCCCGACGGTTACGAGGGGAATGCACACCTCGACGGAAAGATACACGAGGAATGCCACGAGATTCCGTCCGTATTTGCTCTGGGGCCAAAAATCTTCCGGAGTGCCGAAGCTCTTGTGACAACATGCGCACGAGTAGCTGAAGAACCGATAGTCAACAGTCCACCGCTTGATACCCGATCTGCCAAAATGGAGGTCATGAAGAACGCGCGAACAAAATTCGCGTGGAGTGCCTTTCCCACCACAGAAAGGGCAGGTAGGACACTCCTTATAGGGCACTCTTTTTGCGGTATTGGTTCGATTACGCCGGTGGACATGACTACGACGAGCGTTGCGCTTCAGGAGTTTGCTGGACCTCACATAAATTCTGTTCCGCTGATAGTCCCAGTGGGCCGCTTTGTTGATCTGTTCGAATTGTGTGATCGGGCTGCTGAAGTTTCCAAACCGCTTCTCGTACCGTTTGATTGCTTCAACCGAAACCGTTTGCGAGGCCTGATTGGACGCGGAAGCGTTTTTCCCAGTTGACTCGGTCGGCAGGGCTAAACTGCCTGATACGATTTCCAGGGCGTGGCAATCTTCGGTGTTGTATACGCAGAGCATGTCCCGCAAATCGGTTGACCGAGTTGTTTCCCAGAGATGTCGCCACAAGAGAGTCTTGATCCCCGATGGCTCGCGCTCGGACCATTCGAAACCCAAGAAGCCAGCGATGTCTTTCAGTCCGTTTGAAAAAGTTGGATAGTAGATTTGAGCGAAAATCGACGACGACAAGTTGACGGGCTTCGCGAGCGCAGGGCTTGGTTTGCTATCGTTCGCCGGGCCATCGTAGCGTCCGCACATACGGTTGAGGAACGTTGTCTCGTAACTGCCATAGTGAATCAGCACTGGCTTTTCGACGGTTTCGAGGACGCCAAGGAATCCCCGCCAAATCTTCCCCTCGTCCTCGACAGTATCCGCCCACAGGCTGTGCTGGACGGCGGCTTCGCCGTTGCCGATGCGCACGCCGATGAGGTAGTAGAAATCGCGGTCGGGCAAGCCCTCGACATCCAGATAGACCGGCGTGCCTTCGATCTTCAGTTCCGGGCTGCCGACGATGTGGATTTTCTTCTCGCGAATCGCCAGCGCCTTCAGCGAGTGGTGATACTTCTCCCGTTTGTCGCGCATCTGTTTGGGCCGGCGGCGGGGTCGAAACGTGTAAGAAAGTTGCGTGACGGTGAAGATGCCTTTGCTGCGGAGTTTTTGGCGTTCCTTCGCGCTCATGCCGGCCAGCAGGCTCAGATCGTCCTTCTCAACCGCGATCTTCCGGCAGCGCGCCTGAAATTCGCACTCGGCGCAGTGCCGGTTCAGGACAAGATCGGGCGGCACGGTGTTGGACAGCAACGCGGCGATTTTCCCAAGGCGCTTCCGCACTTCGCCGGCCAGCGCCGAGGCCCTCACCTTGAGCGTGGCGTGGTCGTCGCCGTGAATGACTTTGCCGAGGCTGACCTCGCGTCCGAGCACTTGGGACACCACCAGCGCGTCGAACGCCAGCAGCAGCCGGTCGTCCTTGGTGAGCTTGTTGCGGAACACGAAACGGATGGGAACGAATTGGGCCGGCTTGCCCCGGCCTTCCGACGGCACGCGCTCGACGGCGTGAAGACGGGACTCCAGCAGTTGTTCGGAGGGCGGACCGCCGAGTCCGCGCGATTCTTCATTCGGCCGAGACTCGCAGACCTGGTTGTCCGCGCTCCTGTCTGGTGTTTGGGCCATGAGGTCCACGGCCAACGTCCATTTGGCGGCCTTGAGGTTTTCGGTGGCGGGCGGCGCAACGGCGCGCTGGGTTTCCGGCACTGTTTCCTGCAACCCCCGGGCCGCTTCGCGCTGGTAGGATTCATCCCGACCACGAACCCATTCGGCATATTCGTTGCCCGAACTAATTTCGCCCAGCGAACGAAGATGGCCTTTGGTTGCGCACTTGAGAAAGGCGTCGAAGAGAGGAGAGGTGATTCTCATGGCTGGAGCATACCCCCGCACTTGAGCTTGCACACACCACATTCTGACTCGCCGAGATGCCTGCCTCCTATCGCGGCCACCCGCGTGGCGGGTTGAGAGCTCATGGTTGGCGGCCCGAAATCCCGGGTGCGGTTCTCTGGCAAGAGCGCCAAAAGCTATGAGTGATCCGTCTTCAAAAACGCTTGTTATAGGCCTTGTGGGTGCCGATCCATTCCCAGAGGAAGACGGCACCACTGAACTTGCCGACGGCGCGATAGCGGTCGCCCACACGCGCTGACCAGTTGGGTTTGCCGATGGGTTTGAAGTGCAGCGAAGGGTGGAAAGCGTTGGCTGACCAGAGGCGATAATTCTTCTGTGCCAACAGCCTGATGTCGGCAGGCAAGGCGCGATAGAGCCGCCAGAACTCAGGCGTGCCATGGCTCGGTATGGTCACGGTTCGTGGAGAATGTCGGCGAGAGGATGGGTTTGGCCGGCAGCGTGGGCAGCGTCGGCCTCGCGGTTGAGGGCGGCGAATTTGCCGGCTGCCGCGTCGGCTTTCATTTGGCGGTCCCAATCGTCATCGGTCCAGCCACAGAGTTCGGCGATGATCTGGGCGCGTTCTTCAAGCGAAAGCTTCTCAATCGCTGTCTTGATTTCCTCAACCGTGCTCATACTGAGACAGTATGCCCTGAAGAGGACGTGTTGGCAACGATGGTTTCGAAGGAAGCATTCAGAAGTCAGAAGTCCGAAAAGCGAACAGGGGTCCTTCCATCCTCTCTCCTCCCTCCTCTTCGGCTCGCGGGTCGGAATCCTGGGACCGGGTCTTCGGCAAGAGAGTCAGAGTTATGGGTGAGCCACCTGCGCAGCGGTCGCACTCAGCACGGTTTTCCGTTGGCCAGGCAACCGACGGATTTCCCGCGGTTGGGCACCATCTGGATCGCCCGGTCGTCGTAGTATCGGATCAGGTCATAATCCTTCTGGTTGGTAACCTCCAGGCGCCCCAGCCCGTGCTTCTCGGCCCAGGCTTGAATAATCGGAATGCTCTCCGGCTCACAAGCTCTGGCGGAGAAGATTTTAACCGTCACGCCGGCCGCCAAAAGGCTCTTCACCATCTCGATCATCTCGGGAATCGGCTCCCCCAGCGGATAGGGGGGCAGAAAATGTCCCTCCGCATCGTCCCGGGCCAACGTGCCGTCCAAATCAACGCCTATCCAGTGGTGTTGGGCGACGAAGACCGGTTCGGCGCCGGGATCCAGCGCGACCCACGCGCCGGGATTCCCGCTCTCGTCGGTTGCTTTCTCAATTTGCAGTGGGCCCATGCGGAGACTCTAAATTTCAGACGCCTGAAGTCCATCACAATGTGGCCGCGGAGCCGAGACTCTGGAAGGAATCAAGCCGTAGCCGCCGACGGCAGTCGGCGCACTTTACCGCCGCCGACTAGATCAGCGCCGACTGCCGTCGGCGGCTACAATTTCACGAATTCTTGAATTGGCCCTGCGGCTCAAACTGGCTTTGACGTTTTTCCTCCCCCGGGCCAGACTGAGTGCGAGGCGTGCGTCCTGCGCCGCAACACGCGGCCGGTGATTCACGCGGCCATGCGACTCATTGAGGACTGGATATGGCAACTGGAACTGACAAAGGCAAACTGGCAATCCTGGTCGGGGGCGGGCCGGCCCCCGGCATCAACGGCGTCATCAGCGCCGCCACCATCGAAGGCATCAACCAGGGCTTTGCGGTCATCGGTGTCCGCGACGGCTACAAATGGCTCGCCCAGGGGGATACCCATCATTGCGTGAACCTCAGCATTGCTGCCGTCAAGGACATCCATCTCCGCGGCGGCTCGATCCTGGGGACCTCGCGGACTAATCCAACGAAATCCGAGACGAGCCTGGCGAATGTGCTCAAGGCCCTGAAGCAGCTCGGGGCCACCGCGCTGGTCAGCATCGGCGGCGACGACACGGCCTTCTCCGCCAGCCAGATTTACAAGCAGGCGGGCGGCGCCATCCGGGTCGCCCACGTGCCCAAGACCATCGACAACGACCTGCCGCTGCCCGGCTCGACCCCCACGTTTGGGTTCGAGACGGCGCGGCATTATGGCGTTCATCTGCTGCGCAATCTGGCGGAGGATGCCCGGACGACCTCGCGCTGGTACATCGTCATCAGCATGGGGCGCACCGCCGGGCATCTGGCGCTGGGCATTGCCAAGGCGGCGGCGGCCACGCTGGCAGTCATTCCCGAAGAATTCCGGGGCCGGGCGGTGTCCATTGATGAAATCTGCGACATCGTAGTCGGCTCCATCATCAAGCGGCGGGCCGAAGGCACTCTCTACGGCGTGGCCGTGCTGGCGGAAGGACTGATTGAAGCGATGGGCGAAAAGGGGCTGATGAGCGGCATTCCCGGCGGGCAACTGGACCGCTACGGCAAGGTCAAGCGTGACGACCACGGCCACTTGCACCTCGCCGAAATCGAGTTTGGCCGCATGATGAAGGACCTGCTCTCCGAACGGCTGGAGAAGCTGGGCGTGAAGATGACGCTCATCAACAAGGACCTCGGCTACGAATTGCGCTGCGCGGACCCGATCCCCTTCGACGCCGAATACACGCGCGACCTCGGTTACGGCGCGGTGAAGTTCATCCTCTCACCCGCCGCCGCCAGGTTCGGCGCCATCGTCAGTTTCGGAGACGGCGCGTTGGTGCCGCTGCCCTTTGAAAAGATGCTCAACCCGGAAACCAAGCGCATGACGGTGCGCCGGGTGAACGTGGACGGCGAGGCCTATGAGTGCGCGTGCCACTACATGATTCGCCTCGAACGCTCGGACTTCGAATCCCCCGCCCAACTGAAGAAGCTCGCGGCCAGCGTCTCCATGACCCCCGAGCAGTTCCGCGAGCGCTTCGGCTACGTCGCCGGCCTGAAGAATGAAGCCTCTGTCGCCCGCTGAGTTGGCGCGCCGCCTCGAGCATACGCTGGCTCGTCCTGACGCGACGCGGCGGGACCTCGAGCCGCTTTGCGCGGCGGCGCGCGCGCAGGGTTCTCACGGCGTCTGCGTGTGCGGCTCGCGCGTCGAACTCGCCCGCTCGTTGCTCGAAGACAGCGCGGTCAAGGTCACCGGTCTGGTCGGTTTCCCGCTCGGGGCCGCGGACGCCGACGCCAAGCGTTACGAGACCGAAGTGGCCATCGACCACGGCGCGCACGAGATTGAGACCGTGTTGAACATTGGCCGGCTGAAGGATGGCGACCACCGCTACGTGTTGCGCGAACTGCGCGACATTGCGGAGGCCGCCGACGAGCGGCCCGTCAAGGTCATCCTGGAAACCGGGTTCCTGTCCCCGGAGGAAGTGAACCTCGCCTGCGAGCTGGCCCTCAATTCGGGCGTGCATTGCGTCTGCACTGGCACCGGCCTGAGGTCAGCGGCGACGGCGCAGGATGTCCAACGCTTGCGCGCGGCTGTAGGCGAGAAGTTCGGAGTCAAGGCCGCCGGCCTGAGCGACGCGCAAACCGCCTTGGCGCTGATCGAAGCGGGCGCCAGCCGTCTCGGCGCCGCCGAAGGCGTGGCTGTGCTCCGGCCCCTGCCCAAATAATTTGTTCGGGGTGCCCGGGATCGCACTTGACCGCCGCCAACTTCGAGGCAGAGTGGGGTGAGCATCCAGAACTGCATTTGACCGGTCTTATGAAGACGAAAACTTTCAGTCGCCGGGCTTTCATCCAGCAAGGGTTTGCGTTGGCGGCTGGCGCGCCACTGGCATTCACCTGCGCCCGCACCGGCCTGCTGGCCGCCGAAACTGCCGGTGAGCCTGCCCCAACCTCGCCCCAGTCCCGCCGTTCTGCCGCCAAAGTGGCTATCGTGCCCTGCCGCTCTTATGGGCCGGAAGTCCGCCCGGCGCTGGAGAAGTGTTTTGACCTGCTCGGCGGCATCGGGTCCCTGGTCAAGAACCAGACCGTGACGGTGAAGCTGAACCTGACCGGCAACAGCCGCAAGCCGTTCTTGGGCCGGGCATTCGGCGAAACCTACACCACTCATTACGCCACCGCGATGGCGCTGAGTTCGCTGTTGTTCGCCGCCGGCGCCCGGCGCGTTCGCCTGGTCGAATCCACCATGAGCAGGAACGGCCTGGAGTCCACCCTGGGCGAGGCGGGCTGGGATGTGCCGGCGCTGGCCGCCTTGGGCAAGGTCGAGTTCGAGAACACGCGCAACCTCGGCCAGGGCAGGAAATACTCCCATCTGCGCATCGCGGGAGGCGGCTACATGTTTTCCGCCTTCGATCTCAACCACGCCTACGAAGACACCGACGTGATGGTCTCCCTGGCCAAGCTCAAGAATCATCTCACCGCCGGCGTGACGCTCTCGATGAAGAACCTCTTCGGCCTCCCGCCGAACTCGCTCTACAGCACCGACGCCGGCAAGGAAACCGCGACCGGCCCCCGCTTCCCGCTCCATGATCCCAAAGGTTACGAGAACCTGAAGCTGCCCGGTTTGAAGGCGGGCGACTTCTCCGCCGACCCGACGTGGCGCGTGCCGCGCGTCACGGTGGATGTGTGCGCCGCGCGGCCCATTCACCTGGCCATCATTGACGGCATCACGGCCATGAGCGGCGGCGAAGGCCCGTGGTCCGGCGAGGAGCGCTTGAAGGTGACCACCCCCGGCGTGCTCATCGCGGGGCTGAACCCGGTCGCGACTGACGCCGTCAGCACCGCCGTGATGGGCTATGCCAATCCCCGCGCCACCCGTGGCGTGAAGCCCTTCCAGGATTGCGACAATCATTTGCTGCTCGCCGAGCAGGCCGGTCTGGGTACCGCTGATCTGGCGCAAATTGACCTGCGCGGCATGACGATTGAAAAGGCGCGTTATCCCTACGGCTGATAAACCCGCCCCTTCTCCACAGTTGACGGCCCCCGCGTTTCGAGCTAAAACCCTCTCATAGACTTGCGGCGCTGGTCGCCCCGCAACAACGCCGGCCCCAGGCCGGAGGAGAGCCAGATGCAAACTGTTCTGCCTGCCGAATTCAAACGTGGGATGCTGCTGTTGCTGGATAACATGCCGCATTTCCTCGAGGACTTTCACACCTCCGGCACCGCCCAAACCCGGCATAAACTGCACGTCCGCCTGCGCAACCTCAAGACCGGCCACATCATTGACCGCACCTTTGCCGAGAATGAGCGGGTGCCCATTGGCCAACTGGAGCACCGCACCGTCCAGTTCAGTTACAAACAGGGCGATACCTACGCCTTCCTGGACACGAAGACCTTCGAGGAGCTGAACCTTTCAGCCGAGCAAGCGGGCGACCGCCGCTGGTTTCTCAAGGAGAACGAGGAATATAAGGCCCTGTTCCTCGAAGGGAACCTCATCGACATCGTCCTGCCGCCGCAAGTCCACTTGCTGGTGGTGGATACCGCGCCCCCGAGTCGCGGCGGCGCCGACAACGCCTGGAAGGAAGCCAAACTGGAGACCGGCCTCGAGCTCATGGTGCCGCTCTTTATCGCCAAGGGCGAAATGATCCGCGTGGACACTCAGGAGCGGAAATACGCCGGCAAGAGCAATTGACCGCAGGCTCGCAGCGACTTAGCCGTAAATGAAAACCCCACCCTTCTCTCGCCGTCATTTTCTAAAAGCCGCCTCTCTGACGCTGCCGTTGTCCGCGGTCTCCGCCACCCAATTGACTGCCGCGCCGAATGCTCGCGCCAGCGGTTCAACCCGGACCGGGCGGGGTTACTGGGACAAAAAGACGCGCCTCGCCATCTCGATGTGGGATTTCTCCTGGCTGACTGCCAGCCATCCCGGCGGCGCCTATGAAGACCTCGAACGTCGCGTCGCCGAGGCCAAGGAGCGGGGCTACAACACGCTGCGCGTTGATTGCTTTCCCTCGCGCGTGCTGGAAGCCGAGTCGCCCTTCGAGAAAAACTGGGAGCCTGGCGCCGACCTGCCGATATGGGGGCAACGCTCGGTCACCTTCACCTGCAACGTGCGCAAGAAAGTGGCGCAACTGGCGGAGTACTGCCGCAAACACGGCCTCTGGCTCGGCCTGGATTCCTGGGACAAAGGCCACATGTTCGGCAGCTTGCCTGGCAACATTGGCGGCGACGCCAAACCCTTTGCCGAGAGCGACGAAGAGCGCCAATTCACCCGCTATGCCCAAATCTGGGTCAAGGCCCTCAAGCTCTTGCGCGAAGACGGCGTCCTCGAACGCGCCGTCTGGATCGCCCCCATGAACGAAGTGCCGCATTTTGCCGGCGGGCACCTCGCCTCCCTCGCCAACCTCCGCGTGCAACCCAAGAACGAAGGGGAAACCAAACTGAGCAAAAACCAGAAGGAGGACGCTGTTTACCGCCGCATCAATCATTGGATGGGCGAAGCCATCAAGGCGGAGGTGGCCCGCGAGAAAATCCCGCTCTCCTATTCCTCGCTCGGAGCCGAGAACTACGCCCAGCGGCTCACGGACATTTATGACGTGGTGGACATCCATTTCATGCCCGACGTGATCCTCGACGCCCAGGAGCAAAAAGCGATGACGGCGGCGCGCCACGGAGTCAAAAGTTTCCACTTTGCCGAAATGGCGAAGTTCGATCTCAAAGCCTTTTCAACCGTTTGGGACGCCGCCTGCCGCAAACATTATCCGGCGATGCTCAACCGCGCCCGGGATTATCATCAATCCGCCCTCCAGCGTCTTACCTTGCCTTCCGGCAAGACGCTCGACGCCATCATCACCGAATCCTTTGGCCCTTGTTTCTGGCCCGATCATCCGCTCGTGAGCTGGGACTGGTATAAACATTACAACGGCGATGCCCTCCGCGTGGTCGCCGCGATGGATTTCAAAGGCAGCAGCCTCTCCAATTATGCCGAGCCGCTCTTCACGCTCTGGCAGGACCCCGCCTGGCATTGGACTGGAAACGCCTACTTCCTGTCGGCCTCTTAACGCGAAGACGCCAAGAGGCAAAGACGCAAGACAGGCTGGTGAATTCAGCCACGGATTGAACACGGATTAAACACGGATGAAGAACGGACAGGGAGAACCTGGAACTCGGCCACAGGGTGGCAACAAGAGCATCTTCCAATCCGTGTTTAATCCGTGTTCAATCCGTGGCTAAAACGGCTCTCCCGCGTCTCTGCACCTTTGCGCCTTTGCGTTGATCACGGGGCTGCGTTCTTCAATTCCAACTTCCCCGCCTGCTCCAGCCGCAGCAGTTCCGCCGTGTACCCCTCCCGGAACGTCCGGTACTTGAATTGATAGCCCAATTCCATCCTGAGCCGGCGATTCGAGACTTTCTTATTCGTCACCCCGCGCTTGCGCGCGGTCTCCGCGTCCTCGGGCGCGGACGGCGGCAGCTCCTTGCCCAGCGGACCCGATAGCCATTGAAAGAAACCGAGCTGGCTGACCGGCTCGTCATCCACCGCGTTATAGACTTCCCCGGGGCGTCCGCTCTTCAGCGCCGCGAGGATCGCCCCCGCCGCGTCGTCGCGATGAATCATGTTCAGGATACGCGCGCCGTTGCCTTCGATCCGGGCCTCGTTTCTTAGATACTGCTTGAACCAGTAGCCGCGGCCCGGACCGTAAATGCCCGCCAGCCGCACGATCACCCCCGGAAACTTCTTTCCTCGCGCCGCTTCCAGCAGCACCTTTTCCGTCTCGACCAGAATCCGCGCCGTCTCCACCGCCGGCTCCGTCGGACTGCTCTCCTTCACCACTGACCCGTCGTTCTGCCCATAAACGCTCGTGCTGCTCGTATAGACGAACTTCTTCAGCGGCCCCGCCCCCAGCCACTCGATCAGGTTCCGCATCCCCTGCAAATAGACCTCGCGATACTCCTGCGCCCCGCCGCCGGACGCCGACACGCAGTTCACCACCCAATCATACCCCCCGGGCAATTGGGCCAACTGCCCGGCCTTGGTGATGTCCCCCCTGAGCGGTTTGATCCCAGCCGCTTTGAACTCCGCCTCGGCCCCCAAGCTCCGGCGCAACCCAAACACCTCGTGGCCCTGCTTCACCAATTCCGCCCCCAGCGCCATCCCCACGTAACCGCACCCAATAATCAACACGCGCATCAGAGAAGCATACGCCCCCGCCGCCCAAAACGGAAGCGGAGGGCGCCCTTGGACATGCACCTGGTGGACTTCCCATTTGTCCTATTCGTCCCATCGGTCCCACTTTGTACCTCCGGCCAGGCCTCGCCGCCCGTAGCCCGTTCCGTCTTTCATCATTCAGCCTTCAGCCTTCATCCTTGCCCGCGCTGGGGACTCGCGCCGTCCCCAGGCCCCTGCGCCAAAGGGCAATCCCTCTGGACTCTATCTTACTGCCCTTCAACCCTTCCCAAGCATCCGCTGCCAGTCCCGGACAGGCACGTCACTTGCTTCACCCCAGACCTGTTATGGACCTCATCGGTCACATTCTGCTGTTCATCGCAGTTTACGGAGCCCTCTTCCTCGTCAGGAGACTGCTCCAAGCACTTGTTGACCGGCCCTGCCGAAGAACCCCTAGCCCTGCCCCCACACCGCCCCCTGAGTCCGGCCCTCCCTGGTTGACCCCCATAAGAGTCGAGCGTCCCAGCGGCCGAACAGCTACACCTCTGGCCGACAAACTGGATCACGACCCGCTGTGGAGAAAGGATTTCCGCAAGTACCTGCGGTCCCCCGATTGGAAGTGTAAGCGCAAGCAGGTTCTGGCGCGTGCCTCGCACCGCTGTCAGCAGTGCAAACACGCCATAGCAACTACCGTCAAGCACACGCGCTGGCCCATAAGGACGTCGCACGGGCAATTCGAGGAAGAACCGGATCTCTCCAATCTCGTGGCCCTCTGTCCGAGCTGCGGTAAGGAGATCTTCAACCCAACCCCTTGGGATGATCCACGCCACCCGTGGTGGCCAGAAGCCCCCCTGCTCGGGCTGGCGCGTCGCCGGACAGAGGCGGAAAAGCTCTACGCGTCCTTCAAATAGGAGAGCCCCCAAGGAATCTCCTCAGCCCCTGGCTGAATCTCGTGCCTGGTGCCTTTATCGGCAGTCATAGGCTTCGGACAAACTCATCCACCGTGATTCCTGCCGCCCGGACCAGGCTGCGCAGGGTGCCTTTGGCGACCTCCTTGTGGTCGGGAACAGAAAGCGTGGCGGTTTGGCCCTCCTTAACCAAAATGATGTGGCTGCCTCGTTGCCGGGCGACCTGCCACCCTAGCGCCTGGAATGCGCGGACGACCTTGCGCCCACTCGCTGACGGAAGGGGAGGCATCAGACCGCGACTTCAACCTGGCGGGTTTCAACGGTCAGCGGCAGGCCGCGTTCGGCCCGAACTTCAAGGCAGAGCGCGATGGCTTCCTTGATATTCTTCAAGGCATCCTCTTTGGTCTTCCCTTGGCTCACGCACCCGGGAATGGAGGGACATTCGACCACCCACATTCCATCCTCGTCGCGATCCACTGTGACGGAGAGTTTCATGCGATCCAACGTAGTCGGCTTTGGCGCGGGCTTCAAGCCGCCATTTTGAGGGAGGGCTGCCTGAATCTCGTGCCCGTTGCCTTTATCGGCACTCAAATAACCTTTTGTTCCCGGGCACTTTGGAGGGTAAGTTTTGTTTCGCTGACGCACAGTAATGCACTGCCCGCTTGACACGGGCGGGGCCGCCGGGTTGAGATAGCGCAGTTATTCCGCAAGCACCGATGTCAACGAACATGCTGCACAACCCGGCGATATGAAGAACCGCCTCGCACAATGGTTCACCATCCTGGCGATTGGAACCGGGGCGGCGGCGGAGCTGGCTCCGGTTGCGCCAGCGCAAACGATTCCCGCCGCCGGGGCGCCCAACCGGGCGGAGGAGGAAAAGGAGGCCTGCATCAAGAACCTGAAGCTGATCTACAACGCCATCCAGGCCTACCAGGCGGACCACCAGGACCTGCCCAATTGGCTTTCGGACCTGGTGCCGCAGTATCTGCCGGATGCCAACGTGCTGGTCTGCCCGGTTTGCCGGCGCACGGGGCAAACCGAAGGGCCGCCGCTGGCGGACCCGAAGCTGCCGAGTTCCTATCTGTTCGAGTTCTGCCCGGTGCCTTTGGGGAATACGGCGACCAATGCGCCGACCCGGACGCGCCGCGAGTGGAAGCGCCGCCAGATGGGGCTGGTGGGGTCGGTGGTGCCGCTGGTGCGGTGCCGCCATCACGACCCGGTGTTGAACCTGGCATTTGACGGCAAGGTCTATGAAAGTCCGCCCACCTGGGAAAGGCTGATGACCAACCGCGTGAGCCTGGCTGACTTAAGCCCCGCCCGGTTGTTTGCCGATGAGCGCCCGCCCGTCACCGATGTCCCACGGAAGTCTGCCGCGGCGCCGCATTTCCCCCCTCGTGATCCAGCAGCCCCGAAGGAGTTGCTGGACCTGACGGCTTTCTACAATGCCGGCCTGAACGAGTCGTGGCACGGGGGCAAGGGCAATGACCTCGCGGCGCTGCCCCAGGGCCGGCAGACGTTCGGGGGAGTGGAGTTTGACGTGCGCGGGATTGTGCAACTGGGGAGCAAGTCGCCTTCCGCCACCAATTATCCGGCGCTGATCAAGGGCATCCCGGTGAACCAGAAATGTGAGCGGTTGCATTTCCTGCAGGCGGCTGGGTTTGGCACCCCGAGGGATGAAGGGAAGCAAATCGGCGCTTACGTGGTGCATTTCGCCACGAATCAGATGCGTTTGGAAATACCGATTCGTTATGGGCAGGACGTCCGCGACTGGCATGCCTTGGCGGGCGAGCCGGCTGCGCCCGGGGAGTTGAAGGTGGCGTGGAGGGGAGAGAACGAGACGAGCAAGAGGGCGGGCCGATCCCTCCGGTTGTTCCTGACCTCCTGGACGAATGTGGTCCCGGGCGTGGGAATTGAAAGCATTGATTACGTCTCGGCCCTGGCGACACCCGCGCCGTTCCTTATCGCTGTCACCGTGGAATGACGTGGGGGCTGGTGGGTAGTAACTGGTGACCGGTGACTGGTGATTGGTGACTGGTGATTGGAGCGTGGTTCGTGATGGATGATGCGTGATAGGTGATTTAGCCACGGACTGAACACGGATGAAACGCGGATGGACGGGATTTGCGATTCACGATTTACGATTTACGCGCGGGGTTCGTGGTCGGCACAAGGTGCCGAGGGGGCGCGCCCGGGCGTTAGGGCACGCCAAGGCCGTAGAAACGGGAGGGGTAGTTCGTCCAGTTGGGATCGCTGAAATAGGCCGGGCTGCCGGTGAGGGTGATGGTTTGCAGCGGAGACCAGACGGGATTGGCCAGGTTCGTGCAGGCTTCCATCACGATGACCAAGTTGCTGGTGCCGGTGATGTTGAACCCAACGTGGTTCGTTCGTACGCCGAAGCTGCCATCGCTGGTCTGCACCTGCGGGTTCCACAGCACCACATTTGAGCAACCGCCAAACGGCGTGTACCAGCCCGTGGTCCCCGGCAGGTAATAGACGGTCGCATTGGTGTCACCGGAGAACACAGTGGAAGCAGCCCCGGGGGCGTTACCTCGGAAACAGACTCCCGTCAGGCTGGTGCATTCAGAGAACGCAATGACTCCGAGGTTGGTGAGTCCGCTGCCAATGGTGGCGCTGGTCAGATTGGAGCAGGAACTGAACACCTCGCTTCCGATGATGGTGACGCTGTTGGGGATGGAAATGCTGGTCAGGCTGGCGCAGAAATTGAACGCATTATATCCGATGCTGGTGACGCTGTTGGGAATCGAAAGGTTGGTCAGGTCGGCGCAGCCTTCGAATGCCTCGTTCCCGATGGTGGTGACTGGGTGGCCATTGATCGTGCTGGGGATGGTCACGTTAGTCACCGACGCGACGGAACCGGTGTGCCCCGTGATGGTGATCGCGCCGTTATTGGTCATGAAGGTGAATTGGGCTTGCCCCGGGGCTGGCAGTGTCAACAGCAACAGGAGCGGCAGCAGTTTGAAACGCGTTTCCATAGAAACAGTCTATGCTCGTTGCGGGGGCCGGCAAGCACAAAATTCAAGAGAGTTGCATGCGCCCGCAGTTCTTGGGCAGGGCGATTTCCGCTTTGACAGGTGGCCGGTTGGCGGGCAAGGTTGCGGGCTGATTTTGGAAGGGCTTCCCAAGATTGAGAGCTGATCGGCTTCGGCTCAACACGGAATCGAATATTATGACAGAACTTGTTGGAAATCTATTGGTGGCGCAGTCGGGCGGGCCTACGTCCGTCATCAACGCCAGTTTGGCGGGCGTAATTGTGGAAGCGGGCCGGCACGATTGTATTGAAGAAATCTACGGCGGCACCAACGGCATCCTGGGCATCCTGAACGAGGAACTCATTGACATCAATGACGAGAAGGCCCGGACCATCGGCGGCCTGAAGCACACGCCAGCGGCGGCGCTGGGCACGTGCCGGTATAAGATTGATTTCAAGAATAAGGCGGAGCAGGCGGCCAAAGACATGGATCGGCTGTTCCAGGTTTTTGAGGCCCATAACATCCGTTACTTCGTTTACATCGGCGGCAACGACTCGCAGGATACTTCGCATAAAATCCACGAGGAAGCCCTGAAGCGGAATTACGCGCTGCGCGTCATTGGCGTGCCCAAGACCATTGACAACGACCTGCCGCACACGGATAACTGCCCCGGCTACGGTTCGGTGATCAAGTACAACGCCACCACGGTCGCGGAAATCGGCCTGGACGTGGGCGGCATGGTCACCGACGACGGTTCCTGCTGTATCATCGAGGTCATGGGCCGCTCGGCGGGCTGGATCGCGGCGGGCACGGTTCTGGCCAAGCGGGGCAACCCGGCGAACCCGCCGCATATCATTCTGCTGCCGGAGCTGCCGTTTGAAGAGGAGAAGTTTCTGGCCAAAGTGAAGGAGACCGTTGCGGCCCACAAATACTGCATCGTGGTGGTGGGGGAAGGCATTAAGGACCCCGCGGGCCACGAGGTCGGGGCGGACAAGACCCGGCTGGATGCGTTCGGCCACCCGGTGCTGGCCGGGGCGGCGGAGGAGCTTAAAGAGGTCGTTCAGGGCCGGCTTGACACCAAGACCCGCACGGTGCTGCTCGGCTACGCCCAGCGCGCCGCGGCGCATTGCGCGAGCCTGACCGATGCGACTAACGCCTTTGGGTGCGGCGAGGCGGCGGTCAAAGCGGGCATCGCCGGCGAGAGCGGCTACATGGTGAAGATTGTCCGGGAGGCGCAGTCCAATGGCTCGGTCAAGTGGAGCACGGGTCTGCAGCCGCTGGCCGACATCGCCAACATGGAACACTTCATCCCGCGCGACTGGATCAGCGAAGACGGCTACCTGCCCAACGAGAAGTTTATCGAATACGCCCGGCCATTGATCGAAGGGGAAGTCAAACCACCGGTCGAAAGCGGCCTGCCCAAGTACGTCGTGCTCGAAAAGAGCCGGGTGGAGAAGAAGCTCCCGCCCCGCGGTTAGCCCCACGGCTGGCTCATGAAGGGAGCTTTCTCAGTAACACCTCGCTTCAGCGAGGTGAACGGGGGCCGTGGGGGGAGGTTCAACCGCTTCAGCGGTTTTTCTGGCCTTCATGAGCCAGCCCTGGGTTAGCCCGGAGCATCTCAGCGCGAATTCCGTCTGACTGAATACGGCACATTGCCGCCGGCAAAGAACGCGCAACTGTTTCCTTTGGCCGGTTTTTAACAGTCATAAGCGGGAGAGGCTGGCCGGTCACATTCTGGCCGGGACCGTTCTCCCGGGAGGAATTGAATATGGCGACTCTGTATATGTTGGGTGACGACGGCGCGATGGCGGCACAGTGGGAAATCGGCGCCGAACCGATGGCCGTTGGCCGCGGGGCCTCGGTGGATGTGAAAGTTGATGATGAGGGCCTATCGCGCCGGCATTTCATGATCCTGCGTGAAGGTGAGGAATATCTGGTCAAGGATTTAAGCTCGCGCAACGGCACGTGGGTGCATGGGGCCCGTGCCCTGACGGCCAGGCTGCGCCACAACGATTGCATTCTCGCCGGGCACACGCTGTTCCGCTTTTGCGAGGATCGCGCTGCGGCAACACCTGATTTCCAACCTGTGGCCGGCCCGCACGGCACTGAGATTCTCCGCGCCGCGTTCGAGCCGTCGCGCGTGCTCGCCCAGACTCAAAACTCCGGGGCTTGAGATCAGCGGGTGGTGTAGGCGGCAACAGAGGCGGGTGCCGGCGTGTTCAGGTTGGCGACCGCGGTTGAAAGAGTGTTCAGGACGCGGGCGGGGACGACGCCGAGGGCGAGGATGGCCAGCATGATGGCGACGGTGTGATTGTCCGGCGAGGCCGGGGGAACGGAGCGAACCGGGATGGCTGCCGCCGAACCTTCGTTCAATAGCGGCAGGGGAAGTCCGGCATGTACCCGTCCCGGAGGGACTTGCCGACAATAACCCAACGTTTCAACGTTGGGAACGCGCATTCGGCGTTGCATAAGTCCCGCAGGGACGGCTGAATGTGGGGCATGTCTTAGGTCCCGCCGTCGCGTCGGGACCAGGCTTGACGCGGTGCGCAATTTGCTGTTCCATTCTGGCCATGAACCTCGGGGTAGCGGTCACGCCCTCGCGGGAGCAGAGCCGCCATTATTCGGGAAGAACATCAGCGGCGCGGCAAGAGCCGACGCGCCGCACCCGCCGACCAATGCCTGTTGGAAATATGACAATCTCATTAACTGACGACCTCTGAACCTATCGCGATAAACAGACCCAATGCTCAAACCGCTTTCGACATGAAGTCAGAACTCAAAACCCGCTCACTCCAGAGCCTCAAGGCCGCTTACCTCGCCAAAGAATTGCGCCCGAATCCCGAATACCAAAGGGGATTAGAATGGAGTTCGACGCAGCAGCAAGGGCTTATCGACTCCCTCCTGCGCGGCTATCAAATTCCGATATTTTACATCCACCTTGAGTCCCGTACCAACAATTACACGCAGGCGGTCGAGACGACAGCCTGGATTGTTGACGGACAGCAGCGCCTCGCATCCATCGTTAAATATTGCCAGAATGAACTCTCCCTGCCTGACCCCAAGAAAGCCAGACCGGGTACGATCCTTCCAGTTGATCCAGCGAATCTCCCCCCTTGGGCCGGTAAGAAATTTCAGGAGCTCGATGCCGATGATAAGAACAGATTGTTGAACCACGAGCTACTCGTCGTCGAGATCACGGCAGAGCAAAACGAAGTTCGCGATTTATTCATTCGATTGCAGGCTGGCACTCCACTGACTGCACAAGAGAAGCGCGACGCTTGGCCTGGGGACTTTACCAACTTCGTAATTCAGCACGCTGGCAAACCCGGCCACCGCCTCTCGAGCCCTAAACCTTTTTTCAGTCAGTTTAAGAAGGCCAATGCGAGGCGCCTCACCGTGGCTGATGGAGAACACTACGTGGACGGGCACGCAGAGATGCGCAAGTTCTTCGCTGGTCTGGCCATGACAATCATGCTTCGGGAGAGATCAGGAGTCGATTTCGTGGACCTCAAGGGGAAGACGATCAACGACTTTTACATGGAAAACCTTGATTTGCCAGCGGGCGATCCAGGCGCATTGCGCGTGGTCACTCTACTCGATCTCATCGCCCAACTCCCCAAGTTCGGGAGCCTCAAGGAGGGAGGCCCAATGTCCTTCCAAATGGCGTTTCATTTTGCCTTGCTCGTGGATTCACTCGACCAAGACAACATCGCGCAAAACTGGAGGAAAACGGTTGTCGAAGCGTTTCTCGCCTTCAAACAGTCAGTTACCGAGGCTCGCCTCCATCACAGGGAGACCCGCGAGTCACTTCCTCATCACGAGCGATTCGGGCGCCTGCTCTCGGGATCTGGGTCCGATACAGCGGAGATAATTCGCATCAGGCACGCATTCATGTTGTCCGAGCTGCATCCGAAACTCACCATTGTCCCACTTGACCAAAATCGTCGTTTTGACTCCCTCGAGCGGGAAGTGATTTGGAATCGAGATCGGGGACAGTGCCAGAATCCAGATTGCCCCCGCCCCGACCGACGCGTCCCCTTCCGCGATGCAACAGTCCATCACATTGTTGAGCACACCGCTGGTGGCCCTACCACCCTCCGAAACGGCGTGCTCATTTGCCCAGAGTGTCACGTTAACCGCACCGGAATGCAGCACTTGACGCAGCACTTTCAGGACTACATTGCTCGAATCTATTCAGGCCCGACTCAGCCGGTGGGCGAGTTTCCCCTTGATGACTACGAGGGCGGTCTGCCAGATGAGCAGAATGGGACACTTAGGGGCAAGTTAAAGATCGTGATCGACTGGGGGGCACTCGACATTGATCGCGCTCCACAAACTATCTCAGAGAGAAACGATGCCGATACGATACTGGAGCTTCTGCGAGCGCTCATTGATACCTTTGGCAAACACATGAGGGAGCAACTCACGGAGATACCGATTATCCGTTTCCCGCTTTCGGCTGACCCCTCAACCGCGTTCTTGAACCGAGCAAAGAACAAGCCTTACAGCAACACCCAAGTCCCCGGAACAGACCCAGCCCTGTATTTCTGTCCTCAATCGCAGCAGTCAGAGAAACTGGAGCGTCTCAAAGCCCTATTGTCACGTCTGACGCTTCCTGACGGCAGCGAGTTTCCGGCAGACTGCATCACACTTTCAATCGAGGGCGGCTTGGAGGACCCACATTGACGTAGAACGGAACAAAGCGCTGTGGTTAATCTTGAAGACCATGAGAATGTCATGTTTCCACCCCCGCCGAAACCTTGGCCCTGGAGCGCGCGTTCTGCGGGGCAATAGCACGGCTGGGCCAGCGAAGCGCGCTGCGCGAGCGATCCGCCAAGTGGACGGCAGCTATTCAAAGCAAAGAAAGCGTCACAATTCATGAACGAGCACTTCGACACCTCAAGGATTTGTCATAATGGGCACCTATTGACGGACGCGGCACAGGCCAACTGGCCGCTATACAACGACGACTTCTGTAAGGTTTGTGGGGAAAGATTCCTCCAGAAGTGCCCCGAGTGCGGGAAAGAAATCAAAGGCGCGCTCGTTCGGGAGGACCCGGTAATGGGCAAGGAGATATTCCCCGCGGAATCAATTCCAAATTATTGTTGGAGCTGCGGTAAACCCTACCCCTGGACACAGAAGTTCCTCTCAGCCACCCGCGAGATTGTCAACGGATTTGGCGAGCTCACCGAAAGTGAAAAGGCCGAATTTGCCCAGGCATTCGAAGATGTAATCCGGGAGGTGCCGGCTCGGGCAAAGGCTACTGAGGCCATGAAACGTCTTTGGCGGAAGCTTAAGAAGCCTAGTCAGGACCTGCTCAATAACGTGCTTGCGAACGGTATCTACGACTTTTTGAAATACTTGTTTCAGTAGTCGGCGCTTCGATCACAGAATGCAGGTGTGCCACGCTGCATCGGCGGCGACGTCTTCGCCAAGTAACCCTCTCTGCTTACCCTCGCGCTTCTGCCAGCCGGCACGCGCCCCCAAGCGGAGCCTTGACTCCACCCCCCACATTCTGTCGCTTTTATTGAGCTGTGAAGGGGTTGATCCATGAGGATGTCATATTTCCGCCGCCGCCGAAACCTTGGCCGTGGAGCGCAGGTTCCGCGGCCTCGTCAACCAAGCCCACGGCCTGACTTCCCATGCAGCCAAGCCGTATCGACCGGGTCCAGTCCTGGGCAGCATGAAGGATGCGCAAAACCGGCTTGATGATTTGGTCGAGGTCCTCCTCGGCCAGCGCGGTGAAAAAGACCGGCAGGCCTCTCATCGCCGTTGGCGGCGGCGGAGGTTCGTCGCCGGAATCAGGGGACGCGGATCCCTGAGGGCGGTCTGGATGATCCGGCTCAGGTCATCCCGGCTGGCGGCAGCGGTAGCTTCATGCTCTTCCAGCAAGCGCAGGCCGGCACGAATGACCTCGGACTTATTGTTGAACCGCCCACTGGCGACAAACCCGTCAATCAGCTTCTCGAAATGTGGAGTAACGACTTTGCTCATGCCGGGAACACTTTCCGTTAGTTCCTAACTGTTGTAAACCGGAAAGAAGTCGGTTAATGAGGTCTTTAGCGGGCCAACACCTCCACGCAATTCCGCCCTCCCCTCGGCGGCTCAGTAAAGACTTGACTTTTTCACTGACTTATGTTTCTCTGTCCGGCCATGAAATTACACATCCCAGGCGTAAGACAGTCCGGCCGCTGGGGCCACATGGTTTACGTGGACAGCAAGCATGGGCAACTGATGCGTGCCCGGCCACAGAAGCCGCGGCTCGTCACCCCGGCCCGGCTGCGGGCGCGGCAAAATTGTGCGAATATCGCGGCGCTGTGGTGTACCTTAAGCGACGACCAGATGGCCGGTTGGCACGCCTTGGCCCGGCACGAATCCCGCCGCCTCGGCCAGCCCGTCAGCGGCTACCATCTGTTCACCGGCATCAACACCGCCCGCCTCGCCTTGGGCCTCGCCCCGGCCCTCGATGCCCTCAAACCCGTCCGCTTCGGACCCAACCCCGTCCAGGAGTTCCAAATGACGAAAGCCGACGGGCGGCTCAGGCTCGCCTTGCGGGTCGCCCACACCCCGCTCACGCCCATCGTCGTCCTCGGCTCCCCGCCCTGCAGCGCCGGCATTGCCGTCCGCACCAACTTCTCCATCCTCGGCTGGCTGCCGCCGCCCGTTGAAGGATGGTGCGACATCACCCGGCTTTACGTTCAGAAGTTCGGTCAGCCGGGGGACAATCAGCGCGTGTTTATCCGCGTGCGCCAATTCAACGACGGCTGGCAAGACCAGCCCCGCGAATTCCAAGCGCGGATGCCGCGCGCCTAGCCTCGCCGCCCCCGCCGCTCCCGCGCGCTGGCCTACCCCTTCCCTATTGACACCCTGGAGGTTCAAGCACAATACAAGGACCTTTCAGGCTCATTTCACCGACCTTTCAAACCCCTTTGAAGCTGGTTGCCAGCCCGTCTCCAAGCCATTTTCAGCCCTTTTCAAACTGCTTCCACAACCCTTTCACGCCCATTCCCAACATCTTTGAAGCTCGTTCACAGACCCTTTCCCAAACC
>Ga0187872_10000718_pt1 | contig 36386 bp, 33 predicted proteins | sample June2016WEW_16_4_FD_132973 | JGI IMG/M metagenome (GOLD analysis project Ga0187872, IMG submission 132973) | Peatland microbial communities from SPRUCE experiment site at the Marcell Experimental Forest, Minnesota, USA - June2016WEW_16_40 | ecosystem: Environmental > Terrestrial > Soil >...
GTGATCGCCGCCGTCAACGTCGTCTTCCCGTGGTCGATGTGCCCGATCGTCCCCACGTTTACGTGCGGCTTACTCCGCTCGAATTTCTCCTTCGCCATCTCGCGTCACCCTCGCATCGGGGACTTCGCGGCTGCCGCCGCGTCCCGCTCGTTCACTTCGCTCGAACTCCGCTCATGTCCTTCGCCGCTACCATACGATGGAGCGGGGGACGGGATTCGAACCCGCGACCATCTGCTTGGAAGGCAGAGACTCTACCCCTGAGTTACCCCCGCTCGTTCCAAAATACCGTCGGCTCAACCGCTGCATCTGGAGCCTGGGACCGGGATTGAACCGGTGACCTCGTCCTTACCAAGGACGCGCTCTACCAACTGAGCTACCCAGGCCCGAACCGGTTTCCCTCGTTTCCGTAACCTTCCAGCGCTGCCCAAGAACTGCTGGCCGCACGAGACGCTGGTGGACGGGGGAGGATTCGAACCTCCGTAGCCCGCAAGGAGCGGCAGATTTACAGTCTGCTGGTTTTAGCCACTCACCCACCCGTCCCGCAAAAACACTCGGGACACAAGGATCGTGTCCCATGAACCTGGCCAGAACTGAACCGGACCGCTGTACGGGGTACTCAGCAACGCAGAAAGGGCCCGTGTCCAAAGACACCAGCCCGTTCGCTTTTCTTGCGAGGAATCCGTCTGTCTCCCTAACCGAAAAATCCGGTCCCCTCAAACTCAGCTGGCGGAGGGATTTGAACCCCCGACCCTCTGATTACAAATCAGATGCTCTACCAACTGAGCTACGCCAGCCCCGCGCAAACCGAGCAAAGTTATCACAGAGGCACTCAAATTGCAAGGGGCTTTGCGTCGCCCCAGCAAAGGGCTTGCCACCATTCGAGTTATTCTTACCCGCCAGCTCCCGGAATGTCTTATTCGGCAGCAGGCTTTGCAAATTGCTCGTCGCCCAGCGAAACGTTGTGATGCATCTCGTCGAGTTTGACCGTAATCGTGGATTCTCCCGTGACTTCGTGAATCACGAAAGCCATCTTGATTCCATCGACGTCCCGGAAGTCCTCGAAATCTTCACGGAGATCCGTGACGCCGTCGGGGCCGTGGCGGTGGCTGACGGTTCGGAGCGGCAAGCCCGTCGCGGCATCGAAATACAACTTGTCCGGATCGCCTTCCGGCACCTCCGCCTCCAACACGTACGCGGTTCGATCGCCGATTTTTTCGGTGCCAGTAACGGTCAACTTCGCGTAGAGCTTTTTCAACTCGAGCGGATAGTAGAAATCCGCTTCGCGCCGCGCCTCATCGAGCTCCGCGCCGGTTTGCTCGCGAACTCCGTTCTGCGGATCGTCGGTCCAGCCAGTCGTCCCGTCGAAACCCTGGCGGAAAGACGCTCCCGCAACCCGGATGATCGAAAGAATCCGGTCCGGCGCCTTTTCATAGATCTCGATCGTGCCCGACAAATTCATCGACGGCACTTCAATCGTTCCTTTGGACACGCGCGACAGCACTTTCTGCCATGCGGCGCGCCCGCCCGTGGCTTGAATATAATGATCGACAACCTGGTCAACAGTCGGCGCCGCCGCGACCGAAGGCCTCGCGGTGGTTGGTGTGGAGGATTGCGCCCGCGCGCAGAGGCTCAGCGCCAAACTGAACGAGACGACAACGAGCCATCGGTTCAAATGTCCAGCCTCCTTTTCCACTCGCAATTGCCCGGCAAGACATTACACTAGTTTTCGTACCGCTGTCTTGCCATGCCCTGGTCCGCCACAAAACGCGCGCTGATCGCCATCGTTGTGCTCGGCTGTCTTGCTGGCGCTGGCGCCGGACTTTACCTTCACCGCCTGCACCGCCCGCTCCCAGGACTGAGCATGGGAATAGCCCCGGACATTTTGAGCCAACTTCCTGCGGATGCTCCCGGCGTCGCCTATATAGATGTGGCAGCGCTGCGCAAGTTGCAAAGCTCCCCGCTTGCGGCCGTCTTGGGGCTCGCCAGCGGGAACCCTGCGGAAGATCGCGAGTACGAAGACTTCATCCGCGACACGGGCTTCGACTACACCCGCGATCTCGACCGCGTCGCAATTGCCTTCTGGCCGGCGAGCTATCTGGCGCCGCCCCCCGGAGCCGACGCGAACCGGACCGTGGCGATCGCCGACGGACGCTTTGACCAGCAGAAGATCAAGGCGTACGCCTTTCGCACGGGCAAGGTCACAATGCACGGGACGCAATCCGTCTATGAAGTTCCGGGGAATCCGCCCGTGGCTTTCGAGTTTTTCTCGCCGACGCGAATCATTCTCGCAAGCGGGAGAGACGCCGCGCGCCTCCTCGACGTCTCGAATTCCGCGCCGCGCGATCCAGCGATGCAGGCACGCATCACTCGCGTGGCGGCCGCGCCGATCTTCGCCATTGCTCGCACGGACAATCTGCCCGCGAGCGTCTACGCGAATTTCCGGAACTCTCCCCAGCTCGGACAAATTGCTCGCAGCATTCAAAGTCTCACGCTGGTCGGCCAGCCGGCGGGCGAAATCGTCTTGGTCATACTGGAGGGCGAATGCGATTCGACAACGAACGCCGTCGAGATCGCCACGTTTCTCGACGGTTTCCGCCTGCTCGGCTCGATGGCGCTCATGGATCCCAAGACGCGGGGCCAGATGACCAAAGAGCAAGCTGCGTTCCTCACTTCGGTCTTGCGAGAAGTCAAAGTCACGCATGAGCGCCGCTTTGTACGGCTCATACTCCAAGTTACACCCGCAATGCTTGCGCCGGCCGCTGCCCAACAGTCCCGAACCCACCACTAATATCCGCATAGCGTTCGCCCGCTTCTGCGCGATCAAGCGGCCCACACGCGCGGAGGCCGACCCTCGAACGCGTCCTCGAGCAACGCGCGAATTCCCTCCTTCGTGAGTGGTCTCGGATTGTAGGAAGCGTTCCGCACGGCTAGATCAGCAGCTTGATCCAGCCCTTCGCGCTTCAATCCGAGCGATTTCAGCGATAGCGGCGCGCCCATGGAGGCTTCGAGATCGTGTAGTCCCGCCGCGGCGGACTTCCCTTTTCCACCAACGGCGCGCGCCACGCGCTCCATCGGCTGCGGCGCGGCCACGGCGTTGTACGCAGTCACATGCGGCAGAAGAACCGTATGAGTTTCCGAGTGCGGTAGGTTGAAAGCGCCACCGAGGATGTGGCACAGCTTGTGGTGCAGCGCCATTCCGACGGCTCCCAGCACGGTGCCTCCGAGCCACGCGCCATAAAGCGCAAGCGAACGAGCCTCCATGTTCGATGGCTCCTTCACGACTTTGGGGAGACCCTTCGACAGCGCGCGAATTCCTTCCTCCGCGAGCAGCGACACGACCGGATTTCCGTCCTGCGCGTAGAGAGCCTCGACGCAGTGCGCCATCGCGTTCATGCCGCTTGTGGCGGAAAGCATGGCGGGCATGCTGACCATCAAAATGGGATCGTAGATCGTCGTTCTCGGCAACACGCGCGGGTCGCGGCTCGTTTTCTTGACGTTGTTTTCCGTCAGCCCCCAGGTCGGCGTCATCTCCGATCCGGAATAGGTCGTGGGGATGCACAGAATGGGGCGGCCCGTGACAAACGCGATCGCCTTCGCGACACCCGTGGCGGAGCCGCCGCCGATGGCGACGTAGCAGTCCGCGTCCAGGCGCTGCGCCTCGGCGCGTGCTGCTTTCGCGATTTCTACCGGAACGTGCATCACCGCGCGATCGAAAACGCCTGCGGCCTTTGCGCCAAGCCGCGCCGCGAGTTCGCCAGCCAGCTTGCCGCGGCCCGGAGTCGCAATTAACAATACGCGCGTCGCGCCAAGGAGGGCGATTTCCTCCGGCGCCTTCGCAAGATTTCCGACGCCGAACACAACGCGGGTTGGCGATGCCTGATAGATGAACGAGAGATTTGGTTCAGCAGTCATCCGCAGACCCCCCGTTCCAGTGACGTTAGTGCTTTCGCGGTGAGTTCGTTGCCCGGATGAAGGCATTTTCAGCTCGGGGCTCATTGCGCCGTACCCCCAAGAAATTTGCGATTAGAAATGGTCGCCGTCGTTTGTTTCCAATCACTTGGACTGGCTTCTAATTCTGGAAGTTTGCGATTAGGATTGCGGAACTGGGGCAGCGTTCGGATGTTGGGCCGGCCTCGCGACGGGGTCGGACGGAGCAGTGGCGCTCGGGTCGCCCCGTCTTCAATGCCGCCAAACTGCGCGCCGACGGCGGTCTTTTGGACCATGCAAACATACTTGTTGAGGGGGGGGCCGTGTCAAGTGTGCGGGCCTGTGGACTTCCAGGAAATTCGAAGAAAGTTGTCCCCAGTCTCGCGAACAGAGGGAAGAGTACCGAAAAATCGAAAGCTTAGGCGCGGGCCATCCTCCATGTGAAAAACACTTGATTTCGTAACAATGTCGGCTCCCTCGACCTGAGTAGACTGTGGTTGCACGACGACCAAGGCTCGGGAGGAAGGAGCCAACATCACGCTGGTTTGAGCGGTTACTGGCAGAACTGGGTTTCGAGGTGTGGATTGGCGATACAGCGGAGATCAAGACGAAGCGCGTCCGCAAGCAGAAGACCGACCACCAGGATGCCCAACTTCTGTTGAAGCTGCTGCTGGAAGATCGCTTTCCTCGGATATGAGTACCGAGTCCGGAGAATCGTGATCTGCGGCAACTGCTTTGGCACCGGCATCGGCTGGTGCAGATGCGGACGCGGATCATGAATCAGCTGCAGGCCATTGCGATGAACGAAGGCAAGCGCTGGAAGAAAAAACTGTTCAGCGAACAGGGACGAGCACAGTTGGAGAAGCTCCCGTTGGCTCCCTGGGCCAGCCGGCGTCGGCAAGATTTATTGGAGCTGCTGAACCGGCTGAATCCAAAGATTGAGGAGTTAACTGCCGCCGTCGAGCAGGAAGTCGAGAAGTGGCCCGAGGCGCTGCGGCTGATGACCCACCCTGGCGTGGGACCCATCACGGGGCTGGCCTACGTACTCGTCATCGGGAGTTCGGAGCGGTTTCATTGGTCAAGTTCGGTTCGAACGCGGGAAAGCTCGTAATCGGACATGGCGTGAAGTAGAACGCCGTGATTGGGCTTCCCGCTCCCTGCAAAAGGGAGTTTGAAGTAGTAATCATGGTCGAAGTTTTGATCGGAGAGATGTTTGGGTCGGACTGAAAACGATCGACAGATTACGAACGAGCCGTGGTCGTCAATGCCGAGGCCAAGGAAAACGAACAAGACCACTCTTCGGAGTGAATGCAGAAGTGTGCTCAAAACGAGTTTGACAGGGCCGACATTGTTAGAGATGTCCGATAACCGCGTTCTATAAGAGGGGATTTCAAGAGAAAACACTTCGCCCGCGACCGGAAGGCGCAGAGAAATTCGTTCTGGCATCCAGCCCGTGTAATCGAGTGAGGATCTGTGATGTTCCCTTTTCCGCAGACTCATCTTGCTGGCGTGACGACGTCCATCGGCTTCTGACGCGGACAAGCAGCGTGGTTGTCAGGTGGCAACCATGGTTCTATCGGAGACTCGAAGCCGCGTCCGCATCTGCACCAGCCCGATGCCGATGCCAGAGCAGTTGCCGCAGATCACGATTGTCCGGACTGGGTACCCACACGCGAGGAAAGTTATCTTCCAATAGCAGCTTCAACAGAAGTTGGGCATCTTGGCGGTCGGTCTTTTGCTTGCGGACGCGCTTCGTCTTGATCTCTGCTGCATTGCCAATCCATACCTCGATTCCCAGTTCCGCCAGTAGCCGCTCGAACCAGCGTGAGTAGCCGGTGGCCTCGATCCCAACGCGCACGCTGACTCCTCGCTGCTTCAGGTCTCGGTAGAACTTCTCTGCTTCTCCATCACTGTGGTTCAATCGCCGTTCCCCGCACTCCAGAGTTTCCTGATCCCCAAAAGCGATTTGCTGCAAGCTCGGGTGATAATCTACGCCTCTAATGAACATGTTCGGCTCCTTCCTCCCGAGCCTTGGTCGTCGAACAACCACAGTCTACTCGGGCCGAGGGAGCCGACATTGTTATGCAATCAAGTCCGGTTTCCGAATACGTCCAGGTAGCTCACACGCTCTGCCGGAGTCCGGACCTGACGGCAAGGGATTCCGCTCAGACGGTCTCTGCCTCAGCATGCAATAGTGCGATCGTACCATCGCCTATGAATCCATTAGGCCATTCACTACCTCCCTTTGGGCTTGGTACCCTCCCCCAAACGGATTCGACCGTATGTGTGAAAGCGTAGGGAAGGAGCCAGTGCGCCCACCTAAGGACACAGGTGAATCGGTGATTGACGAGGCCTCCGCTGTTGCGAAGGAACGAATGCTGGCGAACCTGCGCCAGATCGACAGGCGAGAATGGTGGCTCTGGTCCTCTGCCATTTCAGTGACGCTGTTGTTAGCAATCGGGATGGCTTCGTTCGCTCTGCCGGCTCTACTCTCGGGCTTTGATAGTCTTTATGGCTTCTTCCTAGATCATGCCGTGCGCGGGCTTTTGAGTTTGGTGCTCGTCTTCAACATTTACGTTGTGTATCAACAAATTCAAATCAATCGTATTCGAAACGAGTTTGCGGACAATCTCTACGAAATGGCTGTCCTAGATCCGGTCACAAATATGTTTAACCGTCGATACATCATGCATCGATTAGAGGAAGAGATTGCGCGATGTCAACGGCACGGCAGTCCATTGACCGTTATTGCGCTCGACCTAGATCGCTTTAAAGAGATCAACGATGAACACGGCCATGCTGTCGGAGACTACGTCTTGAGAATTGTTGGGGAACAGTTGAAGCGAGCCACTCGCGGATCGGATGTAGTGGCCAGATATGGCGGCGATGAATTCCTGGCAATCCTGCCAGATTGCAACATTGAGCAAATACGGTATGTACTGCATCGTCTAAACGGTCTCCACATCAAAACTGCCAAATCTAGAATTGACATTCGGTATTCGGCTGGTTGGACGGACTACATCCAAGGTGAGCCACTCAAAGACTTGCTGAAACGCGCTGATGAGATTCTCTACCAGAACAAGCGTAATCCAGAAGCGCTCTTCGTCGGTTCAATCGTTGCGGATTAGGTCATCATCCGTGCTCTATTTCAACACTTGCGTCAATGAGACAACGCCTGTCTTAGACCTTACGGCTTGGAAGAGGCGGTCGAGAATCGGGGCTAGCTCCCGAGTAGCCGGGTTACCGGAGAAGTGCTGGGAGCGTCCAGATGGTTTCGCTGCGCCCGCGGTCACGGCGTTGACTTGTCGCGTCCGAGGCTATTTGAATAGCGACGCTCCATCGCGAAGTACTGGTTGCAAGTCGTCCGCGACGACATCAGGTTCGTAAATTTCCAGATAATTGACATGCTGACCGGCACTGTTCGGCTGCATCCCTATATCGATCGATTTTTTCAAAGCGAGCGCGGGATTTCCCTCGGCGCCCATGTCTCCGCTGTTGCGTTCGCAAGAGGTGCGGAGTTGAAAACCGGTGATCACACGTCCGTTATAGCCAATCACAAGATCGACGCCGCGAGGACCCGGGCCCGCGCCTGGAAATCCATCGAGATTGCTGAACTGGAGCACGAATCGGCGTCCCAAGAGGCCCATGGCCTCGTCGATAATTTCTTGCCTGATGCCCTTCCGCTCACGAGGGGCGATTTTACCGCGGTCATCGATATTGAGACCAAACCCCATCGACAGGGAAACGTACTGATTCGGAAAGTCGGCGGCATACACCTGGAAGGTCTTCTGCCATGCTGCTATGTATTTGCGTGGGGTGTAGCCCAGATTGAGCCATGTCCTGACATCCTCCGGCTTGCTTGGCAACGTGAACTCCGCAGAAACCGATGTCGGGCCGTCCGCTGCGACCACTCTGAAGGCAGGAGACTTTCCGTACCTGTCGCTCAGTTGTTTCACGAATGCGAACCAACGGCTAAGGTAGGTGTTATCCCATGGCATCGGAAGCTTCTCGACTGTGCCTTTGCCGGGCCCATATTGAATCGGGAACGTTTGGGTCTGTACGCCTTCCAGGGCCCACGGAGGAGAAAAAAACCGGGGAAGATGAGCAGTTGTACCCATTTCTTTGATGCTTCCGCGGCGGCGAAGAGTTGATCCAGCTTCGACCAATCCGGATTCCCCTGGGCCGGCTCGATGTCGCGCCAACGGATCTGCAACGCGACGCCACTGATATAGGGATTATTCAATGCCCGCAGATTCAATCGATTCTCTTGCGGCTTGTTCTCGATAACGACGACGAGTCCGTTCGGTGCAGAGTTACCAGTTGATGTCGACGACTGCCCGGGTTCGGCCACTGCAGCGGCCGGAAATAGCAGCAAGGCGCCGGTGCGCGCGGTGCATCGACATCTACGCCTCCTTAGAACCGCTGGTGCCTCGTGTCGTTGATCAGATGGCTGACATTGTTCAGTCGGGCTTGGCGAGTTCGCCTTGTGTAAGTGCTGAACTCGATTTACGTAGGTGGGCTCCCAGGATGAGCGCCTACCCCGGATCTCAGGATCGATTCGACGACGGAGGTTGACCGGTCGGCAACTGTCGGCACGACTCTTGTCAATATAAATCTCCACGGTCTTACTGGTATCAGCCAGAGTCTTACAGTCCAGGGGGCAATTCTCAAAAAGGCGAAGGCTAATCTCCAGGTAGCCGTAGCGGCTGCTGGATTCCGGCGGCCCACATTTCGCGAGCCACAAGGTGCCCGGTCCGAAAAGAGTGGACCAACCGCTACAAAGGCAAGTCACGACGACGAAATCGCGCAGACCTTCGTTCGCCGCGGCGAACTCAGGGCAGCGCGAAGGCGATGACGGAGTCGCCGGGGACGTCGTTGAAATATCCTTGGACGGCGACGATGCCGGGGCCCCCGAAAGCCTCGACGACGACGTACTGCTTGCCGTTCTTCCCCTTGAACGTCACCGGGATTGTGTGGGCGCTGGCGTCGATCTTTTCGGTCCACAGCTCTTTTCCTGTGCGGGCGTCGAAGGCGCGGAAGCGGCCGTCATTCGTCGCGCCGATGAAGATCAAGCCGCCAGCGGTGACGATCATCGGGCCGGTGTTGGGCGCGCCGGTATGCGGAAAACCCTTTTCTGCGAGGGCGTCCACCGTGCCGAAGGGAACGCGCCATACAATGTCGCCCGTCTTCGCGTTGACGGCAAAGATTTCAGCCCACGGCGGCTTGATGCACGGCCACCCTGTCTTCGGGTCCCAGTAGCGTGAGTTGTAGCGGGAACCGCCGCCGGGATAGATTTTTTCGTACGGCCCACCGGAAGGAATGTCCTTCTCTTGCTTGACCAACCGGCCGACCTGCGCCGTATTGAAAACCGTGGTGCCGAAAATATACTGAAGCTTGGGGTCGAACGCGACGCCGCCCCAGTTGCCCGAGCCTTCCCGTCCCGGAGAGATCACCGCCATCTTGTTCGGATCGTTGCCGTAGGGCGTGAACGGCCCGTTGTTGTAGAAATTGTTCTTTTCCCAAAGATCCTTGCAAAACGCGGCGTGCTCGGGCGTGAGATCGTAGATGTCGTCCTTGGTGAGGCTCATGGGAGCGAGCGGCGGCGGCTTGAGCGGAAAGGGCTGCGTGGGCGAAGTGGCTTCGCCGGGAACATCCGACTGCGCCACGGGCCGCTCCTCCATGCCGAAGAGGGGCGCGCCGTTCGTGCTGTCAAAGATGTACAGCAAGCCCTGCTTGCCGAATTCGGCGACGGCCGAAATCGTCTTCCCGTTGCGCTTGATTTCGAACAATGTAGGCGCGCCGGACACGTCGTAATCCCAAAGATCGTGATGCACGAGCTGCTGATACCAGACGAGCTTGCCGGTGTTCGCGTCCAGTGCCACGACGCTATCGCTGAACAGTCCGTTGCCGAGGCGCTGGCCGCCGTAGTATTCGGTGCCTCCGCTGGGAGCAATCGGCACGAAGACGAGGCCGCGCTCGGCATCGAGAGTCATGAAACTCCAGACATCGGTGCCGCTCTTCGCGTCCCAGCTCTTCCCGAGCCAGGTTTCGTAGCCGGGCTCGCCGGGCTGCGCCTTGGTGTAGAACGTCCAGACGAGCTTGCCGGTATGGGCGTTCCACGCGCGCACCATCTGGACTCTGTTTTCACCCGTGATGATCAGATCGCGATAAATGACGGGCGCGGAGGAAGGGCTGGCGCCCGCGACGAAGCCCCCGTCGCCGAATCCATCGGCGGGCTTGCCCGTTTTCGCGTCGAGGGCGAGCATCTGGTTTCCGGAAACACCGAGGATGATACGCGGTGCGGTCTGCTTGTCGCCGGGCCAATACGCGACGCCGCGGCGCTGCGTTCCTTTCGTCTCGTACTTCCATATCTGCCGGCCGGTTTCCGGGTCGAGCGCGTAGACGTTCTTGCCCGCGTCGAGGTACATCACGCCGTCGATCACGAGCGGGGCGCCTTCGGAATTGACGTTACCTGCGGGATCACCTACGTGGAACGTCCACGCTCGTTGCAGCTTCGTCACATTGTGCGTGTTGATCTGAGAGAGAGGGGAATAACGCGTCGATTCAGGATCGTTTCCGGGATAGCGCCAATCGGTCTGCGCTCGAAGGGCCGACGGGAGAATCAGCAGCACAAGGATGCCGAGACAGATGCTCCCTGCGGGGAACGCGCTTCTGGATTGGCTCGTTGAAGGCCCTGACCGCATTGGCAAGCGACCTCGCGGCCGGTTAATGGGACGGCCCGAGCAACGGCATCACGTCGTGCTCCATCTCGGCGAAGGACAGCGCCTTCTGATAGAAGTGCGCCTCTTTGCCGTCCCGGTCGTAGATCGTGGTCATCGGCAGGCCTTCGCCCATGGCCGCCCAGCGCGGGTCGATGGCCTTGTAATAGTCATCATCCGTCGAGGAAGCGATATACACGGCGAAAGGAGGCTTCTGTTCCTTCAGGTACTTGAGCATCTCGTCTTTCTCGGAAGCGTCGGTAACGTCGTTCATCGAGACCTCAACGACCTGCAGGCCATCCTTGTACTTCGTCTGCAACTTCTCGATCTCCGGGAATTCTGTGTGGCACGGCACGCAGTACGTCGCGAAGAAGTTGAGGAAGACGACCTTTCCTTTGTTGGCCGCAATCAGCGCCTGGACGTCTTTCGGCGCGACCGTTTTCAGCTCCGGCGTGGACGCGGATTGCGCGCGAACGCCAGGCGCGGCGAAAGCAGCCGCGCAGAGCGCCACGAGAACGAGGCTGGCGAGCTTACACGCGGGAACACGCGACCTCATTGGCCGCCGCTCTTTGCGCTCGCCGCCGCTGCCGCCAGCATTTTCGTGGACGCATCCGTAACCTGCTGGAAGCTGTCGCCGGTCATGTTCACGAAGTTTGCCACGACCTGCCGGTTGATGTTCACGAGAATCGTATTACCCGCGGCGGGATTCAGCTTGTACACCCGGACGCCCGAATCCTGCGGGCCCTTCTGAAAGTACACGAGCGGGATCGTGATCCCCTTGTCCTGCTCCAGCTTTTCCAGCCAGGCCTTCGTGTCCGGCCCCTCGATCATCACGACGAAGCCCTTGAGATCCTTCTGCGATTGGACGAGGGCGTTCAGCTTGACGATGAGATCAGCCGCCTGATCGCTCGGCTTCTGGAAGAAGCCGATCACGGTCGGCGCCGCTCCGTACTCGCACACATAGCAGGTGTCCTGCCCCTTGTATTTCCCGGTTACGTCAATGACGCGGAGGGACGGCGTAACTGCACCGACCTGGCGGCCCGAAGTTATCGGTCCGCTCGTGGCTGACGTTGCCGTCGCAGCAGGCGCCGCGGCCGGAGCAGCGGCAGCAGCCGCGTTCGAGGCGTCCGTGCTGCCATTCGCCGCTGCCGCTTCCGCCATCTTTACAGCATTCGCGGCGTCCGTTCCATCCACGGGGTACTTCAACGCAACCCACTTGTACCAGCCGCCTTCGAGAATCTTTGTGTTGAGGTAGCCGAACTCCGACAGCTTCTTGTACATGTCAATCGAGTCTTCATCGTGATTGCACGGGCAGTAGAGGACGAGCATCTTGTTGCGCGGAAGGCTGATCGGCGGTTTGACTTGCGGCACCCAGGGATAGTTGATCGCCCCGGGGATGTGGCCTTCGGCAAACGCCTCTTCCGGCTGGGTATCAACGAGCACAAAACTCGTGTCCTTGTTCTGCATCATCTTCAAGATGTCAGCGGGCGCGATGAACTGCGGCGGCGGCGCTTCCATCCCGGGAACTCCCAGATCGTCCTGAGCGGAAAGCGTCGGAACGCAAAAAGCCGCGCCAAACAGAACCAAGCACGCAATCGCCAACCATTTGCCGATGCTCATAAAGCCCTCCTGCACTTACTTAATTAGATTCCCGGGCTGGAGAAAAAGTTCCATCCCGCGTTCGCGCCACGAACAATTTTCCGATATCGAACCGCTTCCAAACCTCTTTTTTTCAGCTATGTATGGATGTTACTCACGGCCCCAGGAGGTGTCAAGTTACCCGCTTTCGGCCGCTCCCAAGAATCCGACATCTACTCGTCTCGGCCTGTCTCGATAGACGCAGATGAATGGGGCGGGTTTCAACAATTCTGACCAGGCGCCTCTCAGCGTGCGGAACGCTCCGGCAGAGAGAACGCATACACAACGCCGTCCATGCCGTCCACCTCGATCGGCATGGACTCGAGAGATGTCGCGTGTGACTGGAAGGCCCAGGCGAGCGTGAGTGAGCCCACGTTGTCTTTGTTGATCTGAGCCAGCGGACTGAAGCGCCGGCCAGTGTAGTCGCCGTTGAACGTCGGCCACATGTCCGTCGGGGATTTGCGCAGAGCGGCCGGATCGAGTTCCTGCGCCGGCGAGGATGCCGCGCATGCACACGTCAGCGCGACCAGAAATGCGAGCCGCCTCACTTTAAGGTCTCTAGATAGGTGAAGATGTTGTGCAGGTCCGCGTCGGTGTATTTCTCCAGCAGTTCAGCGTGCGCCTTGAGCGGGTCGGTCACTTCGACTTTCTTGACCGTGCCGCGCGACCAGGAGTGATACCAGCCGTCCTTGCCCTGAATCGCCACATGGTAATCGTCGTTCAGAACGAGCGTGCCCTCAAATTGCTTTCCTGAGGGCAGCGTCACAATCGCCGTCGGAGGCACACCCCCAGGGTAGAGCAGGCGCTGCTCCAAATTAGGAGGGTTGTATTTCGTGGCGATGCCTGCCAGATCGCCCGTCGGCGAGTGACACTTCGAGCATCCGCCCGCGCCGTTGAAAAACGCCTTGCCCGCCTCAACGGTGCCGGTCGCAAGGCGCTCCGCGGGAATGTCATTGGGATAGGGGCCGACGCGCGTATGGAGATCGAACAGATCGAGTTGCGCTTGAATGAATGCAAGAAGAACGACAATCTGGTCCTGGCCGAACGGGAATGCGGGCATCCCTCGATCAGCGCGCCCCTGCGTGACTACGGGGCCGATCAAATCTCCGTTCTTATCGTGGCGGACCACGCTCGACCGGATCAGATCGGGCCCGCGGCCACCAGTGGCGTCCTCGCCGTGGCACACTGCGCAATTCTGCTGGAACAGAGCGCGGCCGCGTTCGGCCGCCGCAGCCTGCGCCGCCTCCCGCTCCGGGTTCCGATTACCGGGGTTGGGCGGCTGTGGCTGACCTTGCTGGGCTTGGACGGAAAAAATAACCGCGAAGGCAGCTAGTACAATCAACGCAAGCTTCTTCACTAGGATTCCCCTCACATTAACGCGCGCGTTTCATGCAGCGGGCGAATGCTACTGCGCGCATCGGTCTTTGTGCGCCCCCGCCCTAATGACCCGCCTTGGTCAAAGTCGCGCCCGTTATTTTCTTCGTCTCGTGCGCCCAATTCGGGCCGGGATAGCTGAAGAGCAAAGTGTAACCGGGCGATCCGCCCGCGACGACGATGTGAAAATCGTCCGGGCTTTGAACGATCGGCACCTTTCCCCCCGGCTTCAGGGCGTCCTTGAACACTTGCGCCCGATCCGGACGAATTCGGCCATCGGCGATCGACTGCTGTATCTCGTCGATTTCGCTTGCATGCCCGAAGCCGCTCGTGGCTGTGATCAATTTCTCGTACGGGATGCTCGTATGTTCATACAGCCACTCTTGCAGGCTTTTCCGGGTATAGCCGAGCTTCGACAATTCGTAGGCACAATCGGGGTGAAGCACCAATATATAGGTCTGCGAGTGGACCCAGCCGAAGACCACGTTGCTGGTCCTTTCAACGACCGTGTTCAGGATCCCTTGCGCGGTCCAAGGCGCGACCGCGCCGCCTCCGAGAACCAGCGGATTCCCCGACGTTGCCACCATCACAGTGCTGTCCTCGGGTTTGTAACCGAGGCTCACATGGTAGGGTTCCCACGGGCTCTTGGCTTCGTCTTCCGCGAACGTGAAAAATGTGTAGGCCTCGAAACGACCGGTCAGCGCCATGTCGTTTACAGCCGGCCACGTCTGGCCGATATTCAATAGAGAGAGCCGCAGCGCGCGGCCCACGGTGCTGTTCGCTCTCCATCCGTGCCCCAACATGCCGATTCCGGAATTGAAGTTCAACTCCTTCGCGAGGGGGCCATTCACAATTACGACGGGAGTGAAGGAACCGGTGGACGCCTGCACGTGAGTGAGATCGAAATGCTTGTCCACAAATCCGTCCATGGCAGCGAGAATGACCGGGAAATACTCCGGCTTCGCCCCGGCCATCACGGAATTCACGGCGATCTTTTCCACCGTGGCGGTTCCGTTCTTCGGGGCCACCTGGCCGACGACCTCGTCCGGTGAACGGGTTGTCGCAGCAAGCATCGCCTTCACAAGCTTGGGCGTCGGCGGAACGATGGGCAAACCATCGGCCCAGCGACTGTCGAGGAACAGATCGTTCACCTTCTGGTACGCGTCCTCGTAGTCCGTGCCGGTGACCTTTATGTTGGTATTCTCATGCTGCTTCTGAATTTGCGACGGCTTGGCCTCCTCCGCAGTTAGCGGGCGGACCAAGTCATCCACCATTTGATCGAATACCGCGGCGGCGATGGGCTGTAGCTCTGCGTCGGTGGCGCGAGCGCGGTAGTATTTGTCCGCAGGAAGCGCGATCATGCGAATCCCCGGCATGCCGCGGTCCTTCGCCGCGGATTTCGCGTCGTCGAGAAACTCGGTTGTCGTGAAATAAACGCCCGGCATTCCAGCCTTTTCAATTTCAATCATGTCGTGGGAACCCCACCACGTGCAACTCCCTCAATCACCAACGCCGAAGATAAAGAGGTCGCCTTGCTGCTTGACCGTGGGGTACCACTTGGGCATGTCAGTGATCGTCTGCGCCGAAGGCTTCGGATACATCACGATCGTCGCGCTCGGATATTTTTCCTTCAGAATCTGCGCGATCACGTCGAGGAAATTGTCCGCGCCAAATTTGCCGTTATCCACCAGCACGATCTTCTTGCCGGCCAATTCCGGCACGCGCGGATTGATTCCGATCGTGGGTGGAGGAGGAATCTCGCCGCGCGGGTCCATCACCTCCAGCGTCACCTGCGCCGCTGCCGTTCCGGCCACGCACAGGCCAACGACCAAGAGCGCAGTTGCCAGCAGCCAGTTTGTGTTCCTCTTCATGGCTTTCTCTCCGATCTCACTGGAACGATCCCACGGAATCGTTTTCGCGCAAGTGCCCTCAAGATAGACAGCGAGCTATCCAATGTCAATCACATTGGGGCGCTCCGCTGCCTACTGAGACCACCCGGACGTCGCTCCGTACGGGAGACCCGTCATCACCGCCACGATGTCGTGAATCTTGCCGTCCTTGATCTTGAAAAGCTCCGCCACCTCTTCGCTGAAAGGTCGCGTCGCCGCCGCGGATTCATCGACTTTCCCCACTCCGGGCACATTGACCGACTTGATGGTTCCCGGCGTGTTGAACATGAACACGCCCAGCACTAGCCCTTTCTGCTCGTCCACGGTGACGTATCGCCGGGGACGGATCGGCGTGATGTACTCGAAGAGATGCGTATCCAACTGCTTCTCACAGTTCAGCGGCCCGAGTTGCGATCCCGCGAAATTCGACGGGCACGTCTGCGTGCCGTTTTCGATGCGCGTCACGTCCTTGTCGAAGTGCGCGATGCTGCCGTCGCTCTTCTCGATGGCTTCGAAATACAGGTCTGCGGCGTCCACCAATTGCTGGCGCGTCAGACGGTCGGACGGTTGGAGATCCTCGAGAAGCGTGGGCTTCGGCTCCGTCAGGTTCTCCGGACGGGTAAACCCGCCGCGCGTTTCCTGCCGCGTCAGGATCACCTCCATCTCGCTGATCTTCTTGTCCACCACCTTCACGCGCGCCACCAGAATCCCGCCCATGCCCCCTTCGTCTGTCGTGCCGACAAAACTCACCTCTCCCGCCGCCGGATCGTCGAGGAAAAGCTGGTAGCTTCCGAAGCCGTCGAGCGTGCCCCACAGTCCGTCGCCCAATTTCAGCTCCTGGCCGTTCTCGGTGTAGCGTGCGTCCTTGGCCAAGGGCAACCGCGAGGGATCGTGCTCGACCAGCGCAACGCGGAACTTGTTCATGAAGCCGTTCAGGCAGGTCCGGTCGCAGTCTCCGCTGCCCGCCACCGGCGGCCGCGGCGGCTCCACGGCCCACGACGCCCGCATCGTCGCGCTCCCCTGTCCCCATCCGGGCTTCAATCCGTATTGCGCCTGCGTGAGCACGGCCTGGATGAAACGGATCTTGCCTTTCTCAATTTTGAAAAGTTCGCCGATCTCCCACGTGAAGGGATGGCGGAGCGAAATAGGAAATGTCGTCCCGTCTGTCAGCGTGACCGACTTCACGGTTCCGTTGTGATCGAAGAATGCGAACGCAAACACCAGTCCCCGCTCCTGATCGACCACCAGGAAACGCCTGTCGCGAATCCGCGTGACCATGCGAAAGAATCCCGTCTTGAACTGCGCGGCGCACCCCAGGCTGAGAGTTTGCGAACCCTCGCCCGCGGATTGCGTCCTCGACGCGCTGGCATTGTTCGTCGTCTGCGTGCCGTTTTCGATGCGGTTGCAATCGTCGGTGAAGGGATAGACTCCCTTGCCGTCGTTATTCTGCAAACCCGTGAAATACATGTTCGCCGTCTTGATCAAATCCTCGCGGGACGCGCGCTCGGCCGGTGGAATCGCCGCCACGAGAACCGGATTCGGCTGGCCCATCTGGTCGAGATTCTTGGCAGCGTTGGCGTCGCGGGCCACGATCGTCTCGACTTCGGCGATCTTTCCGTCCATGACTTTCAGGCGAAGAGCCATGATGAGCGGCCGGTCCCACTCCTTCACGACGCCGATGAATCCCACTTGACCGGCCTGCGGATCGGCGAAGGTGAGCTTGAAAGTCCCGAGGCCGTTTGCCGTGCCCCAAAGCCCCTCGCCGAGTTTGAGCAATGCGCCGTTTTCGGTGAACCTCACCGTGCTCGTCACCGGCAGGGGCGAAGCGTCGCGTGCGACGAGCGCCGTCAAATACTGATCGACGAATCCCTCGAGGCACGCGCGATCGCACTGGCTTGCGCGAGCGGCTTGCGAAGCAGCCTTCGCCGCAGCCCGGCTCGGCGTACCTGCGAAAAGGCAAACGGCCAAAACCATCACCGCGCTACTGTACAGAAATCGCAGGAATTCGCGTCGCATTGTCCGCCTCCTCGAACTTTTCCTTCACAATGTACGGTCTGGTGCAAAACCAAGGTCGCCTGAAGCTGCTCTTGAGACACAGAGGTCCCTCGATCGGATACCCCTCCGCCGGTCGTGCTTACGGCAAGCCGAACACGAAATAGGTGGTGCCGGCCGTCACGAACACGTACTGCTTCCCATCCACCGCATACGTCACGGGATTCGATCGCAGCGAAGAGCCGAGATAAATGTCCCAGAGTGGCTTGCCGCTTTCGGCGTCGAGCGCGAAGAAATTGCCTTCATCCGTTCCGGAAAACACCAGCCCGCCGGCGGTCGCGAGCGTGCCGACCCACGACGGCGAGTGCAGCCGGAACTCCCACTTCATTTTTCCGGTCGTCGCGTCGAGCGCGCGGATCGCGCCATAGGCGTCATCACCGCTGAGCGCGCGTTCCCCTCCCGCGCCCATCGGAAATTTTCCCATCTCCCACTTGGTGGAAGTTCCTTTGACGAAGTAGGAGCCCATTTCACGCGCGTCCACGTAGAAGAGTTTAGTCAGTGGGCTGTATGAATTGCTGGTCCAATTGATCGCCCCGGTGATGCTCGGAAAAACCAGGTTTCCTTCCGGGGTGGGGCCTGTATCGGGCAACACGATCGGCTGCCCCTTTGCGTCGAGTCCTTTCGCCCACGTCTGCTTCGCGTAAGGCACGCCCGCGACGAAGTCGCCCGTCTCGCGATCGAGCACGTAGTAGAAACCATTCCGGTTCGCGAACCCCAACAGCTTTCGCGGCTTGCCGTTGATGTTCCCGTCAAACAGAATCGGCGGCTCGGACGCGTCCCAATCGTGCGTTTCGTGCGGCGAGAATTGGAAATACCATTTGACTTTCCCGGTATCGGGATCGATCGCGAGCAGCGAACACGTATAAAGGTTGCTTCCCGGCCGCGCGTCGCCGTTCCAGTCCGGCGCCGGATTGCCCGTGCCCCAGTAAACGAGATTGAGCTTGGGATCGTATGCTCCCGCGTTCCACGTCGTGCCGCCGGCCGGCACTGAATCGCCCCACGTTTCCGAGCCAGGTTCTCCCTGCAACGGAACTGTCCAGATGCGCCACAGCCTCTTACCCGTTTTCGCGTCGTAGCAATCCAGCAGACCGCGAACCGCCGCTTCGCTTCCGCCGGTCCCGATCATGATTTTTCCGTTGAAGGCGAGCGGCGGGCCCGTGATGGCATATCCCATCTTGTTGTCCGCGACGACTGTGTTCCAGATCACCGCGCCGGATTTCGCGTCGAGCGCCACCAGGTGCGCGTCGATCGTCGCGACGTACACTCGATCGTCCATCACTGCCACTCCGCGATTCGTCTGAAAGAGGCCGATCGCAACCACATTTTTCAGAATGGGCGACCAGGTCCAAAGCTTGGCGCCGGTGTGGGCATCGAGGGCCGTCACAGTGCTGGGTGGCTCGGTGACGTACATGATTCCATAAACAACGATCGGGGACGTTTCTACGTTTCCCGCAGGCCGGCTGGGCTGGTATGCCCAGGCTAGCTTCAAGCCCGCTACGTTTTGCGGCGTGAGTTGCTTGAGACCCGAGAAACGCTGGTCGTAATAGTTCCCGCCGTAGGTGAGCCAGTTCGCCGGCTCGCTTTCCGCTTTCACGATGCGTTCGTAGGGCACTTGCCCAAAAGCCGGAAGCGAGGTTCCGAGCGCAAGCAAGATGACGGCGTATCGGATGGCTTTCATTGGGCGCCTTTCAAGCCAGCCAGGTACGCGACCAGGTCGTCCAGTTGGGTCGCCGACAACGTGTCCTTGAAGCTTGGCATCACGCTCTTTCCCGGTTCTTTCTTCAACTCGCACAGGTCGAGTTTCCGGAACGAGTGGAACCGCCCCGTGGCATCCTTGAGTTCGATCGTGAACGAATCCTCGTACACCCGCGTACCATCGACGGAGCGGCCGTCCTTCGTAACCACATGGACGAACAGGAACTGCGTGAAGCGTCCCCGCTCCATCACACCCCCTTCCTTGGGCAAAATCGCGCCGGGAGTCAGCAGCGTCGTGCGCAGATAGCTGGGCCCGCGCATCGCGCCGACGCGTGTGAGTTCCGGCCCCACCCCTCCGCCCTCCCCGCTGATGATGTGGCATCCGGCGCACCCGCTCGAGTCGTAAACCGCCTTTCCTTTTGTCGGATCGCCCTTCGCGATCTCCATGTCCGCCGTGTTGCCCAGCGATCGCAGGTAGCCCACCACTTGCCCGGTCTCATCGACGGTCAGCGACCCGAAACCGTTCATACCGGTGCCCGGAATCCCTCCGCGAATGATGTTGCCCACCGCCTCATCGCCGATTCTCTGTGCCACGCCCTGAAGACTCGGTCCGTCGCTGCCGCCGCCATCCAGCCCATGACATTTCGAGCAGTTCGCTTCGTAGAGCGCTTTCCCTGTGGCTATGTCGGCGGGAGAAGTTTTGGCAACAACGGGCGTAGTATCGCGCGGAATCTGCGCCTGCGTGACCGCGCCCGATGCAAGAAGGACGAACGCGGCCACGCAGCATCGCCGAATCACGGCATGCGCATTCCCCCTAAATTTCACTGTGTTGCGGAAGTATCACACGCAACTTTGCACTGTCAAGCATTCCGCTCGATGCAGATGTTGGGTGATTGGCCCCTCGCGCGAGAAAACGGTGGGCTGACAACTCCTCAGGGCAGGCCGAGGCTGCCGTACGCGCGCGGATTCGTGACGATGCCCCACGGAGTCTGAAATCCGCCGATCACCTTGATCGGCTGATACGACTTCGCATCGATCACGAACACGTTGTTCGACCGCCCGCAAGTCAGCAGGATCTTCGAATTGTCCGGCGTGAATGTGAAGTGCCAGCAACGCTGGTCCACGGGCGCTTCCCCAAGCAGTTGCAGCGAGTCCGATGAAAACACCTGGAGCTTTCGCGCCGCGGCAGCAGCGACGAAGATCCGGCTCCCCTGCCGATCGAAAGCAACACCGTATGGTTTCGCAGCCGTGGACACCGAGCGGATCACATTCAAATTCTGATCGAGCGAGAGCAGCGTGCCCGATCCTTCCATCGTTACCGCATACGAATTTCCCAGCGGCGATCGCTTCACGCCCCGCGGCCGCCGCCCGTATGCCTTCAGGTCGACTTCCCGCAAAAGCTTTCCTGTCTCGACTTCGTAAACGCCGATCGTATTCTGCGCTTCGTTGGCGACGACGAGCTGCTTTCCGTCCGGGGAGAACTCGAGCCCTTCCGTCTCCTTCCCCGCCACGAAACTCCGCCCGCGCGACCAATCCTGAGTGTTGAACTCCATGATCTGCGCAGGCGGCTCGTTTTCAGTGTCCTCATCTTCGTCGCCGACAGCGGTCCCCTTGGGCGGACCCGCTGTCGAGCCCGGCTCGTACGAAATGAAAAGCCCCGTGCCGCTCGGGTTCAGCTTTACGAATTCGGGATTGTCGCCTACTTGAAGCCGCTGGACGAGACGCATCCTGCGCGTATCGAACACGGCCGCGTCTGCCGTGTCCTTGTCTGCCGTCACCAGATACTTCCCGTCAAAAGTCAGGCCGAGTCCTCTCGGCGCCACGTCCTGCGGATGAATCCGCTTCACCACCTCCAGTTTGTTGAGATCAATTACGCTGATCCCGCCGTCCTCCTCCGTCACGTAGGCGACGTTCGTCGGAATTCGAAAGAGATGCATGTAGCCAAAGATCGCGCACGCCACCAAGATGATCACGAGCGCCCAACCGCCAAATCTACGCAAGTTCATCCACCGCTCTCGATTCCACCCCCTCGAGTCGCCCCTTTGAGTCGATCGTTTCGTCGCGCGATTCACCAGGTCACCCTCCTGAAACGCGGAAATCGAACCGCGGGTTACCTCTTTCCGGCGAGATGCATCCGAAGTTCGGCCAGGTTGTCGAGCATCAAGTCCGGCGGGTGCGCGCGCAGGCCATCCGTGCCGAAACCATAGCTGACTCCACAAGCCCACGTCCCCGCATTCCGCGCCGTCCGCACGTCGATGTCTGAATCGCCGACGATCATCGCCTCGCGTGGCGCCGCGACAAAATCGCGAAGCAGAATGTTTACGCCCTGCGGATCGGGCTTCTTTGTAGCGAAGCTGTTGCCGCCGTACACGTACCGGAAATAGCCTGCGAGGTCCAGCCCTTCGAGGATTGCCTGGCTGAACCTCACGGGCTTGTTGGTCAGAACAGCCAGCTCATGATCCTTCAGCCCCTCGAGCGCCTCGCGCACCCCCGGATAGGCGACCGTATTGTCGAGCATGTGCGCGCGGTAATAGGAAAGAAAGTGCGCCAGGCCCTTTTCGGCTTCCTCATGCGTCGCGCCCTCGCCGAGTGCGCGCCTCACCAGGGTCGATGCACCGTTTCCGACGTAGCCGAAAATCCTCTCGTCCGCGAGCGGTGCGCGGCCCATGTGCCGCAGCGTGGCGTTGACCGCCTGCGCTAGGTCAGCCTTCGAATCGATCAACGTCCCGTCGAGATCGAAGACCACAACTCGCACTCCAGCAAACTGACCGTTACCGCCCTCTTTCATGCCCCCTCGCGTTCCTTCGAGAATCCTTCATCTTACTACGCGGCCCCGCGAATCGGCCGGTTCATCTTCGCCCGATCCCTCGTTACCAGAACGAACAGCACCCGAGCTTTTTCCCGCGATGCCTCGTCTCGAAAGCTATTGTGTCCGCATAGGCGAAAGCCGGCCGGCAGCCTTGGGGATTGATTGCCTTGAGCCCATCTGGGAGGCGTTGAAGCAGGCCCAACGACAGCGGTCGCTCGCGTCCACCGCGACCAGCGATCTCGATCGGCGCAGAAGTCTGCGCCAGCCACACGCCGCGACGCTGCTCGTCTACGGCTCGGGCGCGGACAAACAGCCCTTCCACGAAGAGGCGGAAACCATCAATACCAGCGAACATGGTTGCGAGCTGGCGCTGGATACTTGCGTCGCGCGCGGCCAGCGGCTCTTCCTTACCAACACTTGCAATCAAGCCGAGCAGGAATGTCGCGTCGTCTATGTCAGCCGTCGCGGCCGCGGCAAAATCCGCGTCGGCGTCGCTTTCCCCGCTCCCGCTCCTGAATTCTGGCGCGTGTCGTAGCGATCCGCGCTCTCCGCTCTCATCGTCGGTTTTTGGGCCCTGCGCCCCTGCTGTTACAATGCCTTGTCTCCGCAACGCCACAATTTCACGCTGAGGCTCCATGGCTGAAATTCAACCCTTTCGCGCATACCGCTACGACACGAACCGCGTCGCCCTGAAAGACGTCCTCACGCAACCCTACGACAAGATTACTCTCGCGATGCAGGACCGTTACTACGCCGCGAGCCCTGACAACCTGATCGCCATCGAAAAAGGCCGCGTGCTGCCGGACGATTCCCCGGAGAGTAATGTTTACACGCGCGCCGCGCGAACCATCGACGAATGGATCGCGCAAAAGATTCTCCTACAGGATGCGACCCCCAACATCTACGTCTACGCGCAGGAATTTGAGGTACCGGGGAGCCACACGCGCCGCGTGCGCGTGGGCTTCATCGCCCTCACCCGCGTCGAAGACTACGACGCTCGTGTCGTCTTCCGGCACGAGCGCACGCTCTCCGCTCCCAAGGCCGACCGCATCGAGCTGCTTCGCCGCACGCGCGCGCAGACCGGCCAGCTCTTTCTGATCTACGACGATCCCGCGCGGCAGATCGACGCCTGGCTCGAGCAAACGGCCCGGACGCACCCCCCGCTCGAGCTGTGCGATGAGTATGGCGTCACGCACCGCCTGTGGCCCGTCTCCGATCCGGCGTTCATCGAACGCATTCAGAACGCGATGGCCCCGCAGAAGCTCGTGATCGCCGACGGCCACCATCGCTATGAAACGGCGCTCAACTACCGCGATGAATGCCGCGCCCGTGTCGCCACGGCCGATCCCTTCGCCGCGCACGAATTCGCCATGGCGACGTTCGTCAACATGCATTCAAGGGGCCTGACGATTCTGCCCACTCATCGTCTCGTTGCCCATCTCGCGAATTTCGATTTCGATCGCTTCCGCAAGACCGTCGGGGCCTATTTTGACTGGTACTCCTATCCATTCGCGGATGCGCAGGAGCGCGAGACGAGCTACACCGAATTCCGTAGGGACTTCCAAGGACAAAATCACGGACGGCGCGCGATCGGCGTTTACGCTGGCGCGGGGAACGAAGGCGCGGCGTTTTATCTTTTCGTGCTGCGCCGCGGAGTCGACATCGAGGATCTACTGCCAAACGTTTCCCCGGCGCAACGCGAACTCGACGTCGTGCTGTTGCATCGCCTCGTGCTGGAAAAGGGTCTCGGAATCACCGCGGAGGATGTTGCGTCGGAGAAGAACATCCGCTACGAACGCGAGATGGAGGCCGCGCTCTCCGCCGTGGATCGGGGTGAAGCGCAGATCGCGTTTCTGTTGAATCCCGTGCGCGTGAAGCAGGTCATCGACATCGCTTTGAGCGGCGACGTCATGCCGCAAAAGTCCACGGACTTCTACCCCAAGCTCCTGAGTGGAATCACCATCTATCGCGTGGACGGAAGAGTGGGAAAAGAATCGAGGTAGCGCTCCAAAGCAAAAACGCGCGGCTCGGTACTGGAGCCCTGCCGCGTGCCGAAGAATCCGGCTCCGTCAAACGGGAAGCCGGCCCGCTACCGACTACTTTCCGAAGCTCTGAATCGCGGCGGCCTCGCTGTCGTAGGTGTCGAAGACCGTCATCAGCTTCGTCACCTGCAACACTTCCTTGAACTTCGTTCCGAGGTTCGTGAGCTTCAGCGTGGCGCCCTGCGAACGCGCGCTGTGAAACGTCGCGACGAGCGTGCCGAGACCCGCGCTGTCGATGTAGCTGACGTTGGCAAGGTTGAGAACGATTTTCTTCTTGCCCGCCGCCAGCAAACTCTTCACTTTCTCGCGGAACGCGTTGCTCTCCTCGCCCAGTACGATGCGCCCTTCAATATCCAGCACGTTCACCCCGCTCACTTCCCGATCGGTCATTCGTAGTGCCACGTTCGTGCCTCCTCGAAAAATTCGAACTCGTTCTTGCGCTGGTCGGATAAGAAGCCGCCGCTAGTCTGCGGCAGGACGTGCTCTCTCCTCAGTAGAAATCCGAACAAGACATGTAATAGCCGCAACTCGGACAGATCAGCTTGCAGCTCCGTGCACCAAGGCGCGTCGAGCAGCGCGGACAGTATTCGGAAGCGTACTGCTGCTCCCCGTGGACTCCACGCGCCGCCGTGGCCGGCTCAACATTCGCCCCCGCGGGTTTGCCCGATGGAATCGCAGCCGCTGGCCGAGCCATCTCCGACTCCTTTGGAGCGACGTTTATAGCACATCCCGCGCACGGGGAAAAGCAAGCGTCTACATACGTGACATCAAGTCTCGCGCCGGGCCGTAACTACTGGTTAGCAGATTAGGCCACCCAAAAAGGTATTGGCGTATGCAGGGAGGTGTGTAAGACTCCGCTCCTCAATCGGAACGACTATGCGAGCCCTGAGCATAACAAGTTTCAGGGTTTCATCGCGTGGTTATCGTCGCCCTCATGGGTGTGGGAATGCTCTCCTTGGTCGGCGGCTGCCTGCTTCTGAGGCGAATTCGCTAGCCGCTTGAACCCGGCGCCCGAGCGGGACACGCTGGATGCAACCGCGACCCCGGCCAGAGCGTCTGATAACATAGAAGCGAGGCAGCCATGACAAGGAAACTTGAGTTTGGGCTGGCCGCAGCAATCCTGCTTGGTTCATCTGTTCTCAGCTCGTCCACCGCGCAAGCGCAAAGAATGGCCCCGGCTTCGGCCTCGCGTGTGGCCACCGTGCAAGCGCACCCGGTGCGTGGCGTGCGCACCCGTCGAAAAGGTGGCTTAGCTGGCGCGAGCTTCCGCACAACTTCAAATGGATTTGCGCCGGCGAGTGGCTCGTCCCTTTCACTACAGCAATTGCTCGATCCAGTCCTCCGCCGGGATTTGACTACGCGTACCTCTCCGCGATTGATAGCGACCTGGGCATAAAGGCGTTCATTGATCCCACGACTCAATGGCGGCTAGCCGCGGCAAGACGGTTCCTGCGTGGGACGCGCGGAGTCGGCTTCGGTGGCTCCGGTTTCTACCTCCTTGATGCCGGGGGCGAATACGCCGTGCCCGATGAGGAGCCCCCCGCTTCTGAACCGCCGGCGCCGCAGCCGCAGATTATTGTCTTGCAGCAGGCTCCCGCAGCCCAACAAACCGACGCGCAGACTGGGCCGGAACCCGCAATGGAAATTCTGCCGCCACTGCCCGATGTAGGTCAATTCACGCTTGTGCTTCGGAATGGCTCCCAAATCCAGGCGGTCGCGTTCACTCGCTCGAACGACAAAATTGTGTACATTACCGTCGAGGGAAGCCGCCGCACGATTGCCTTGGCCGATCTCGATTCCGCCGAGACGGTGCGCATCAATGAGGAGCGCGGCACGCCGCTTCAGCTTCCTATGTAAACCGTCGGCGTCCGGCGGGCGAATAGACGAGGACCGCGCCGATCGCGACAAAAATTCCCGCGTACAGAAATCCCACTGTAACACTCACGCCTGACCAGAGCGCGCCCACCACGATGCTCGACACGAGATCGCCTATCCCATTCGTTGTTGCGAGCACGCCGAAGCCCGAGCCGCGGGCAGCGTTCGGCAGCAGCTCTGCCGCGAGCGACTTTTCGACCGACTGTTGAACGGCCCCGTGCACGCCCGCGAGCCCAAAAAGAATGGCGAGAACCACGATCGTGGGCCGCTCGAAAATGAATCCGATGTAGGTCGCCGCGCCGATGGCGTAGCCGGCAGCCAGGAGCCCCCGTTTCGGGACGCGATCCGCCAGCGCGCCCGCGGGATACGAGGCCAGCGCGTTCACCGAGTTGTAGAACGTGTACAGACCGACGGCAACGGTCGCGGCCCGGCCCGCTCCAAAGCGCGGCGTGAGAATCTGGCTCGCCCGCAGGATCAGGAGCGTCGGCGCAAAATCGCCGATCCCGTGCGCGAGCACTCCGCCAAGATAATGCCAGTAAGGTTTGGGAAGTTGAGCGAGCCGCGATGCGAAGCCCGTGAAAGGATGTGCCGCGGGATGGCCATCCTTCTTGGATGCCGGCGCGAGAAACGCAAAGCATACCGCCGCCGTTAATCCGGGAAGCAGCGTCCACCGCAGGACGCCCCGCGCGCCGAGCACTCTCAGCAGCGCCGTGGCACAGAGCGGCCCGAGCACCGCACCGAGCGTATCCATCGCGCGCTCGAAACCGAATGCGCCGCCCTGCTGGCGCGGCGCGACGCAATCCGCCAGCAGTGTGTCGCGCGACGGCCCGCGGCTGCCGCGCCCCATCCATCCGAACGCGCGCAGCACGAGCACCATCGGCCAGCTCTGCGCGAACGCGTAGCCGAACGTTGTGAGAGCCGTCGCACAGTAACCGACGATCCCGGTGGGCTTGCGCCATGGCGCGTGGTCGGCGATGAAGCCGCCGGCAAGCTTCGCGAAACTCGATAGCCCGTCGGAAACGCCTTCGATTACGCCGAGCGCCACCGCAGGCGCGCCCAGGCTCGCGAGGAACGCCGGCAGGATCGCCGTCGCCGCTTCGTGGCCCCAGTCCGAGAAAAGGCTCGCGAGTCCAATGCCGAGAACGCCGCGCGTCAACCAGCGTTTCGACGGCGAAGACGATGCAGACGACGCAAGCGAAGGTTCACTCATGATCGTGGCGCTGCACGCCCATCCTATGCGGCGGTCCCGGTCAACACAAGTCGCGATCCGGCGGTGTAGAATCGGCGGCCAGACCATGCGAGCCGTCATTCAACGAGTGAGCCGCGCGCGAGTCACTGTGGACGGCCGCGTCACCGGGGAAATTGGCGCGGGGCTCGTTGTGCTCATCGCCATGGGACGCGAAGACTCGGCGGAAACAACGGCATCGATGGCCGAAAAGATCGTGCATCTGCGAATTTTCAACGACGACCAGGGCAAGATGAACCGTTCGCTTCTCGATACCGGCGCCGCGATTCTTGCCGTGTCGCAGTTCACGCTCTACGGCGACGCGCGCGGCCAGCGCCGCCCGAGTTTCATTCAGGCCGCTCCGCCCGACCAGGGCAAGGCGCTCTACGAGGAATTCGTGCGCGCGCTCAAGGCGCTCGGCGTGCGCGTTGAGACCGGCGTGTTTCAGGCGCATATGTCCGTCGAGCTTGCGAACGACGGCCCCGTCACCATTCTTCTCGACTCCGACAAGCTCTTCTGACGACCCGACCAGGGGCGTCATCCTGAAGCCGACGCCTTTGGTTTTAGTCGGCCGAAGGATCTCTCCTCCTTTTTCGGGTGCACCCTCGCCTTCTGAGGGCGGGTCTGCCGGCCGCTTGCTATGCCGCCCCGGCTGCCTTACGCTTTTCCACGGGGTACATCCATGAACGAAACCGAGAGAATCCTCGACCAGATGGATCGCGCGTTTTCCGGCGACGCCTGGCACGGTCCATCTCTCTTGAGCCTGCTCGACGGTTTGTCCGCGGAAGACGCGTCAAAGCACCCCGTTCGCGGGGCGCACTCGATCTGGGAGTTGGTGCACCACATGGGCGCATGGAACGCGATCGTGCTGCACCGTTTGCATGGAGAAGACATCGAAATCACGACGGAGCGCGATTGGCCGCCCGTCTGGGAAGTGAGCGAGACGGCGTGGAAACGCGCGCTTGAGAATCTGTCTGAAAGCCACGCGCGCTTGCGCAAGGCGGCTGAAGGATTTACGGACGAACAGCTCGAGCAACGAGCCGCCGGCCCCAAATACTCGCGCTACGTGGTCTTGCACGGCGTGATTCAGCACGACCTCTACCACGCCGGACAAATCGCCGTTCTGAAAAAAGCTTTGCGGTGACGGAGCGCGCGAGGTGCTGATGGCCTTCCGCTCCGACCCGCTGGCCGAACTCGCGTATTTCGTCGTGCTCGCCGGCTGGCTTGGTTTCGTCGTCATCATGGTCCTCGGCAAACGAGGCTCCGCCAGCGGCGCGGCAAAGCGCGACGTGAAATCAACTGTGGGAATGCTGTTGCAAGGCGCCGGTTACGCAATCTGTTTTGGCTTTTTCCGGACGTTCTTCTCGCCCTTCCTTCCAATGTCAAAGTTTGCCGAAGAGATTCTCACCGGTGTGACGATTGCACTCGTGATCGTTTCCGTGTGGCTGTGTTGGGCAGCCGCGCGAACGCTCGGCAAGCAGTGGGCGCTGGTCGCTCGCGTGATTGAAGGCCACGAGTTGATCACGGCGGGCCCATACGCGATCGTGCGTAATCCGATCTATCTGTCGATGCTCGGAATGTTCCTGGCCTCGGCTCTCGCCGTCAGCCGGTGGCAGGCTCTCCTCGGCGGGCTCATCGTGTTCCTCGCCGGCACCGCAATTCGCATTCGCACCGAAGAAAAACTCCTGCGCGAGACGTTCGCCGCGCGGTTCGACGACTACGCCCGCCGCGTCCCCGCACTCTTGCCCCGGCTGCTCCGATAGGCGGATGTAACCGACGCAGAAACCTGCGCGTCCCACCGATTTTGCTGGTAGTATGCTGCCCGAGTCTGAGGAGGGGGACCTCGATTCATGCGTTCTAAGATAATGAAATTGGCTGCTGCGGCCGTATTGCTTGCGCCCCTCGCGCCGGCGGGCAGGGCGCAGAATGCCGCCGATTGGCCGATGTATCGCCGCGATCTGGCCGGCACGGGCTATTCGCCGCTGAAGCAAATCAACACGGACAACGTCACGAAGCTTGCGCAGGCTTGGACCCTTACATTATCCGAGCGCGGCGGCCTTGAGGTCACGCCGATTGTCTTCAACGGCGTGATGTACATACCTGGCACCGGACACGTCTTCGCGCTCGACGCCGACTCCGGAAAAGAAATCTGGCACTACGATGTCGCTCAAGGACCCACTCGGGGCGTCGCCTATTGGCCGGGTGACAAAGACAATCCACCGCGCATCATTCTTACTACATTCAGCCGCAAGGTGATTGCTCTCGACGCCGCGACCGGCAAACCTGTGCCGAGCTTCGGCAAGGACGGCGTGGTCGAACTCACCGTGGGTTACAACGGCGTTCCCACGATCTACAAGAATCTTGTTTTCCTGGGAGCGAGCGTCGGTGAACTGCCCGTCGGGCCTTCGGGCGATACGCGTGCACTCGATGCGCGCACCGGCGAGCTTCTTTGGACTTTCCACACGGTTCCCCAGCCGGGTGAAGTCGGCCATGAAACGTGGCTGGACGATGGTTGGAAGGGCCGCTCCGGAACGAATGTCTGGGGCTGGTACATGGCCGTCGATGAAAAGCGAAACCTCCTCTACATGCCCATCGGGGGGCCTTCCCCCAACTATTACGGCGGCGATCGCCCCGGCGCCAACCTGTTTGGCAATTCCATCGTCGCTGTCGATGCCGATACCGGGAAGCTGAAGTGGTATTTCCAGACGATTCACCACGATTTGTGGGATCAGGATCTACCGCCGGGACCCGGCCTCGTAGACATCGTGCAGAACGGGAAAAAGATTCCCGCGCTCGCCGTGATCGGAAAAACCGGCTTGATGTTCATCCTCAACCGCGAAACCGGCAAGCCCGTGTTTGGTGTCGAAGAGCGCCCCGTTGCCAAGGGCGATGTGCCCGGCGAATGGTACTCACCCACTCAGCCGTTTCCCTTGAAGCCCCCTCCGCTCGCTCGAATGAGCTACAAACCGGAGGATATGGTCACGGCCGACGACACAACTCCGGAGCACGCCAAGGCCTGCCAGGATCTGCTGGCGAAAAGCGGCGGTACCTTGTACAACGCCGGACCTTTCACTGGCTGGCTCTATCACGAGGACGGCACGCCCCCCAAAACCACGATTCAATTCCCCGGAGGAACGGGCGGCACCAACTGGGGCGGGGTCGCTACCGACCCGTCCGGCTACATTTTTGTGCAAACGCACGACATGTCGCTGATGGGCTGGATCGAGAAGAAAAAGGAAGGCCAGAACTACGGCCGCGGTACCGAAGGCTCCACGCAAACATACGACAGGGCGAGCGCCCTCGGGCCAGGGCCGTACGCCGGATTCAGCGCCACCGTGAAGGATGCCAACGGCAAGGTGATCGGAAACTGGCCCTGCCAAAAGCCACCATGGGGACGCCTGTATGCTATCAACGCAAACACGGGCGACATCGCCTGGCAGTCGGTGATCGGCATTACGGAGGGACTGCCGCCAGGCAAGCAGAATACAGGCGGCGGTGGCAGCGCCGGCCCCATCGCGACAGCAGGCGGCTTGGTGTTCATCGGCGCAACTCCGGACAATCGCTTCCGCGCCGTCGATTCCAAGACGGGCAAGGAACTCTGGGTCACCAACCTCGGGAAAAACGCCAACGCCAATCCGATGACGTATCAAGGCAAGAGCGGCAAGCAGTACGTCGCTATCGTCGCCGCTGACAGCGTTTTCGTCTTCGCGTTGCCCTAAGCGACGGTTCTAGCTAATCACGAAAGGACTCCCGCATCTGCGGGAACCCTCGCAACATCCTATCAGGCTACTTCGTGTTCAGTTTCACAACGTGTGTGCTTTCTTGGACTATTCTGCTTACAACAATATATCGTTATACGATATAATAGTTTTATGGCCAACCGGACGGCACGGGCAATTAACTACCAGGCGCTCGCGGACTTTCGGTATGAGATCCGCCGTTTCCTGAATTCCAGCGAACGGGCCGCGCGTGCTGCGCGTATCGAGCCGCAGCAGCACCAGGCGTTGCTGGCGATCAAAGCCTTGCCAGCCGAATCGGAGGCGACGATCGGTGCGCTGGCCGAGCGGCTTCAGATCAAGCACCACAGCGCCGTCGAACTCGCCGGACGCCTCCAGGCTCGCGGCTGGATCCGGCGCACGCGGAGCCCGGCGGACCGCCGGGAAGTTCTGCTAGAACTTACGTGCCGTGGCGAAGGGTTGCTGAAAGACTTATCGCTCTCGCACCATAACGAGCTGCATAAGGCGGGACCGAGATTGATCGAAGCGCTGCGCTCAGTCATCGCTCGCGGCGAACTTGCTCCGAGTCCACGCCCGCCATTCCTCGGCGGGCTGCGCCGCGGGAGCAAACCTCAGCGCCGCAGAGGTAGCCGTTAATCCCCGCCCGCTGGGTCGGGACACGCAAGGAGGAGTTCCCTCCCGGCATCTTCTGTAAGAAACGCCGAGCCCGCGCGTTCGGCGGGCTTTCGCATCGGGTACATTTCGCTTCTGGCAGCACTTGTCGGCGTCTTGGCCGGAATCATCGCTTATCTTCTGTATGACCTGATCGGCCTGTTCACAAATCTGGCGTATTACCGCCAATGGTCCTTTCACTTCCGCAGCCCCGAGCACACGTCAATTGGGCTGTGGATCATTGTGACGCCGGTGATCGGCGGCCTCATCGTCGGTTTCATGGCCAAGTATGGGTCCGACAAAATCAAAGGCCACGGCATTCCCGAAGCAATGGAGGCAGTGCCGACCTCCCGCAGCCGGATTGAAGCGAAGGTCGCGATCCTCAAGCCGCTTTCAGCCGCGATCGCCATCGGGACCGGAGGCCCGTTCGGCGCCGAAGGCCCGATCATCCAAACGGGCGGCGCGTTCGGATCGCTCCTCGGACAGGTGGTTTCGACTACGGCCGCGGAACGCAAGGTGCTGCTCGCCTGCGGAGCGGGCGCGGGCATGGCGGCCACTTTCAACACGCCGATCGCTGGCGTGATCCTCGCGATCGAGCTGCTTCTCTTCGAATTTCGCGCGCGGTCCTTTATTCCGCTTGTGATCGCCACGACGCTCGCGACGAGCGTCCGCGCCGTGCTTCTCGGCCAGCGGTCAATGTTCACGATGGGCAATGTGAATTTCGACCCGCTGCACGGCCTGCCCTTCTATGTGCTGCTCGGCGTGATCTGCGGCGTGGCGGCCAATGGCTTCACGAAGTTGCTCTACTGGGTGGAGGACCAGTTCGATCGCCTGCCCATCGACGAGCTGTGGCATCCGGCCATCGGCGCGCTCGGCTCGGGAACTTCGGGCGGTTTGTTCGCGCCGATGTTCATGTCGAGCGCGGCGTTGGGCGGAGTATTCGCCATGGTCGTGAACCTGGTTTTCCCAGCCGCGCACCTTTCGCCAGGAGCGTACGCCCTGGTGGCGATGGCGGCGGTTTTCGGCGCTGCCTCGCGCGCCACGTTTGCGTTCATCGTTTTCGCGTTCGAAATTACGCGCGATTACAACGCGATTCTTCCGCTGATGCTCGGCTGCGTGATTGCGGACTTGATCGCGCTCCGCTACCTGCCGGCTTCGATCATGACGGAGAAACTTGCGCGGCGCGGTCTCCACGTTCCCGGCGAATACGAAGCCAGCGTGATGCACATCGTCCGTGTAGCCGACGTAATGAGAAAGGATGTCCAGCCGATTCCGGCGGACATGACCGTTGCCGACCTTGCCGTGCGCATCGGCGGCAGCAAGTTGTCCGCGGAAACCACATCCCGCCGCGAGCCGCCGTTGAATCTCACGGAAGGACTCCCGATCGTCGCGCAGGATGGCCGCCTCGCCGGCGTCGTGACGCACGGCGATCTGCTGCGCGCGCTTGAAAATGATCCCGAAGGCCAAGTCACGGTCCTCGAGGCGGGCTCGAGCGCGCCCATCGTTGCGTATCCGGATGAGCTCATCGCCGACGCGCTGCACCGCATGTCGCAGAACAACATCGGCCGCCTGCCGGTTGTGACACGCGCCGATCCGCAAAAGATGGCCGGCTTCTTGAATCGCTCGAACGTCCTGGGCGCGTGGACTCGCCTGATCGAAGAAGAAGGCGTGCGCGAACATGGCTGGCTCGCCGGCTGGAGAGCGGCAGGTGAGCGCCGCGTGTAGCCGGCGCGGCGGTCAGTGAATCCCGAGCCTGTCGATGATGCGCAGAAGGTCGTTCGCGGAAATGTCGTAGAGCGTGTGCTCGTCTTCCTGCTCGAGCCGCTCGCGGAGATACTCGGCGGCGATGTAGCTCGCCTCGCGGTCGCTTAGATTCCGGCCCGCGCGCTCGCGAAAAGCGACGAATCCCGGATGCGCCAGACCGAGCACCACACCCTTGCCGTCCACGAAGAACTTGCAATCCATCGTATCGCTGTGGCGCGTGGCGGTGCCGTTCCAGCAATGCGAGAAGCGGCACCGGTAGACGTAGTCCGTCACTTTCGAAGGGATGTCGAAGGCGCCGATGAATTCGCTCATCGCCCCGGCATTGGGAATCGTTGGGACCGCCGCTGCTTTTGCCATCTCGAGCCCTACTTCCTCGCCCCCGCCACCGCAGGCTGCTGCAAATGCTGATACGCGCGAATCGCTGCCGCCACACCTGCGCCGGCAGGCAGGCGAAAACCCTGGTCGAGTAAGGTCTTTTCCAGCGCGGCGAGGAAAAGAAGCACGTTCGTCTTCTGGCACGAATAGCCCATCAGCCCGATGCGCCAGATCTTGCCCTTTATCGGGCCGAGCCCGCCCGCGATCTCAATATTGAATTCGTCGAGCAACTGCGTTCGCACCTTGCCGTCTTCGATTCCCGCCGGAATGTTCACGGCCGTGACGGTCACGAGCCGGTCTCCGGGATTCGAAACAAATAGCTCCAGACCCATCGCTTCGAGACCTGCGATCAGCGCCTGCTGATTGTGCAGATGACGTTCCCAGCGCGCTTCGAGACCTTCCTCCAGCACCGCCCGCAACGCCTCGCGCATCGCATAAATCAGCGTGATCGGCGGAGTGTGGTGGTACAGGCGATCCTTGCCCCAATAATTCATCGCCGTCGTCAAATCAAAATACCAGCTTCTCACCGGCTCTTTCCGCGCGTGCATCACCTCTTCGGCGCGCGTGTTCACGGTGATCGGCGCCATGCCCGGGGGCGCGCTGATGGCCTTCTGCGAACCGCTGAAACAGATGTCGATGCACTGGCCGTCCACATCCAACGGCACGCCGGCGAGGCTTGCAACCGCATCCACCACCAGCAACGCGCCCAGCTCATCGGCAACCTTTCGATAATCCTCGATCCGTTGAACGATGCCGGACGAAGTCTCGCCGTGCGCCAATCCCACGAACTTGATTTTCCTGCCCTTCCCCGCGCGCAGTACGTCCGCCGGATCGACCGTGCGCCCGTAAGGCGCTTCGACGCGAATCACCTTCGCCGGGATACGCTCTGCGATGATGGCCATGCGGTCGGAGAAAGCTCCGTTCACGCAAACGATGCACTCATCGCCCGCGTCGAGCGGGTTCATCACCGCCGCTTCGATTCCGCCCGATCCCGAAGCGGAGATCGGAAACGTGATCCGGTTCTGCGTCCGAAAAACCCTGCGAAGTAGCACCTGTACGTCGTCCATCACCTTCGCGAACCACGGATCCATGTGGCCCACGATCGGCGCCGCCATCGCGCGGTACACGCGCGGGTCTACGCAAGACGGCCCCGGCGTCAGCATCAGGCGGTCGGGCGGCAGAAGCTCGCGGATCGTTTCTCGCTCAGGAGCGCTCATTCGCTTGTTCCTCACCGACCATGATTTTACCAGCTTTCGCGGACCGCCTAGAGCTAACATGCGGCAGGCGATCGAGGGACGAAAGACACATTCTCCGGCGCGACTGCTAGTGCCGTTCCAACTTGTTGGAGCCAGTCTCGGCAATCCAGCTTGAAAGCCTTTGGCGGAGACACCGCTTTTAATACATCGGCCGAATTAGTTGGAACGGCACTAGTCTCCCTAAATCGGGCCGTCCCGGTCAACATCCAAAATGGAATGTCTTGACCGGAAGAGCGGAAGGTTCCGCCGTTTCGCGCGTGTTTTCGTGGGTGGCGCTTTCGGCGCAACTGTTTCGAGCGCGTGTTGAAAGGCCAATACCCGTGTGCTAGATTGCCAAAACGACCCCAAATGACACTGGCTAGCGAAAAAACTGTCGGCGGACCCAAGCCAAAAATCTCGCGGGTCGAAGTGTATTGGCACACGGTGCGATATCGTACCGTGATTCTCTATGCGCTCATTCTGGTGGCGATTGTGGCTTCAACCGCCTACCTTGTTTTCCCGGACGTTTCGTCCAAAGTGTTGCAGCGGCTCTCCGACGCGGTCACGCCGCGCGACGGCGGCGCGGCCAACCCGATGGCGCGGCAGGCCCGGTTCGTCAACCTGGATGGCAAGGTGCAGGTAAAGAAGGTCAACTCGCTGCAATGGGTAACTGCCGATTACCAGCTCACCCTCGACAAGGGCGATGAGATTCAAACCAGTCAGGACGGCGTGGCCCGCATCGCGTTCGCAGACGGAACGCAGTACACCGTAAAGGGCGACACGTTTGTGACCGTCGAGGAAAACACGGTCGCCCAGGATCGCGCCTCGCAGGTCGGCGTCCATCTCGACACCGGCCAGGTGGATTTGTCCACTGGAACGTGGCAAGTGCCGGGATCAAAGGCGGAGGTTTCATTCGAGAACGCCGTGGCATCCATCCGCGCCAATAGCCGCGCGGCTGTGCGCAGCGATCCCGCCACGAAAGAACAGGAAGTCACGGTCGATTCCGGTAGCGCTGTCTTGGACCGCGGAAGCGAACACGTCGATATCGGGCAGTACGAACGCGCGACGTTTGCGGCCGGCGGTGCCGGACCCGTCACGAAGACTCAGGTTCTCGCTCCCCCACAGTTGTCAGAACCCCTCAACCTTCAGCCGATCATTTTGGCCGATCCGAAGCATGATCCGATTCACTTCTCGTGGAAACCGTCGGCGACGGCGAAGCTGTATGATTTCCAGGCCAGCACGACCACGATGTTCAGTCACATCGTCATGGAAAGAAAGACCGCTGCGACGGCCGTCGATATTGCCGGTTTCGAACCCGGCGACTACTTCTGGCGAGTGCGCGCGATCGACGAAAAGAACAACGTGAGCGACCCGGGCGA
>Ga0187872_10000722_pt1 | contig 36372 bp, 32 predicted proteins | sample June2016WEW_16_4_FD_132973 | JGI IMG/M metagenome (GOLD analysis project Ga0187872, IMG submission 132973) | Peatland microbial communities from SPRUCE experiment site at the Marcell Experimental Forest, Minnesota, USA - June2016WEW_16_40 | ecosystem: Environmental > Terrestrial > Soil >...
CGGCTCGCCAGCCTCCCGCATCGTTCCGAAGAAGCCTACTTGCCCAGCTTGCATATCGTCCATATAAAATTTGTAGGTTCCCCTTCCGGTCGCGGTATTCCACAAGCCATCGCCGAGATTCAGCCGCTGCCCATCCTCGGTGAACTTCACGGTGGCTGTCACGGGCAGGCGCGACGGATCGCCCACAGCGAGAGCATCAAGATAGCTGTCGACGAACCCATCTAGACACGCACGATCACAACTTTGATTGGTAGACACACTCGAATGAAAGCCAAAGGCCAGCGCGACCGGCAGTGCACCGGCTACGAGGATCACAGCGAAGGCAACGCTCCAGCCTACACACATGAGCCAGCGGTACATGCCGTCCTCCTGCGGGGATTTGATTGCATCACCGTCTTACGCCAGCTGACCTCGGGCAAGCGAGTCGTATGCTATGTCGTGCCCTTTCGATACGCAAGGCAATCTCCAGACGATCTGCTCCGGCTTGTACCTCTTCATCGGCATGACCGGTCTTCCTCCCAGGTGAATTCTCTCTCACTTCACCCGGTACAAAAATCCCCGGTCAGGTCAGGTACTTCTGTTGCCTCAACAGAGCCAAACGCCAGTTTCCAATGCCAAACTGGGAATCGAGCGCACGTGCCCATGCTTTCAGTCATCCCCGGCCAACCCATCCCGACAAGCATGGCCTTGCGAAGACGAGGAGACCGGGGACCGCTAGTCAAAGTTTCAAGAATGATGTCGCTTTCCTGGCGAGAGGATCGGTTTTAGGCTTCGAACTTCCTATCGAAAATGCTCTTGTTGGACCACAGGGGCGACGATCGCGATTAGAACAATTGGAGAAGTCGCCGTACGCTGTTGGCAGGATGATGGTCGCATTGCACGGCATGGGCATGTAGCTCAGCTGGGAGAGCACCTGCTTTGCAAGAAAGCAGGCAAAATCACACAAGTGCCGCATCTGGTGTCGCTTACGCGGATACATGCGGTGCAACCGACCCCTTGAATTGGACTGAAGTTGGACCGAAATCGGCAGATCGATTCGGCCTATGCCCCAATCCCCACCACCGTACCCCGTCTGAAAAGAGTCGCGGCACTCCGTGTGAGTATGACCATCTGAACGAGCGCCTACCTTCTAACGATGGAGGCAAATCTTACAAAGCTTTTGCTGAGCGTTGCCTACGGATTCTCCTCTTCTGAAATCTCGCCCTCAGTTGTGCCGAAGTTGTACGAAGGTCCGCTTTTCGATTGACCACAAATCGAGCGCCCAGTCCCCATCCATCTATTAAGCTGTCAGGCGTGCGACGGAAACAAGAGATTTTCGATTGCCACGCGCGCCTCGCGCTGAGGGTCCCTCTCGACCTTACTCTCGGTGTTGATGATCATGACGTTCCGGTCCTGGCCCGAATAGGGAGGCCAGTGCGGAAAGCCCTTCGAGTTGGGATCACCCGTGGCCGCAAACGCAGCCCACGCGCCGCTGACGCGCCTGGCAAGTGGGAAGATATCGGAGCCTGTGCCTGTCATTTTTTGCACTAGCGGATCTGCCACATTGTCGAACACGAAAGGCATTTCGATGGTGTGCGGAGACTTCAGCCGGCCCCCCAAAACTGGCGTCTCCCACGTGAATTCGTAAACATAGGTAGGAGCTTTCCCGAGCGCGGCCCTGCGCTCTCCGATCTTGGCCGTGAAAACCACCGTCGGGTACGCGGTTGCAATCAGGAAGTAAAGATCCGATGGACTCTCGTGAGGATAGTCCGATCGAAACGCGCTCAGCACTGTTTCTGCATTGTCACCCACGAGCGATCTAACACGCTTTTGCAGGCCCGCCTCGTCGAGCGAGAACAGACTCAAGTCGCCCCCCGCGAAGAGCGTCAACTCCGTGCGATTGAATCCGATCAGCACCGGGACATCTGCGGATACTTCAGGCGCGACTGGATCAAAGGGATTTTGCAAAAGCGAAATTCCGTCTACCACCGGCGAGAAACCCGCAATCATACCTGGTATGAAGGACCCCAGCTTTCGGCTGACCTCTCCTTGTGCAGCCATGATCCGTTCAAGTGCAATGGTCTGAATGTCGGTGATCCGATTCGGCTTCACGTTCAGCTCGGCGAGAAACATGTCGCCGACCTTGGTCGCGTAATCGAGTGCATTCATTCTGACGCCGGGGCCACTTTCGATAACCGCTCGATGGAAAAGGCCTTTTGCTGGCGGCATTGCCAAGAGCACGGACACTTTCTGGCCCCCGCCGGACTCGCCGAAAATCAGCACGCGCGATGGATCGCCGCCGAACTCGGCGATGTTTTCGCGCACCCAACTGAGAGCCGCAACGATGTCCAGCATTCCCACATTGCCCGACTCCCGGAATGCTTGACCTGCGTGGCCGAGATACGTGTAGCCCAGAGCCCCGAGCCGATGATTGATCGTCACAACGACAACGTCGTGATCATGCGCGAGATTTGCTCCATCGTAGAGAGGCGCGGAACCGGAGCCGGAAATGAATGCCCCTCCGTGACACCAGAACATGACGGGCCGCTTGCGATTGTCTTTGACACCGGGAGTCCAGATATTGAGGACTAGGCAATCCTCGCTCTCCTCAATCCCGCGGGGAGTGTCGGCCGCCGCCAAGAATTCCATCCCGGACAAACCGCTGGTGGCGCCGGGTATGGTCTGTGGCGCAGAAGGTCCGTACTGAAGCGCATCGCGTACGCCACTCCATGGTTCTGGCCTGGCCGGGGGCATAAGCCGATTCTTCCCGGCGGTTGAGGAGCCGTAGGGAATGCCTTTGAAAATATGGACGCCGTTTACTATCCTGCCGCGCACTTTGCCAGCAGTGGTCTCGACGATTGATTGCGACGTCGCAGCCGAGTCACCCAGGGCCATGGAAAGCTTTTGCACGAAGGTCGCACCTATTCCCAGCACCGAGGCTTTCAACAGACTGCGGCGATCGACAGACAGGATTGCGGGGGGAACGTGCTGCCGATTGCCTGAATCGCCCTTCGCTTCTCTCATGCGATCCCCTTTCTCATTGATGCCCAACTCACCGTTGCTAAAACGAGCTTCATACCACAATGAGCATTCAGAAACGCGCTGCCCGAATCAACACTCCAGCGAGCGCCGCGCCGATCAGTGGACCCAGAACCGGAACAGGTGCGTAGCTCCAATCCGACTTGCCCTTGCTTGCGATGGGAAGCAGCGCATGAGCGACGCGGGGAGCTAGATCGCGAGCCGGATTGATCGCATATCCCGTGGTACCACCAAGAGAAAGCCCGATTCCCCATACGAGGCAGGAAACGAGATATGCGCCGAGTCCCGACGGCAAGCCTGCAACTCCAGCGACGCTCTTTGAGGCGATCGCGGCAGCCACGAATACGAGAACGAACGTACCGATGATTTCGCTGACGAGGTTTGCGATGGGGTAGCGGATCGCCGGTGCCGTGCAAAATACCGAAAGCTTCAACGAAGCGTCGGGGGTTTCCTTCCAATGTGGCAGGAAATGGAGCCAGACCAAGACCGCCCCTACGAAAGCTCCCAGCATTTGGGCGATGATGAACGGAGCGACCTTTGAATAGTTCCCAGTCATCACTGCAAACCCGAGGGTGACCGCGGGGTTGATGTGAGCATCGCTACTTCCACAGGCAACCGCTGCAAAAACACCGGCCAGTACCGCGAAGCACCAGCCAGTGGTGACAACCATCCATCCGGCCCCCTCGGCCTTGGAACGTTTCAGCGCCACGTTCGCGACTACGCCGTCGCCTAGGAGAACTAGAACCAGGGTCCCGACGAACTCGCCGACAAATGGTGAATGCATTTCAAAGATCCTTTCGTTCCACTGATCGGTCCAAGCGATGGGCCATCTTCAAACTCAATCTACCCAGTCGAATGATCGTGTCACCGCCTTCTTCCACAGCCGATAGGTGCTCTCCCTTGCCGGGCCATCCATGCAAGGTTCCCAACGATGATCCATCGTCCAGTTCGAGCGCAACTCATCGATATCCTTGAAGAACCCCACCGCCAACCCGGCGGCGTAGGATGCGCCGAGCGCGGTTGTTTCTCTGATCACCGGCCGGACGACGGGGCGATTCAAAATGTCTGCCTGGAATTGCATCAGGAGGTCGTTGTCGACCATGCCTCCGTCGATTCGCAAAACGTCCAAGCGAATTCCCGAATCGCGCTCCATCGCTTCGACAACCTCTCGGGTCTGAAACGCCGTGGCCTCGAGAACCGCCCGTGCCAAGTGGCCCTTATTGACATAACGAGTGAGACCGGCGACCACGCCACGGGCGGTGGCCTTCCAATAGGGAGCGTAGAGACCTGAGAAAGCAGGAACGAAATAGACCCCGCCGTTGTCACTGACAGTACGAGCCAGCGCTTCGATATCTGAGCTCCGGCCTATGATTCCCAGGTTATCGCGCAGCCATTGGACTAGCGCTCCCGAAATGGCGATGCTGCCTTCGAGAGCGTACTGCGCCGGCAACTCGCCGATCTTATAAGCGACCGTGGTGATCAGCCCGTGCCTGGACTGAACCGGCTTTAGGCCGGTATTCATCAAGAGAAAACAGCCAGTGCCATATGTGTTCTTAGCCTCGCCAGAGTTGAAACATGCCTGCCCGACCAACGCTGCCTGTTGATCGCCTAGAATTCCGGCGACGGGGACATCCCTGATCGAATCAAGTTGGGCGAGCCCATACGTCTCGCTACTAGAGCGGATGTGGGGGAGTACTTTTTCGGGGATTCCATAATAGTTAAGGATCTCCTTGTCCCACGACAGTGTTTCGAGGTTCATGAGTTGCGTGCGACTCGCGTTCGTCACATCCGTGACGTGGACCCCGCCGTTCGGGCCGCCTGTCAGCTTCCATGTCAAGAATGTATCAACGTTTCCAAAAACAACGTCGCCTGCTTCCGCCTGCTCGCGGACGCCCGACACGCTGTTTAGGATCCAGCGAAGCTTTAGGGCGCTGAAATAGGTTGCGAGAGGAAGACCGGTTTTACGGCGGAAGCGATCCTGCCCACCGTCGCGGGAGAACTCAGCGACGGCGTCCTCGACGCGAGTGTCTTGCCAAACGATGGCGCTGTACACAGGCCGTCCTGTTTTGCGGTTCCAGAGAATCGTTGTCTCACGCTGATTCGTGATGCCGATCGCTGCAAGGTCTGCCGCGCGCAGTCCCTTCGATTCCATCGCCGCATCGATCACCTCCTGCGTGCGTTTCCAAATTTCTTCGGGATCGTGCTCGACCCATCCAGGCCTTGGATAGATCTGTTCGTGTTCCCGCTGAGCAATCGAGATGATCCGGCCCGTGCGGTCAAAGACTATGAAACGCGTGCTGGTAGTTCCCTGATCGATTGCGCCAACATAGCTCGACATCAATTCGCTCTTTCAGCCGGCGGAGTGTCGCGCCGCTCGCCGTGTGGACGATCGGGAATTGCTGCTGATCCTAACCCACTCGATTTCGGCGTTTCATCGTATCCGCTATGGACGCAAAACCAGCCGACTACGCATGCGACATATGTTGGTAGTCCTCTCGAAGCGAGTCGTCAAGTACAAACCAACTGCCGCCCCTCGTTTAGGACCGCCTCAGCGCAAGAGTGGTCTCTCGAAGTAGCGTGAGTGTCCGGTAGGGCGCTGACGGTTTCTATCGATAGCGTCACCAGGCAAAGCAACTCGAGCAGCAGCCTGCGCAATGCGTATGAGAAACGGCATGGATTTCGCTGCGTGCCGGTTCAACTCTGACAAGCTGACGCTCAGTGCACAGGTCGTCGACAGACAAAGTTGGCTGCGACCTCGATGCTGCCGGCCCCCCCGTAGCGAGCCACCTGTGGGTACGGGCAGAGCGGTCTGGTACGTCCCGGCCACGGACTTGCGGTACCGGCCTTCGCCAAGATGCGATCCGGAGCGACGCCTTTCTCCACCCAATTGACCAAAGCGCCGAACGCATCGAACTCGTCGGTGGCGGGACCGCCGCCGCAGTGCGCCATGCCGGGAACCGCGAAAACCCGGACGAAATTCGCGGCGGTTCCACCGTTGAGTTCGTCGACTTCGCGGTACCAGGCGAGTGTGTCATTCAGAGAAAACACAGGATCTGAGGCGCCCTGCGGAACGATCATCTTCCCGCCACGGGCGCGGAATTTCTCAAGGTGTGGCGAACGAGCAGCAATATCCGTCCATGCGGAACGCTGAAACGGAGCCTGGGTTGCATAGATTTTCGGAGCGTCGCGGTCGAAGTCAAATCGGAGCGCATAGTCCAGAGCGGCCTTCGGATTCGCGTCGAGAGCTGTCGGCGGAGTTGTGAAGATGGCCGCCAACGCAGGCGCTCCCATGGCGACGTTGATGCCAGGGAAGGCACCGCCTGCCGACCCGATCTTCCAAATGCGCCACCCGTCGCTCCCTATTCCCGCATCCACGGCCCAATTCGAATAGAGCGCCTTGCCCGCGCTGTCCTTCGGTCCGGCATAGACGCGGTCCAGCACGTCTATCTGAGCTTTGCTCAGACACGAGTCGGTCCTTGTCGCGGAGCAGATTCTGCGCTTCAGTTCGCTCGCGACTCGTGGCCAAGTGCAAGACTCAAAAGCCGCTGTGATGCCATCGCGTACTCCATCGTCGGCATCGCAGGCGGCAAGTACGGCCTCACGCGCCACTCCGAATTGGGCATTACTGAAGCTCGTGGGGAGCAACTTGGGATCGGAACTATTTGCAGACGTCAGGCCAACGAGGCTGCCAAAGGCCTGAGTGTCCCAGGCTTCCGCAACGGCTGCCCGTGGCAGGGAAAATCCTGGTGCGCCTGCCACAATGCCATCGAACTCTTCGGGATAGCGCTGTGCGAAAACCATGCCCTCGTGGCCGCCCTTGGAGCACCCAACGAAATACGACCGCTCGGGCGAGCGGCCGTAATAAATCCGGATGATCGCCTTGGCCGCTTCCGCCACGGACTTGAGCGAAGCCCCACCGTAGTTGGCCCGCGCCTCAGGATCGAATCCGAATGCGACAGGTCCGCCTCGGTTCGGTACGCTGTTAATCTTGTTGTCGTGGCCGCTATCTTGGGACACGACGGCGTAACCCTGAGCGATAACAGGCGCCACGCCTTGCGCAATTTGGCCAATTGCACCGCCCAATTCTCCCTCGGTCCCGCCGCCGCCCTCGAAAAAGAATCTTCCATTCCAGTGCATGGGCAGTCGCAGGTGGAAACGAATCGCGTAATGCTGCCCATCCACTCCCACGCGCTCTTGCATAACCCCGGTTAACTCACAGTGGGCGGGGAGCGTCACCGGCGGCCCCATCGGAATTGCTACCTGCGAGCCGTCTGCACGCCACGCGGACTGCTCGATACGTGTGGTCGCGTCGGGCCACTCAGGCTTCGCCGTCGCGAGCTGGGCACAGCGATCCGCGGCGCTTGATTCGGGAGCCGAATCCGCCGTCCCGGCGCCCTGACCGGCATTGGCGGGTACGGCGAGACACAAGAGAACAAAAATGACTGGCAGAAACCTCTTATAATGCATCATTGTAGCTATTCCGCCATGCGTTTGGCATACATTGGTTGTTTCGCGCGCAAATTCACGTCACGCTAGCGCCAAAATGGCAGGGGAGCCGCTGGGCGCTGGGGGTGCTTGCGCCACATCGGCTCCCCTGTGAAAAGGGAGCGCGTGAGCGGGGTGGGCGCCACGCTGACTCCCTCTCTTACTGCAATCCGACCATGCCGGCTTCCAGAGGTCGCATCCGCTGCCCGATTCCCCGGCACGGGCCCTAGAAATTGAACTTCAGCGCAAGCTGCAGCTGCCGCGAAGTTCCGACCGTACTCAGAATTTGACCCACGAGAGGGCTCGTCAAAGTCGCGACGGGCAACGCGAAGTTCGGGTGATTGAAAATGTTGAAAGCCTCCGCCCGAAATTCGATATTCATGTTCTCTTTGATCGGGGTCACTTTGCTCAGTGAGAGGTCGAGATCCACAAATTTCGGCCCAAACAAAGTGTTCCTGCCCAGATCTCCGAGCGTGCCGAAGGGCTGCAGCGCAAAAGCCGAAGGATTGAACCATTCGTTCACTTTTCCAACGATCGGATTGTTGCTAAATCCAGACACGAGATTTGGTCTCTCCCCAGGCTGGCCTGCGGGATCGTTCAAATTTGCCTGATCGATCCCGTCCTGGATGCTGAAAGGGGTGCCGCTGCGGGCAGTCATAATCCCACCGAACCGCCAACCTTCCACAAATGCGTTGCCCCGGAAGGGAAGCGTATAAACCGAGTTGGCCACCAAATTATGTCGCACGTCAAAATCACAGACGCCCTTATCTCGCGCCAGATCATAAGGGTCGGATTGGGCTTGCTGGCCGCTGTTCCCCGCTTCCAGTCCGAAGGCAACGGAGCCGTAGTCGATGCACTTCGAATAGGTGTAGGAAGCCTGGAACTGCAGATTTTTGCCAAAATTATGTGTCAGGTACATCTGCAACGAGTTGTACCAGGACGGCCCGTCCGGTTTATTGAAGGCGATGCCGCCGAGATTTGGATTTCTCGTGGGGGCGTTGTTGGCGGTCCCCCTGGGAATGCGGGCGGTCCGTCGGGAAACGTCGGTTGTCCGTCCACGATTGTGGGAATCTCGGGGTTCAAATCGTTCTGCACCATCAGGTTGTAACCCCTTGATCCGACATAGGAGACACTCAAGACCGTGTTTTTGAAAATCTCACGTTGAACGCCAAAGTTGTACTGAAGTACGAAAGGAGTGACGCCCGGATCGTACTCCAACGCTTCACCGATCGTGACGATCGGCGCCGAGATTCCCAGGAAGGGCGTCGGATAACTGCAGGGCACGCCGAAAACGCAGAGTGATATGCCCGTCTGGAAAGGGCCCGCGAAAATATACGCCGGATGATAGTTGCGGACTTGGATCGGATCGTGGAAAACGCCGGCACCCGCGCGAATCGACGTTTTGTGGTCTTTGAAAGGGTCCCAGGCAACACCGACACGTGGGTCGACGTTTTTCAGTGAAGGATTTGACGGAAACGCGTGTGATACGGGCGTGCAGCCAGTCGTGGACGGGCTACTCGGGTCGATAAACGCACACAGCTCGTTATGGGTCTCGATTGGGTTGGAAATAAAATCGTAGCGAAGACCCAAATTCAAGGTCACAGTGCGCGACACTTTCCAAGTGTCCTCGATGTACGGAAAGAGGTCGGATTCGCGAAAACTCCTGTAAGAATTATCTTTGCCCGGAAGTGCACCGAGCAAAGTGATTGCCGGAGCGGTCGGACTCACCTCCTGGCCTTCTATGAAACTCGCATAGCTCGGAAAACTCCAGCCCTGGTCGCTAAAGAAGCCGTTTTCCAGCGGGCTTTGAAGCCGCCGAAATTCTACGCCGATCTCAAAGGTGTGGTTTCCGTGCGTCCAAAACACATCGTCGGCAAGTGATATCGTGTTTTGGATTTCAAAGTCGGGCGTAAAGGCACTGGGGCCGACAGGGGTCGGTCCGCCCGAGATCGTAACGGTGCCGTCCTGGCGATTCTCTCCGTAAAAGCTGAAAAATTGCAGCGCTGGGTGTTCCGCAGTTACGAACGCGCGCATGTTTGTCCGTGTGAAGGTGAACCGGGCATCGTTGATCAGATTTGAAGAAAAAATGTTCTTATCACCAATCGTGGCGTATTGGTTGCGTCCTTTCGACTCCTCGGGATACAAGCCCACCGGCGAAACGGAGGGGTCCAATAGCGAGCCGTTGTCGAAGACATAGCGCGCGAAGATCGTGTTTCTGGACGAAAGATTGTAATCCCATCTCGTATTGACGTAATCTTCGTTTGCCGGCGAAACCCCGTTAACAGTGATCTGATCGAGCCCAGTTGGTCCACCGTGCGAAGTACAAACGGCCTGGATGGCCCCATCCTCGCATATCTCGGTTCCCCCGTTAGGGTAAAGAGCCATGATGGCTTGAGAGGCAGGATTGAGTGGAAGGGTGTCAAGCTGGCCTATAGTACACGGCGTCCCGGGCGGGTCGATCGCCGATACGACCACGCAATCAGGCAACTTCCCTACCCGAGCCTGTGCATCCGGAACCGACGGAAGAAAAGTCTCTCCGAGTAACCTTCGTATTCCCTCATAATTGACAAAAAAGAACATCTTGTCTTTCTTGATGGGGCCACCTAGCGCGCCACCGAACTGATTCTGGCGAAAGGGGTTCTGAGGAGACGCGGTTGTGTTGAAGTAATCACGAGCGTCGAATACGTCGTTGCGGAGAAAGTCATACACTGAGCCATGAAAACCGTTTGTTCCCGAGCGGGTGGTCGCGTTCATCACGCTCCCGCTGCCCCCGAACCGCGCACTGTACGAATTGGTCAGAACCTGAAACTGTCCAATGGCTTCGACGCCAAGCGAAGTTCCGATAATGCTGTTCCCGGCGCCGTGATTCCAAAATCCCTGGATGTTTGCTCCGTCGAGAAGGAGTTCTTGACCCTCGGGCCGCGAGCCAGCGATGGAGTAGCTGGGCTCTCTGCCATAAAATGAGCTTTGAGCTCCGGTTGTAACCGACTGAACGCCGGGCGCGAGAAGAATCAGTTGCTCGAAATCGCGCCCGTTGAGCGGAAGATCCTGCATCTGCTGTGGCGCGACCAGTGCAGAGATTGCCGCTGACGTGGTTTCCACCTGAGTGGTGGCGCCTTCCACGGTTACAGTTTCGGCCACCTGGCCGACCGCTAGCGAAAAGTCCACCACTGTATTGCTACCGACCGCCAAGACGACGCCCGAATGGACCTGCGTTTGGAAACCTTTCATCTGCGCCTGAACGTCATATGTCCCCACAACGAGATCCGGTGCTACGTACCTGCCTTGCTCATTGGCGGTGACCGGGGTGACGACACCCGTTTGGGTGTTCTTCACGCTGATGGACGCGCCAGCCACGATCCCACCCGAGCTGTCCGTCACCGTACCCGAAATGCTTCCAGTGCCAACCTGCGCGAAAGCCGAATTGTGCGCCGCGAAGCCGCAGCACATGACGACCAAAATGCGAATCCAAGTTCGTACCTGTCTATACAAGCTAGACATTCTGCCCCTCCCCATAAGACCGCCACCCGCCCCCGCTTAGGAGGACGAAATGGCATCTAGACAACCTACCGAATGGCGGCTATGGATACACGCGTCACAGAGGTATGTCAAGACTGTTTTAGCATTACGGCAATATTCAAAAGGTATTGCTGATCGAATGGACTCCACATAGAATTGGCTTTATGGAACTTCGACACTTGCGGTACTTCGTGATGGTTGCTGAGGAACTGAACTTCACGAGAGCGGCGAGACGCCTCGATATTGCTCAGCCGGTACTGAGCCGGCAGATACATGATCTCGAGAGCGAAATCGGCGTCCAACTTTTTGATCGCAACAGTAGTCGGGTATTTCTCACCGACGCCGGAAGCAGATTCCTGAGCGAAGCGCGAGTGGTGCTTCAACATGCCGTCCAGGCCGTGGAAGCTGCGAGGCAGGTGCAGGCTGGTGCGGCGGGTACCTCGCGCGTTGCCATCGGCAAAGGCCTGGGCGATGTCGTAAGTCGAATCATCAACGGTTATCTCCGCCTCTTTCCCACGGTGGAGATTGATGTGAAGGACGTCGCCTCAGGATTTCAGAGCGAAGCATTTGAGAACCGGAAGATCGACGTAGGTTTCATGCGGCCGCCATTCAGCAACCCTCAGCTCACTTCGATCCTTCTGTTTGAGGAAAGATTTTCTGTCGTACTCAGGAAAGCCAGCCCGCTAGCAAAACGGGCGCGCATTCGGCTCAAGGATCTCGCCCAGGAGAATCTTCTGATGATTGACAAGAACATCTCTCCTGGGTTTAACGACAAGGTGCTGGAGTTGTTGCGCAACGCCGGAATCACACCCAAGATCACTCCGACTGAAACCATGCCTTATGACGAAGCAGGCGCGATTCTCGTCGAGTCCGGCAAGGGCATCTATCTCGCGGTTGGAGAGGGACCCTACTACCCTTCCTTTGCGGATCAACTGGTCGCCCTTCCTCTCGATGAACCTTCCGCTGTAATGCCCGTGCACATCGTCTGGCGGAAGAATGAACAGGCGAGAACGACACTCGATTTCGTCAGGTATGCGCAGAGCATGTTCGCAGAGACAGGAGATCTCGGGCGCATGAGGCGAAAGCCCGGCGGTAGGCTGCGCAATCCGATACCCTCGAGGCGCAGCAAACGCTGATCGCTCGTGAGGAAGCGCCTCACCCTTACTCTTGCAAGGCCGTTCCGTGCGTATCAGCCACGCGATATTCAGTCACATCGAGCTGTTGCAGAATCTGCCGAGTGGGATTCACAATCCAGTTCAGCAGAAGCGAGATGAAAAGCAGCCCGGCAAGGCCCGTGGCGAGGATGAAGCCGTATTGGGGACTGCCAAAGGAATCGCTGACGGCACCCATGGCCAACGGCCCGACGACCGCCGCTGCGCAAGTAAAGAACAAAATCACACCGGCGATCGCGCCATGTTCGGCCTTGCGGAAGCAGCTGATCCCCTTGGAGTTGATCGTGGGATAAAGAACCGACATGAACAAGCCGGATAGGGGAAGTAGGAAAACCGTGATCGAGATTCCGCGGATCATGCTCGACACGAAACAGAGAAGTATCGCGAGACTGAATAGGGCTGCGACAGCAGCCCAGTTCAATCTTGCGAGCATCCACGAACCCAAGAACCGCCCCGCTGCCCGAAGCACAAAGAAGATCGAAATAGCGTACGCGGCTACAAAAGTCGCGGATCCGTGATAGGCGGAAAGCAGAGTAGGCATCCACACATAGACCGCACTTTCGACGGCAACGTAGAGAAATATGACGCCGGAGAAACCGAGGGCATAAGGATTTCTCATCATAGCCATCGTGCGTTTGAGGTCTACAGATTCGACCGATCGTGTGGACTGCGGATAGGTCACCGAGGAAGCTGTAACGATTAGAACCCCACAGATGGTCCCTGCTATCACGTACAGCCACTTCCACGACGCTCCGATTGCTAGGAAGTGGGCAACAGTGGCGGGCCCAATGATCGCACCGACTGCAAAGAAGCCTTCCACAGTATTCATGGTCGCTGTGTGTTCAGTCGTGGATCTCGTGATGTCACCGATGAGGGCCAGCGCGCCCGTCTTGAAAATGCCGATTGCCGTCCCGGAAATCATCAACAGCGCGAGGAAAAACAAAAAGGAGCTTCCGACCGCGAAAAGGTATGAGTTAAGAGCAAACAATACGAGACCGAGGATGATGGCTTTCTTTCGCCCAAGTTTATCCGCCAGATAGCCGAGAAAGAAGCCGGCGAACGCGATTCCGGACATGGTCGCGTACTGAAAGGCTCCGGCCACTGTCATATTCAGGTGAAATTCCTTGATGACCTGCGGAATGATTACGCCGACCGCATCCGTCGTCATTGCGAACATCATGAACATCAAGAACGTGAGCCACTTGATTACGGCGAGGTTTCTCTCAGTCGGCTGGGCACTCTTCATCAGATTTCCTCACGAGCGTGCGGCGTTGCTGGAGAACGATTCCCATTCCCCGAGGACTGATTGATTCTTGTCCGTGGCACTTGTCTTGGAGTAGGTAATTAAGGCGCGGGGCTCCGAGAAATTCACTTCAAGCTTCGCCCAGTGCACATCAAGCCTCCATGTGATTATCAGCGCCTGGTGGGAGGGAGTTTCAACGTGCGCTTGTCCGGCGAAAGCCGGATGCGTATTGCGTAGACGGATTAGATCAAGCAGATTCCGCACGACTGGGTTACACAGAGTGTCATTCAACTCCGATGCGGTGTAATAGTGACGGTTTATGTCGCGGCCAACCTTCGTGTGGGCGAGGAGATCCATGTCGTTTGTCCCGGCGAGCAGCCCCACGTAATACACTTGTGGAATTCCCGGCACAAAGAACTGAACGGCGCGCGCCACAAGATATTCATTCCCTCGGCTTCCCAGGGCGTCGTAGAAGGTGCAATTCACCTGGTAGAGGTCGAGGTTGTTCGCCGCCGCACCTGTAGCCAGCCGACTCTGGCCGCCACTTCGTGAATGGATCGTCTCAACGAGCTTGTCAATCTCGTTCGGCGTTAGAAGGCCCGGCTCTCCCTCACGGCCTGCGCCGACATCAATGATTCCGATACCATCGTGCGTGTCGAGCACTGTGACCGCGTTGTTAGGACGAACTCGCAGCCAGTGGCCAAGGGCTCGAGCGTCGTGGGAAAAAAGTGAATGCAGGACGAGTGGCGGAAGTGCGAAGTCGTAGACCCAATCGACTCGACGCGCGATCTCGAGCTGCTGCAGGTAGTGGCTGTGGATCTCCACAAGAACTTCGATTCCCAGAGCCCGAGCCTCTGCCGCAAGAGACTCAATGAAGCGATACGTGTCCGGTATCATGAAACAGCTGGTTCCAGCCTTCTTGATTGCGTAGCCGACCGCATCGAGCCGAACCATCCGTATCCCGGACGAGTGAAACCGGCTGAGGATCGTACTCAAGTAAGCCCTGCCCTGCGGATGCTGCACATCGATATCGACCTGTTGCGGCGTGAAGGTGGTCCACAGGAGCCTTTTCTGACTCGATTGCAGCGTGACGCTTGTAAACGGCAACCCTGGACGCGGGCGATATATCCGCGTGAGATCCTGCTCGCGCGCCCCGAGTGGGAAAACGCGATCGTAGGTCAGAAACATGCCTGCAAACGGCGATTTGGCGCCATTTCTGGAGAAGTCTTTAAACTGTGGAGAGTCACTCGATATGTGATTGACGATGAGATCCGCCATCACTTCAACCTCTTCACCAAGCGCGCGGACGTCACCCCAATCCCCGAGTCGAGGGTCAACTTGGGTGTGATCAACCGGGTCGAAGCCTGCATCGGCGCCGTCAATCGGGACGAAAAAAGGCAACAGATGCACACCGCCGAAAATGCCTTCAAGAGGGCCGCGGAGAAGCGCCTTCAGTTGCTTTAAGTCGCCGGCCAGTCGGTCGGCGTAAGCGATCAGTTGGACCTGATTCTTCAAATCTTCCTTGCACTTCAGCGTGGCGGGCAAGAGCACTTCTAAAGCGCAACCCAACCAGTGTCAAGAGTATTGCCGTAGCGTGGTCAGCAAGTTGTCTATGGTAATATGCCAAGCCGCCGCGGGTTGTGCGACTAGCAGGAACGAAGGGGCGCTTATGTCGAACCACAAGTACCGTCAAATACTTGAGAAGCTACAGGATGACATTTGCTCGGGCCATTATAAGCCTGGCAGCCGTCTGCCAAGCGAATCTGAACTCGTCAGACGCTTTGGGGCTGCGCGGATGACGGTATTCCGCGCAATGCGTGAGTTGCAAACCCTGGGCCTGATAAATCGGCGCGTCGGTTCCGGCACGTTTGTCTCCTCGAATTCGCGCTCGGGCAGCCATATTTTCGGGCTGCTGATTCCGGAGCTCGGGCAGACCGAAATTTTCGAAGCGATCTGCAAAGGCATGATGGAAGCGCAGGAAGCGATGCATCATTCCCTGCTATGGGGAAACTCAGTATCGAAGGAACAGGACAAAGAGAAGGCGGCTGAACAGCTCTGCGAGCACTATATCGCGAGAAAGGTGTCTGGCGTATTCTTTGCCCCCGTCGAGTACAGCACGAATCGATTCCAGTCAAACAATCGGATCGTGGCTGCTCTTGATCGAGCCCGAATCCCCGTCGTTCTTCTTGACCGATGCCTTGAACCCTATCCTCGACGCAGCAAATATGATTTGGTCGGTATCGATAACCGTCGCGCTGGATACCTGGCCACCGAGCACTTGATTAGGGCAGGAGCCAAGCGAATCGCCTTCTTCGCGAGACCCAATTCCGCACCGACGGTAGATGCTCGTATTGCCGGGTATCGCGAAGCACTGCAATCGCGATCCGGCAAGCCCGGTCGCGACATGGTCAGAATCGGAGACACGTCCGACACAAAATTCATTCGGTCCATCTTAAGAAAAGATCGGCCAGATGCTTTCGTTTGCGCCAACGATCTCACTGCTGGGGATCTGATGCACACTCTCATCTCGCTTGGCCGACCTATCCCCGAGGATATTCGCATCGTGGGAATCGACGATGTGAAGTATGCACGGCTGTTGCCTGTCCCCCTTACGACTCTGCACCAGCCTTGTCGTGACCTTGGGAGAATCGCGTTAGCGGTCATGCTCGACAGAATTGCGAATCCCGACTTGCCCCCACGCGACGTCCTCTTGAGATGCGAACTCATCGTGCGCAAATCTTGTGGGATAGCCTCAAAGAAGGAACGGCACTTGACGGGATTGCTTTAGTCGCGCGCCGGGAGCACGGCTGGGCAGAAGTTTCGATCTCCGCATCGCCGTCCCTTCCGAACACACCCTGATGCAGGGACGCCCTCACACACTACAGAAGTCGTCTATACATTTCCGCGTGATTGTCATGCGGTATAGACAACTATTTGCTTAGTTGTCTACAAAGTGCCTTGACAACGTGGAGCGGGCAGGGTTACAAGCCCGCTTCAGTCACGGATCGTTGTGCTCTCGTTTGGCGGTTTATCTTACGTCAACTCAGTCGGTCGAAGGGGGACTCAATGCCGTTTATGAATACTCGCCTGATCTTCGTAGCCCTGTGTTTGTCAGGTCTGGCGCTGCTACCCCCGACAATGTTGGCTCAGGATCCGCGATCACCGAGCCCGCCAAAAGTGGTTGTGCAACCCGACGGCACAGTGGAAGTTCCCGCGCAAGAAGTGCCAATGTCTATGTTTCTGAGTCCCGAAGCGAAAGCGTACGTAACGCAGCATTTGAAGGATATGCAAGATCCGGAAATCGTGAAGCAAGACGCAGGCGTACCGCGTTTCATGAAGCCGTATCTCGCGCGTGACTACGAACTGTTCCCTGTCGAGAAAAAGGACCAGAGAATTGGCGGCGTACATGCTTATGTTTACACGCCAAAGGCGGGAGTCTCGGCAAGAAACAAGGATCGAGTCCTCATCAACCTTCACGGGGGCGGGTTTTCCGGTTGCTGGCCGGGATGTGCCGAGCTTGAATCGATTCCTGTCGCGGCTCTGGGAAAAATCCAGGTAGTTAGCGTCGACTATCGGGAGGGTCCGGACTACAAGTTTCCTGCGGCCAGTGAAGATGTCGCAAGCGTGTATCGGGAACTTCTAAAGTCGCATAGGCCGCAAGACATTGGCATCTACGGCTGCTCTGCCGGTGGTATGCAAACTGCGATGTCGGTAGCGTGGTTTCAAACCCATTCGTTGCCTGCACCCGGAGCGATTGGGATTTTCTGTGCATCAGCCGGCGGCGCATTCGGTGGTGATGCCCAATACACCGCAGCTCCCTTGGGCGAGGCTCGCGCGATGCTGCCTGGCGCATCGGGGGCGCCTCCGCCGCTTGGCTATTTCAGCGGGACTGATCCGAAGGACCCGCTCGTGTCGCCAATCAACTCTCCCGAAATCCTTGCGAAGTTTCCACCAACACTTATCATCACGGGCACACGCGGCTTTGAATTGAGCGCCGCTCTGTATACGCACGAGCAGCTAGTGAAACTGGGAGTCGATGCCGAGCTCCATGTTTGGGAAGGTCTCTTCCATGGATTTTTCTATAACATGGACGTTCCGGAGTCGAAGGATGCCGTGAACGTGATCATCCGATTCTTTGATCGCCACTTGGGCAGCGCCGCCGAATCCCGCCGGGCGTCGGCTTTGGATGACAGAGGAAATTCCGCCCTTTTGCCGTAGGGAGCCGCCAAACGACCGACTGCTGGCTCGGCTTGCCGTTCGACGAGGTGGCAGTAGAACTCGACCGGTGGGATGGCAAGGCGATTAGCACACCTCTTAGACGAACGTAGAAGGCGAGTCCGTCACCGATAGACAGGAGGAAAATTGGCAAAGATTAAGCCAACCCTGATTTTCACCATCATCGTGGCTGCAATCGTGGGTCTGACTGCGAGAGCTGAAACTATCAAGACGGGTGCGCACTGGGTAAGCGCATGGAGCGACGCAGTGCACTCACCGTTACCCTTTCCCGACCTCCCTGCCTCGCCCGTTATCGAGAATCAGACGATTCGGATGATTGTGCGGCCCACACTGGGCGGGGAACGCCTGCGAATCAGGTTCTCGAACGGGTTTGGAACCACCGCTGTCGCTATCGGTGCAGCGCATATCGCGCTTTTGTCAAAGGGCGCACAAATCATTCCGGAATCCGACCGTGTTTTGACGTTCAGCGGCAAGGCCTCAGTGAGTATTCCGCCGGGGGCGCCGATGCTGAGCGATCCAGTCGACTTGAAGGTGCCGGCATTCGCTGAAGTGTCAATCAGCATTTACTTGCCCGGAAAGACTCCAGCTTCATCCACTCATTTCTGGGCGCAGCACGAAACCTATATTTCCGGGCCGGGGGACTTCACGTCGCAAGTGGATATACCGAACGCCACTGTGAGAATGTCGTGGTACTGGCTTTCGGATGTCGAGGTGTGGGGTTCCGATCAAACGGGGGCAACGATCGCGTTTGGTGACTCGATTACGGATGGAGTTGGGGCGAAGCAAGGAGAATACAGTGACTGGCCCGATATGTTGGCCAGCCGGCTGGCGAATGACGGCGGAACCTTCGGGTTGGCGGTACTCAACGAGGGTATCGGTGGGAATCGCATACTCCGCAACGGAGCAGGCGTCAGCGCTCTGGCCCGCTTCGATCGTGATGTATTGGCACAACCGGGCGTAATTAGCCTGATCATACTGGAGGGCATCAACGACATTGGCTGGCCGCATATGAGGCCACGACCACTTCCAGATGGCACGACTCCTAAGGAGGGTCCATTTTCCGGGGAGGTGGTTAGCGCTCAAGATCTCATCGCAGGGCTGCAGCAAATAATTGAACGGGCCCATCAGCACGGAATCAGGGTTTTCGGAGCTACGTTGACGCCCTATGAAGGTGCTGACTATTACAGCGAGGATGGAGAGGTCACACGTCAAGCGGTCAATCAATGGATCCGCACCAGCGGGGCTTTTGACGCTGTTTCTGATTTCGACGCTGCTGTGCGTGATCCGAATCATCCGGCCCGGTTTCGCGAGGATTACCAATCAGGCGACCATCTTCATCCCAGCGCCGCGGGCTACAAGGCTATGGCAGCTGCTGTTGACCTGTCAGTTCTAAGGAGCTTCCAGGCCGCCGGCAGGAAAAAGTGATCTTTCGGGACGGGAAAAGGTTCGTGGCGGCGCGTTAAGACCTCTATGGAGAGGCGAGTGGCAGCTAAACACTTGCTGTTGGCTATCGTGCTGGTGTGCGGGCCCTGCTCGGCACAGCAAGGTCATTCGGTGCCGGCTCCAACGAACATACCGGGTGCCGAATTCCCCCGACTGAACAGCGATCTGAGCGCAACGTTCCGTGTTCGGGCCGATCAAGCCCAGAGAGTCCAGCTTTTGATGGAATTAGGACAGCAGACGTACGACATGACCAAAGGTGCTGATGGATTCTGGGAAGTGACTACAAAGCCGCTCCTGCCGGGTTTCCACTACTACGCGATCTCCGTTGATGGATTCGTTTCGAACGACCCCGGAAGCAGAACCTTCTTCGCCGCCCGGCAAGAAGTCAGCGGACTCGAAGTTCCCGCACCGGAATCCGACTTCTTTGCAGTTAAGGATGTGCCACACGGCACGGTTCGGACCGAGTGGTATCGCTCGAAAATAACCGGGGAGTTGAGAAGAATCTTCGTTTATACGCCGCCCGGATACGATCGCGGCGTTTCACGATATCCGGTCTTGTACCTTCAGAATGGGTTCGGCGAAGATGAAGCGGCTTGGAGCGATCAGGGACATGAGAATTTCATCCTGGACAACCTGATTGCGGCTCACAAAGCCAAGCCCATGGTTATCGTCAACGAGAACGGGATGATCGGGGTGCATTTTCAGCCTCCCGCCCTGGATCGGCCCGGCTCCAGTTCGAATCCGCCATCGTCGCGGGCCGTGTCACGCTACTTCATGGATGAGCGCTATACCTTGTTCGAGCAAATCGTTTCGACGGAGCTGATTCCCTTTATTGATACCCATTTCCGCACCATACCCGACCGCAACCATCGCGCACTGGCCGGATTGTCGATGGGCGGGGCTCAGGCGCTTCGCATCGGACTCACTCATTTGGACCAATTCGGCTATATCGGAGCATTCAGTCCCGCGATTGCCATCGTCGACACGACGAAGGACTACGATGGCATCCTGGCGAATCCTGCGAGAGCAAACGAGCAACTTCGCTTGTTGTGGATTGGAATAGGAAGCGACGATTTTCTACTCGCTCCTGTAAGTGAATCTCACGAGACGTTGGAAAAAGCTGGAATCAAACATGTGTGGTTCGAAAGTTCGGGAGCGCATGTCTGGACAGTGTGGCGTAAGTATCTCGCGGATTTCGCACCCAGGCTCTTTCAGTAAGTGTGGCACCGTGCAGCGGTGCGTGGTGCTGAGGCGGGTTCGTGACTAGCCCAGCTCTCATGATCGGGTTGGGCGAGGTCTTGTGGGACCTTCTGCCGTCGGGGAAGGTGTTGGGCGGCGCTCCTGCCAATTTCGCCTACATGACGAACCTCCTTGGAGATCAAGGCGTAGTGGCCAGTCGTGTGGGCGATGATGACTTGGGGCGTGAAGCATGCCGGGTCATGCAAGAACTTGGACTCAGCACGGCCTACGTCCAGCGCGACCCTCAACACCCGACGGGAATGGCAGGTGTGTTCATTGATTCCGCGGGCCAGCCGACATTCACAATCAAGGAGTCCGTTTCCTGGGATTTCTTGGAATGCACAGAATCATGGGAACAACTATCGGCACGGGCTGATGTAGTTTGCTTTGGTTCGCTCGCCCAGCGTTCACCGACCTCTTCCGCTACGATCGAGCGCTTTTTGCAGAATACGCCAAAGAAAGCGCTCCACATTTTTGACGTCAACCTCCGCCAATCGTTTTACAGCACGGAACTGTTGCGCAGGTCGCTACAGTACACGGACATCGTCAAGCTGAACGATCAGGAATTGCTACGCGTCACATCGTTGCTCGGCTTCGATACGGGCGATGAAGAAACACTCGCTCGACGATTGCTGAGCAAGTTTAATCTGCGGCTCGTCTGCGTGACGCGCGGTGCCCGTGGCAGCCTGCTGGTTTCCGAAGACAGAACAGCCGAGCATAAAGGTCTCAGTGTCGAGGTAGCGGACGCTGTCGGGGCCGGTGACGCGTTTGCGGCATGTCTAGCCCATCACTACGTGCGTGGCAAATCACTGGAAGAGATCAGCGAATCGGCGAACCGATTCGCGTCATGGGTTGCAACGCAAGTGGGAGCAACGCCAACGATTCATCGATCGCGCTTGCAAAGCATTTTGGGTGGATAACCCCTGATTGAAAGGAGTGGTACTTTCTATGAGTAAGAGAATAGATGAGATGAGTAGAGCAAGGCGCGCCTTGTCGATCGCAGCTTTAGTGGCAGTCTTGTGGGCTGGCACGGCATATGCCCGACAAGCGAACTCCAACTCAACTGGTTCGCAAAAGGATGCTCCGGATATTCCACATCTCGAGTTTGTCTTCGAAGAGTTCGTAACGCTAGGTGCCAGTATTCATCCTGGTGAAACTCCGTTCGGGGAGCGAAATATCGTTCCGATAACCGGGGGAACGTTCTCAGGACCAAATATCCGAGGCAAAGTAATGTCTGGCGGATGGGACTGGCAATTGGCGACCAAGACCGGGTGCCATTCGATTCAAGCCGACTACATGATCCAAGCCGACGACGGGGCGATCATCAACGTCATCAACAAAGGGACATCCTGCGCAAGTCCCGGTGCGAACATCAGGCTTATCACCACACCGACCTTCGAAGCTCCGCTGGGGCCACACGCTTGGTTGAATGGTGGCGCATTCGTTGGAACGCTGGAGCTCGCCACGGTCGACGGAAAACCGACCGTGCACATTCGATTCTATCAAGTGAAGTAGCTGACCGAAGGATCCGTGATGGATGTCTTGCGTGTGCGTGGCCCACGGCGCGGAACTTCCCTATGTGTTCGGTCTGCTGAATCGCTGGAAAGCGAGGGTTCCCGCGAGCGACCTCAAGATGCAGAGCGCTGTGATGTCTTATTGGACCAACTTCGCCAAGACTCTAGATCCAAACGGCGTTGGCTTGCCCATTTGGAAGTCGTACGGTGAGTCTAGTGATGCGGTGATGGTCCTGGACAAGGTTGTAGGGATGCAGCCTCATCCCCGCGCTGCCCAGCTTGATTTCTTGCAGGCTCATTCGAACCAGGGATTTTCCAAGTCCCCATGAACCGAAGAACGTGCGCCTGGCGAATCGGAAACAGAACCCGGCACTGCTGCGAAGCCCTGCGGTTGGACCGGGCGGACGAAATCCGCCGTTAGAACAATGACGAAAGGCACCTTACGTTATTGGGAGCAATGACGGTTGCGCGGCGCCGACACGCAGCTCAGTTTGCAAGAATACCTGCCAAAAGAGTAGGCGGTCATTTGTAGCCATTTGCGACAGCAATCTATTAGAATCATAGAGTTATCGTGGGCGTGTAGCTCAGCTGGGAGAGCACCTGCTTTGCAAGAAAGCGGGCAAAATCTCACAAGTGCCGCATCTGGTGTCGCTTACGCGGACTCACGCAGTGCAACCAACTTCTTCAATTGGACTGAAGTTGGACCGAACGTGCGTAGGTAGATTCAGTAACAACCTAGCGGTTTCTCCTCGAATTTACGAGCACGATCAATAGGGAATATACTATGCTCTGGCTGATCCGAATCGAGGACGAGGTGCTTTGTGCCGTTTGCACTTGAAAGCGAAATGACAAAGCCAGTTCGCCGCTGGTTGGGACGCCAGGGGTTGCTTATCAAGGCAGAGTTCGGACTTCCATGGGGGATTTGCGATCTTGTTGCGCTTTCGTTCGACGAATCTCGCGTGGCCAAACGGATGGCCTTCCAGCAACATCGCCCGATCGGCCCCATGCAGCGAGTTGAACTGCTTCGTCTCATCCCCGACCAAGAAACCGGTAGAACGATCACGTTCAATCGGTTGCGGGCGTTCACTCAAGGAGCGCTTTTTGGATCGGACCTAGACCACGAGTTGCGCACGCTGATAGCAAATCGCTTTGTGATCCCCTGCAAAAATGGATCGCTACAAAAGCGGAACGGCTGGGCACCCATGCACGACCGCATAGTTGCGGTCGAGCTTAAGCTCTCTAGAGTTTCGGAAGCCCTGGCTCAGGCCGTTTCTAATCGTGCCTTCGCGACTGAATCTTATATCGCCTTGCCGATGAAAGTTGCAAAACGGTTCACCGACAGCGCACGATATTCGCAATTTAGAACGGCTGGGATTGGTGTTCTCGGTGTTACACCGATTTCTTGTAGGGTTATTTCGCAGGCTTCCGAAACAATTGAGCCAGACGTGACTTTACAAATGCATTGTGTGGAGCGATTCTGGCGCACTAGAGGCAATTCATCATCAACTGCTGAGCGACGCGTTCGGGCCTTCTAGCAGTCCCCTCCTCGGCAGACAACGGTTTCAGAGTTTTGCCCAACACATAAGAAGAGGAGAGATCTTGGTATAGTGCGAGAGCACGGCCGGCTGGCGGCAGTGTGGAGAATTTGTCGAACCAGCTTTTGTAGAATGTCGCAATCTGCATCTTTCCGTTTGGCGTTATTTGAAGTTTTGGCCACTCCTTCTCGATGTTTGCGAAATCTGCCCTCACCGGATCACTCGGAGCGAGACCCGATACTGTATCCGCAAGCCAACTCTTCAGCGAAGGACTTGCGATTGCCCACCGACGCAAGGGCCGAAGCGCGACTCGCGTCTTGCCTTTGGGGAGCTTCTGCCCAGGTATGTTGTACTTATAAGAGCCCCCGAGTCCTATTGCGGGATAGCGCGCGCAGCCCCGCGACCATAAAATCAGGTTCATGCCCCAGTACGGGCCGCAAATCGTCATGCAATTCTCAGAGGTCACCTGATTCAGTTCCTCGTGGAATTTTCGCAGTGCCGGAAATCGCTCGTCGAACTTCCCGGAACCATCTTGGTCGTTTAGGGTTGCGTCAGCTACCCAAATCCCGTCTGCCCCTGCGGCCGCGAGGCAAGTCGCAATCGAAACAAGCTTCTTATTCCGTTCGGTCTTCTTGTTAAGTTGATTCTGATGCGTGAAAATGACTGGCAGGATGAGTTTACCGCTGTACCCCACTTTCACCTTCCACTCATTCGACAATTCGGCAAGCAGCTTGTTGATTTTGTTACGGCTGGAGTCACTCAAGAGTGGCAGCTGTGGAACGCTCACCCAGTCCGGCATTTCTGCCTTGCAACGGTCGAGCACGCTGAACACAAACAACTGGGCGGCTGCCTTGTCTGGTTTTTTTTGAAACTGTGGATCGGCGATCTTTAGGGAGCCGACGAACTTTGTTAAGTGGAGTTGATAATTATCACTGAGCTTCGACGGGTCCTTGTAGTGAAGACCATCAATGGATGCGTCCACCCAGCGCTTGGGACCGCTTGGCAATTTGGAACGCGTTTTGTCGATTAGCTCTAGCCCGATTCGCATTGCTGCGGCGTCGGAATACAATTGCGCCGACGCTTGGCAGTCGTACTCGGTATTGATGAACGGGATGTAGTCTTCCGCCATGATTTACGATTTCTCCAGTCCCTCGCGGTGTTTCAGGTGCGAACAAGAGTGTTCCAGCTCCGGGAAAAGGGTCATTTCATCGACGCCTATTCTCTGCAATTCGTCCCGCAACTTCGACTTGAATTCCTTCAATATCGGTATTGCGATTAGGGAAGATACGTTTCCGCCGTCGAGGCTAAACACCTTGCCGTGCAGGGTGAATACGCCTCTCTGCATAATCAGTCGTTCCGAGTTCCAAACTGGAAAAATCGCAACCGGGTTGCGACCTTTTTTGACTCGTTGAGCGCCCATCCTCAAATAGCTACTTATGATTACGGAATCTTGCTGCGGGTCTAGAACCCGTGGCTTGAGCGGATAGCTTAGGCGGTTGAGGTCCATTGGATTTAGAAGAAGGACCATCCCATCGCGATCTTCTTTTTGGCATGCGAAATAAAGTGCGGTCGTCGCACTCTCTGTCCAATCGAGTAGACGAGTTGGTAAGCCGTAGTGCTGTGCTATGAGAGCCCATTCCAGTTCTTTTTCGGGCTGGGGTACACGTCGAAGTTTAAGCTCGGCAATGCGTTTGAAATCTGCCATTAGAGCCAATGCCTTCACGCGATTGGACAATGCCGAGTAGCGCAGCGCCGAAGGAGTCAGACTGTAAGTTACGTCTTCATGCCCTCTGAACCAGAAGCGTTCATTGGTCCTGATGGCATCGCTGATGACTGCAAGAAAATCGGCAAGGCTCGCAATCCTCTGCGTTAACCTCTTGCATTTGACCGGGGACTTTCTGAATCGTTTCATTTCATCCCGGGTCAGCAGTTGTGCTCTGGTGGGCATCCGTTGCTATGACGCGCTCGATTTGGGAATCGGAAGCTTGGACGATTTCATCGTCACCACTTTCGGACCTGCCTTGGCCTTCTTTCGTGCGTTGAATGTCGGTTCTTTCGTTTCTAGCTGGCGGTCTCGATATGTATCGAGCCAATCGCTAGGCACCTTATTCTCCTGTTTCAGTCGTTCCACAACGGTTGTGGGATGCACAAGTAGCACGTACTTATATCGGAGGCCCCCGATTTGTTTCGTCTTAATGATGCCCAGAGTTTCGAGCAACTTCATTCGCTCCTGCCACGTCCGAATTCCACGGGTACCGAGATAGCCGGCCGCATACGCATGCTCGCCTTCATGCCGCATCTCAATCACACCCTCGCCCATGTGCCTCGACCAAAGCTCTAGATACACTCGGGTCGGGTCAAGCCTCCCGCTCACGCCTTTCGATGAAATGAGCGATAGGACCAACGGCAGAGTTCGAGGGGCTTTGAACCAACCCTTTTCATTCTCGCCCGTCCACGCATCCTCACCGTGGAAGAATTTCTTGCGGATCTTGTCCCGATGTTCCTGCGCTCGGCTCTTGGTGTTGACCATTTTTTCCACCTGAACGATGTCTGGATAGGTGAGACCGACAAATCGCGATTCGCCGGTCTCACCTTCGCAAGCTGACTGCCGCTACAAAGGGCATAGGCGATGCGATGAGGAAATTGTTATCCCAAGCGCCGACGCCATCAACGTCTCTAATTCTTCCGAGCGGACGGGAAAGCGGCCTTCTGACGCGCCATTATACGCTCGGATGGCTAACAAGCGCAGCGATCTGACCTGAGACGGCGACAAATCGCGCGACTCCTGTCATGGGTTTACCAAATCGCAGTAATTGTGGCCCTTGGGGAAGAATGTTTCTGAAAATACGTCTCCCTGTCTGCGCGTCTCGGCTGTGTCCTTGCTCTCTTTGGGCTCGCTTGTCTCGCAGGTGTGGTTGGGAGGTTTCTGTTTGCGACGATCACGCGGGCTCTTGTACCCTTCACATCATTCTTCGGTATAGCGGTCATATTCGCGAGGAGTGACCCGGGGATGAGCAACGTGGATGGCAACTCTGTCGCAAACGATGCGAAAGAACTTGTGGCGCTATGCCGCGCCGGACGGCTCTACAAGATCGAAGAGTGGATCGCAGACGGCAGGCCCATCGATATTTCTGGAGCGATAAAACGCGGCAGGGCGAGGAGTCTTTTGGAAGTCGCGGTGGAAGTCGGATTCCACAGCCTGGTTGAGCTGATTGCGAAACACGAGACTAGCCAATCAGCGAAAGACGTGGCGTTGGGCGACGCAGTGTCATCGCGCAGGCTAGATCTCGTCGAATTGCTTCTGGCCAACGGTGCCGATATCAAGGCTGTCCCGCTTGCAGACGTTCTACTCACCTGGGAACCAAGGCTGATTCACTTCTTTCTCGACCACGGCGCTGACCCCTTAGAGGGCAGGCCATTCGCGGTGGCATTCGGCGCAAAAGTGCGCACGGCGCTCCGGCCCCTTGTCGACTACAAACGGGCGCATCCGGAACTCGCAGCGCAATTGCAGGAACAACTGGATTGCGCTCTACGCCATTTCTGCGGTGAGGGGGATTTAAAATGGGTCAGCCTGCTAATGTGGGCGGGAGGCGATCCCCGCTCCCGTGGGCCGTGCCTGGAGAAGGAATACACAGAAGATCCGGAATGCTACACGTCAGGGCTGGAAGAGGCGTGTCATTCAGAAAGTCTCGATGTACTGAAGAAGCTAAAACCCGACGCAAGCCGCGATAACTTGTCCGAGCTTCTTCATCGTGCTGCCACCTCAGGTCGCAAGGCTGTCTTGGAGTACTTGCTGGGAATCGGAGCCAATCCGAATGATAAGCCCAACGGTGGGTCATCGGCGCTCGAAACCGCTCTATGGCACCTAAGTTTCGCGCGCTTCGAGCCTTTTGGCGGAAAACGGTTGAGATCGAAATATGATCTTTGGAAAGACCTCGATTGCCTGCGTGAACTGCTCTCCCACGGTGCGATCTGGAATTCCGACGACGCATACCATTTGAATTCTCTTCGTCGCACGCTTCTTGAATGCGAGCCAGATGTGACCATTGAGTTGCTCCAGATGTTTCGCAAACACAATGCATGTCCCGCGGAGAAGGTGCATAGGCTGTTGGGGACACCACGAATGAAGGAGCATCTGAAAGCCAAAATCGATGCGTTATCGCGACTCGGAATCCATTTAGAGGCTCGGCCAAACTCTAGTCGTAACCGGCAGCCTAGTTCGAGGTAGAACAGTCGCTGACAACAGATAGACTAAGAAGCAAAATCGCCAAACGGGAGGATACGGCGTTGGAGCAATATAATCGAGAAGAGCTTTATCGGAAGGTCTGGGAACAACCGCTATTGAAGATTGCCGAGGAATACAGTGTATCCTCCGTTGCCCTCGGCAAAACGTGCCGAAAATTGTCTGTGCCAGTTCCAGGCCGGGGACACTGGGCGAAGCTGGCTCACGGACATGCAGGCGTCAAGAAGCCTCCACTACTGAAGCTCGACAAAGTTCCTGTGATCTATCGCTCTCCCGTTGTGCAGAAAAAAACGACCAGCTCTGATCAAGGTGACCCTGAATTCGCCGCAATTAATCACCTGCTCTCGTCTGGTGCTCTCAATCCGCCGCCAATTGATTCCACCGGTCGCCCGCATCCTTTGATTCGAGGCACTGCGAGCCGACTCCGCAGTCACAGGCGAAAGGATGAAAACGGGATTCTGCTCCCGCGCGAACCTGGCGGCCTCGACGTGAAGGTAAGCGAGGGAATGCTGGATCGAGCGCTGCAAGTTATGGCGCAGATCGTGTCTGTACTGGAGCGACAAGGGTTCAGCGTAGAAGTATCGGAACAAGGTCGTACCCTGGCCTTGATCAACGGAGAGCGTCTTTCTTTTGGCATCGAGGAACCGATCCGCAGAGTCGTGACACCGAAGCCGCGAGTCCCCAATCCAACCGATCGCTGGGATTACGACGAAGTCGTTACACATGAGCCCGCGGGAAAGCTGGCGCTCATCATTCACTCGGGAACATGGGAGCGACACGAACAACGAACGAAATGGAGTGACGCCAAACTCCAACGGATCGAGAATCTCATTCCCGATTTTGTTTCCGGACTGATGCGAATCGCGGTCGCACTGCGGCGTCGGGAAGAAGATCGCAAACGGCGCGAGGCCGAGCAACAGAAGCGAGCACTGGAAAGGGCACAGCTCCAGAAGGACATCGAGGAAGAAGAGAAGAAACTGGAGCAACTCAACAGTTGGATAGATTCGTGGGAAAGTGCAGAGCGAATGCGACGGTTTATAGCCGTATACGCCAAAAAGACTCGAACCAGGAGTGCCGAGAAGCAGCCCGAGTACAATGCATGGATCGAATGGGCGACATTACAGGCCGACCGAATCGATCCGTTTGTCTTCGAGAAGCCAATCTCCGTATTGGATCGGAAACGCGAATTGAGATCGTGGTAAGTAAGTCCAATGGTGATCCCATTGACAAAATATGACAAGTCTGTTATAAATTGACATTATGAAATCACAGGAACTCAAGCAGGCCCGTCAGCACAGAGGTTGGACGCAGGAGGCGGCGGCTAGCCACCTGGGGGTAACCCAGGCATATTTGAATCTGCTTGAAAATGGGAAACGGCGGTTGACACCTCGGGTGGTTCGCCGGGCCGTTTCTGTTTACGGCCTGTCGCCGGAGGTTCTTCCCCTTGAAGAGGATTTTGTGCCAGCCCAGACAAACGATGACCAATTAGTGGAGTGGTTGGCGAGACTCGAATATCCGGGCTTCGCTTACCTCAAAACGCATACCGCAAGGAAGAACCCTTATGAGGTGCTGCTTACGGCATTGGGACAGACGAGTCTCGATGGCCGCGTGGCGGAGGCTTTGCCGTGGGTAGCGATGAAGTACGCGCGGCCGGATACGTGGCTGGTTGAGACTGCCCGGAAATTCAATCTTCAAAACAAGCTGGGTTTTGTCGTTGGGCTTGGGCGGCGTGTGGCCGAGAGTCATAGCGACAACACCAGATCGAAGGAACTCGGCAAGCTCGAAGAGATGCTTGAGGAGAGCCGTCTTGCGAAAGAGGGTTTTTTCTATCGTCCCCCCATGACCGAGAGAGAACGAGAGTGGCTTTCGAAGAATCGAACCGCCGACGCGGCACACTGGAACCTGCTCGCGGACATGCGGTCGGAACAGCTTTCCTATGCCCAATGAAACACCCGGCGCTAAGCTCCCTTCACCGTGGAAGGATTTCCTCGGAGAGATCGACAAAGCGTTAGAAGAACCGCTCGAAATCCACTGCATCGGAGGTTTTGCGCTCGTTTACTATTACGGGATTCCGCGCACAACGGGGGATATCGACTACTATACGGCTGTGCCCGCAGACCTCAATCTAGAGGAAATAGCTGGCCATGATTCCGACCTGCATCGCAGGTACAAGATCTATCTTCATCGAGTCACGGTCGCAACTCTGCCCGAAGAGTACGAAGAGCGACTTTCGGAAATGGCAAGTGGACAGTTCGAACGGCTGAGGCTTCTCGTACCCGACCCCTACGACTACATCTTGTCGAAGTTGCAGAGGGCGGGGTTGAAGGATTCCGACGACGCCTTGTATTTATTCCGATCGAGGAAGCTGCAAAGCGACATTCTTCGAGAACGGTATCACCGGGAATTGCGGGATTATCTAATCGGCCCGCTCGAACAGCACGATCAGACTTTGGAGCGCTGGATCGAAATTTTCGAATCAGCAGGTTGACCCTGCTCCAAGTTCGGCGCTCTCGCATGAACCGATGATGCCGGGGAATCGCGTGACATGGTGCATGGAAAGCTACCGGCACTCAGGTAGCGCCAGCAAATTGTCCGTCCAGACGCGATCTGCGTATGTCTGGACGAATTTTGCGCCGTTCGTGTGTTCCCGAGTTCCCACCCTAGCCTGGTTCCCCCTTGAGTCCCGGACGTAGGCCACACCATTCTGATTCTTGATCCAATCGTAGACTACCAGCCGAGTACTCGTTCCTTGTTCGCGTGTTTGTTCGTTGGTCCAGCCCAACTCTGAAATCGCGTGATGTGGGTCCGCATGATGGCCACCGCTTTTCTTAATACACGTGATGCGAATCGACATGTTCGATTTCCTCCTTCGACGAGCCCGTCACGACGCACCGCCTTTTTTCCTTTTCTGTTTGCTGAGAGCACGGATCTTCACTGCGCCTACATCCACACCCGTGATGGGGAGGCCCACTAAATCGCCCTTGCCAACGATGGGAGGGAAAAAGCAGTTTTCGTGGCAAGTCGTTCCCCGATCGGAATCGAGAGTGCCATCCACAAAGTGATATGTCTGTTCGCCGACATCGGCGATACCTACTGGATTCAAGGCCACGTGCAGCGCGTGCATCACGAGAGAAGAGGCCAAATGTGCGCTGAACGGGAAAACGTTCTCATTCCTTCGCAGGGTGTGATCGGCGGGTAGGTTTTCGATATAGGTCGGATCGTCCAGCTGCCCTTGTCTTTCAACATTGACTAAGTCCGGATCGTACTGCCCGATACATGCTAAGCAGCGTTTTCCCGGACACACGACATGACTCTTCCAACTCGCGTTCCGCAGGCGGCCGCGGTGCATGCGTATCAGGATGCCGCCATCAACGACCGGAATAAGATAGGCGTAAGCGATGTAATTCAGGACGTGGCGCGGCCAAGGTCGATCGACACAACTGAAGAGGATGTCGCAGTCGAGAGCCTGACGGAAACCTTCTTCCTCCGTAACAGACAAAGCATATTTTTCGATAACAGGTTTGGCGGCCGTTGCACTGTTTTTGAGCGCACGCTCAATCATATCGACTTTTAGCCGCTTCGCCTTCGCATCTTTGACGGTTGCATGCAACAGCCGGTCTAGATTGTGAAGCTCCACGCGGTCGTAGTCGATCAGCTTAATGTGTTGAGCGCCAAACCGCGCCAGACACTCGGCCACTACCGATCCCACGCTTCCGACACCTATAATTCCGTACTTCAAGCGCGCTAGTTTCTGCTGCGCCTCCTCGCCCCAGGCCGATATCGTACGCTTCAGTTCCTCACGAAACGCCGGGGGCGGCAGCAATCTATCGTTGAATGTCGTTTCGAGTCCGTGGTCGCCGATCACCCGAACACTTTCGCACCAGCAGCGTTCGTAGGTCCGCGGTGCTGATTTTACCCAGAAGCGTCCGCTCCAAGCGCCATCGGTGCCCAGCGTCATTCCTACGAGCGGAAAATCCGTTGCCGCTTTGACCGACGCTGCCTGACGGAGCTCGGTCGCCCGGTCGTCGCGACTCATGTCCTGCCAGCCGGGCCAAGGATGACTGTGCAGAAAGGCTACGCCCGCACCTTTCGCCATCGCAAGAACCGTGGCCCGCGAAAGGTATTCGCTCGTTGTGCTCGCATTTCCATGGACATGGCGCTCGTTTTCGAGCGGCAGAATCGGCTCGGCGACGAGGGCCGTCAGGCGGTTTGCACCCTTCCCGGGACTCCAAAGCGCATAACAGATATCTTCCTGCCCGTCGCTGCGGAGAAGGTGATTCTTCAGGATCTCATTTGTGGCAGACGTCAGCGCAATGCTGTAGGTCATAGGATCTCGAGAACCCGTTGGATATGTCGAAGGTACGCTTTCACATCCTTTCTGGTGCGGTTCCACCCGTCGGTCCCGTCAACGAACGGCCGGCTCAGGTATTCCCATTCGGCCCCAAAGGGGCTATCGGCGGCACGATCGTTCGGGCCGCCGCCGGGGTTGATCGGGATCAGCCGGGGCGAAACATGCGGGCCCGTTGGGCAGGTGGCCTGGAAATCGGGCGGAATTTCGAGCCCCATCTTAACCGCCTGACCTTTGAACCGCCCGCCGGCTACGGTGTAGGCGAAAGCCAGCCGATTGTTGCCCAAGTCCTCGGGAGAGTAGCCGAGTTCCTTCAATCCTGCGGCAAACGCGTCCTTGCCAAAGACGGCCACGTCAGGAAACCGGCATCGGCCCGATCGGTTTGCTAATAAACCGCAGGCCGTCCTTCATTTCGATCTCAACGTTTGGTTCTTCTTTGTACGACTTGATTTCATGACCGATCAACTGTTCAAGGTAATTGGTCTTCGCATCAAATCCTGCATCCGTCAGAATCTGCGTCGGAGTCAGGAACTTCGCGATGGTCGACTCCGGCTCATCGTCCAGCTTGTAGTGAATGAAATGCTCGTGCTCTTTCTCGGGCATGTCGGCAGCCTCCTGTGGCTTGGGGGACCTCAGTCCCCGAATCGGATCTACGGCAACTGCGAAGCCATCCCAGATCTAGTATGCATGGGCCAAGCATCGCTGTCAACAGCACACACAATCACTGTCAGCGTGGCAAACTATCCCTGAGCAAATCTGCTGGGTCAGGCACCCAAACGTGTTTGCCTGATTGACATTCGTCCGCGGTTCGACAATACTGTGCACTGTGAAAGCGAAGGCAGCCGACCAACTCTTCTATCGTCAGTTCGGCCGCCTGCTCGCAGAGGCCCGTCGCAAGAAGGGCATCTCTCAGGAACTCCTGGCAGATGAATTAGGTCTCTCCCGTACCTCGATCACTAACATCGAAAAGGGGCGCCAACCGGTTCAACTCCACAGTCTTTATTGCATCGCCCGTTTGCTTGGGGTCGAACTCAAGGATCTCCTCCCTTCTCCGCAGATTTTCGACATACCGCAACCATCCGAACGTCTGTCCGTGAGCCGCTCCGAGTGGCTCGAAACCATGAACGTCACACTGCCGAAAGGATTACTGAATGCGTCGAAACGACATCGAACGAGAAGCCCGAAAACTACTTGAGGCAAACGCCGTCACGCGAGCCCCCGTTCCCGTCGAACAACTTGCAAACGCTCTTCACATTGACGTCCGCTTCTCCGCAGGTTCTGAGGATGTATCGGGAGCTCTGATTCGCAACGGCGAGTCAGTCGTCATCGCCGTGAATTCCTCACAGCATGAAAATAGACAACGCTTCACCATCGCCCACGAACTTGGGCATTATCTACTCCATAAGGGCACGAAACTCCATTTCGACGAAGATTTTCGAATCAACTATAGGGACGCTACGTCTTCCGACGCAACGAAACGAGAGGAAGTTGAGGCCAACGGCTTTGCTGCAGCACTGCTGATGCCCCAGCGAATCCTGATGCGGGATTGGCTAAGGCTTGAGCGTAACGACAAGGAGATCCCCGAAACCATACGCACGCTTGCGAACCGATATCGCGTCAGCCATAAGGCCATGGAGTTGCGACTTGTGAACCTGGGTTTCATCTCTCCCGTGGAATAGTAAGCTTCCTACTCTTTCCTTTGGTCAGCATTTAGATCGGCCTAATTGAGTGGATCGCTTTGCGTGTCCAACCATCTGTCCAGTGGGGTATTGGATACGTGGGACATCACGTGAGAATTCCTGGACAATAAGTATCAAGGGCCCCTTCAAGAACGACTTTCGCTAGCACACGGTCGCGCCAGGTAGACAGCGACCTGTCACGCCCGTTGCTATCCGCTCCAGCCGTAAATACAACCCCGCTTCGCTTTCTGTCCTTTCAGTGAGTCCGTTGCGATTTGGTTCCCCTCCCTGGTTGAGGGAACCAACTCTCAACTCACCGAAAGGACAAAGAAAATGAATTCAGAAAACATCAAGAAAATTACAAATCAAGCCATCGTGGTTTATTGCTCAATATGAAGAACCTTGGGGAGATCAGTTTCGTTCAAGACCTCTCTTACATCGGGAGGCGTTGGTCAAAGGACAATTCCAAGGACGTGACAAGAGGAAGTATGCTGTTACGCCAATACGTTTTGTCCAAGCCTGCGTAAATGGACATATAAGCGACATCGACTGGTACGCATTCGTTCACAGAGGCCGAACAGCCTGTCGAAGACCATTGTGGATGGACGAACGCGGGACCAGTGGTGACTTAGCAGACGTGTTCGTGCGTTGTGAATGCGGAGTCCCTGCCCGCTCCCTCGCGGAAGCAGCAGAAATTCCGGAAAAGCCGCTTGGTTTTTGCAAAGGGCTTCGCCCTTGGCTCGGAGCAACTTCAAGGGAAGAATGCGGGGGCGCGGGTGGAACGCCTGAAATTAACCGCTTACTTGTGCGCTCTGCAAGTAACGCTTATTTTCCTCAAGTTCTTAGCGTTATTTCTATTCCGGACAGAGATTCGCTCCTTCGAAAAGCAATAGATGTGGTTTGGGATGATTACTTGCTCTACGTGGAATCCCTCGAAGATTTGCAGAGGGAACGCCGGAAGGCGAAAGTCTTCGCCGTGCTCCAAGATTACCCAGACGAAAAGATTTTTGCTGAGATCCAAAGACGGAAAGGCGGGAAGGAAGAAGAAAAGAAGAGCATCAAACAGGCAGAGTTTGAAATGCTTCAATTGAGTCAAACTGAGATTGGGGATGACCTGCCAGACGGAGACTTCTTTGCTAGGAGTGTGGCACTCAAGGAACCCCGCATCGGTTATCTTTCGAAAGTGAGTCGAGTCGTCCTTGTGCACCGGCTGCGGGAGGTTATCGCCCAAGTCGGATTTACGCGTTTTGAATCAGCGTCTCCTGACATTGATGGCGAACTTTCTTTGGGCGTTACTCGTGCAGCCCTCGCCTATGATCTATCTTGGCTACCGGCAATTGAAAATCGCGGCGAGGGCATTTTCATTGCCTTTGGTGAAGATGCTCTAAACAATTGGCTGTCGCAACCTCAAGTGAAACAACGAGGGCAACAACTGCTTGAGGGATTTAATGAATGGAAAAAGCACCATGCAGACGCATTGGATGTGTTCCCCGGACTGAAATACATCCTCCTGCACTCGCTCTCACACCTTCTCATTAGCGCTATTTCGATGGAGTGTGGTTACTCTGCAAGTTCAATTCGCGAACGAATCTATGCCGGTTCAGCTGGGCATGGAATCCTCTTGTATACCGGGACTCCCGATTCAGAAGGCACGCTGGGAGGTTTGGTTCAGGCCGGGCGTAGAATCGAAGCTCATCTGCAAAATGCCGTCGATCTCGGGAGACTTTGCTCGAATGATCCGGTCTGCGCTCAACATCGACCAAATAGTGTGCAGGAGGAGCGTTTTCTTCATGGGGCCGCATGTCACGGGTGTCTGCTAATCGCCGAGCCCTCCTGCGAGCGGCGAAATGAATTCTTGGACCGGGCCCTGGTGGTTCCCACCGTTGAAAATACGGAAGCTGCATTCTTCATCGAGGCCTGAACATGTCCCGATTGCTAGGCGATTTGGCATACGGCAATCTCGTTCAAGTCGCTGAGGCTGTCGAGACCGGCAGGCTTGCCCCACCTTTCAGTGCATTCTCACTCAGCCGACATGTGCCTGGGGAAATGTGTGACCAAGTAGCTGGAGAATTGAATCGCCTCTACAACTTGGGCATGCAAGTGCCTCATCTCGCTTATCTGCTCCATGCTCTCGCCGACGAAAGGTTGGCCATCCAGAACGCAGATCGAAGTGTTCAGTTGGTTTGGAGCGGTCCCGAAGTTCCGGGCGCTCAGAGCCGAGACACAGGAGTTCTTGTGAGCGAGTTATTTTCGTCAGTAAAAAAAAGCGTCCTTGTTGCGGGCTTTGCGGTGGCGCAAGGAAAACGAATTTTCAAGGCGCTTTCTGATCGGATGCATGAGTTACCTGACTTACAAGTCCGCATGTTTCTGAACGTGCCAAGACCATACCGAGATGCGACTCCTGAAGCGGAGCTCCTGAAGCGGTTCGCAGACAAATTTCGACTGGAGGAATGGCCGGGCCCCAGGCCGCCGGAGGTCTATTATGATGGGCGGGCCCTAGCCTTGGGCGCTTCTGAACACGCTTCCCTCCACGCTAAGTGCATAGTAGTAGATGAACATAAAGTCTTGGTGACATCCCTCCGTGCCAACATCTCTGAGACCGTTTTAGTACTCTTAATTAATGAGCAGGGCGAGAAGGAAAAAGGAAGAGATGAACGGGAATTCTCTTGGTGTTCTTTCCCCGGGAGCTTTGGCTGGC
>Ga0187872_10000724_pt1 | contig 36312 bp, 34 predicted proteins | sample June2016WEW_16_4_FD_132973 | JGI IMG/M metagenome (GOLD analysis project Ga0187872, IMG submission 132973) | Peatland microbial communities from SPRUCE experiment site at the Marcell Experimental Forest, Minnesota, USA - June2016WEW_16_40 | ecosystem: Environmental > Terrestrial > Soil >...
CGCTGATAATCGGATTGGTGAAGCTCCCGCCCAGGACGGAGGCTGTTGTGCCAAGGGCGCAACCGGACAGGAGCAAAGCGAGCCTGGCGACCGCCCGTTCGCGCCGGCCACGCACAGGCTCGCTCAGTGGGTCTCGGTTGGGCACTCTCGTTCGCATTGCGTTCCTAAGCAACCATCCGGGTGCCGGTCCTGCCAGCGAGGGCGTCGGGGAGCGCCGCGGGACAGGTGATGAGCGCCTCGCGGCCACCGGCTTCGAGAAACTGGAGGCCGGCCTGGACCTTGGGAAGCATCGAGCCGGGGTGGAAATGGCCTTCCGCCATATACCGCCTGGCCTCGGCGGCAGTCATGGAGTCGAGCGCCTGCTCGTTGGGCTTGCCGTAGTTGAGGCAAACCTTCTCAACGGCGGTGGAGATGACCAGCAAATCAGCCGAAATCGCCTCGGCCAGAACGGCCGAGGCGAGGTCTTTATCAATTACGGCAGCCACCCCGCTCAGATTGCCTTGTTCGTCCGCCACCACCGGGATGCCGCCGCCGCCGGCCGCGATGACCACGTAACCGTCCTTGACAAGGTGTTTGACCACCTCGGATTCGATGATGCGGACGGGTTTGGGCGAGGCAACGACCCGGCGCCAGCCGCGGCCGGCGTCCTCGACCATGGCCCATTTCTCGACGCGCCGGCGGTCCTCCGCCTCGGCGCGGGTGTAGAACTGGCCGACCGGCTTGCTCGGTTTGGCAAAAGCCGGATCGTTGCGGTCCACCAGCGTCTGGGTCACGATGGTCGCGACGGATTTCTTCAGGCCCCGGCGGCAGAACTCGTTTTCGAGGGCCTGCTGAATCTGGTAGCCAAGCGCGCCCTGCGTGTCGGCGACGATGGAATCGAGCGGCACCTGGTGGAGGAGACCGCGCGAGTGTTCGCTGCGCAGCAGGATGAAGCCGACCTGCGGGCCGTTGCCGTGCGTGATGACGATGTGGTAGCGGCTCTCCAGCAGGTCCGTAATATGGCGGGCGGTCTCGACCACCGCGGCATACTGGTCCGGCACGCTCATGTGCCGGGCGTCCTTGATGAGGGAATTGCCGCCGATGGCGATGACCATCGTCTTCATTCTGATTTCCGCGCTCGGGTCCGCATGAAAGTGAATCTTAGCCCCGTCGGTCCGGTTGGCGATTCAAAAATCGGCCTGGGCGCAATAAACATCGGGTGGGAGACAGTTTTTGCTTGGCACGGGACTTGCCTTCGTTTATCTTGTAATTGTTGTAGCGCTCGGCCAAACGGCGGCCTTGTCGGCGAGGCGGGCACCAAGTCGTCGAATGCCGGGACAGAACTTGAACAGAGTCTTATGACTATTCTTGATTTGATCAAAGCGACCGTTGTTTGCGGTGCCATAGCCTTCTTCATCTACAGCTATCCGGTCCTCGGCCAGATTGTCCTCATCGGATTCTTAAGCTTGCTGTGGCTTTTGTACGCGCACCAGACGATCGCGCACCTGCGGCGAAGATGAGCGAGCTTGAGGGTTGAGGGTTGGGCGAGAGCCGCCCGCGGAGGACGGCGGGCGCGGGAAGGCAATTCGCCGGCCGCCGGGGTCACGCTGGGGGAATGGCCTGCACTATTCACTGTTCGCCCATTTCCATTCCCGCTATGGTCCCCGCATGGATTTAGAGGCCAACTGGAAGGCGGTTCAGCAGCGGATCGAGGCTGCTTGCGCGCGCGCGGGGCGTGAGCCGGGCTCGGTCACGCTCGTCGCGGTGACCAAGAGTCAGCCGCCGGAAGTGGTCTGCGCCGCCGCCGCGCTCGGGTTGAACCTGTTCGGCGAAAACAAGGTGCAGGAAGCCAAAGCCAAAATCCCCTTGTGCCCGGGCCGGTTGCGCTGGCACATGGTCGGCCATCTGCAAACCAACAAATGCCGCGAGGCGGTGGGGCTTTTCGAGATGGTGCAAAGCGTGGACAGCCTTCGCCTGGCCGAAGAACTCAACCAGCGGGCGGACCAGGCGGCGAAAACGATGCCGGTTTTACTGGAGGTCAACGCCGTGGGGGAGGCGAGCAAGTTTGGGTGCCGCCCCGCCCAACTGCTGGCGGACTTGGGCCGCATCAACGCGCTGCCGCGCCTGGAAATCCACGGTCTGATGACCGTGCCACCCTGGGCGCTCGATCCGGAGAAAGTGCGGCCAGTGTTCCGGCAAATGCGCGAGCTGAAGGACCGCTGTGAGCAGCTTCTGGGCGCCCCGCTGCCTCACCTGAGCATGGGCATGACCGGCGACTTCGAGGTGGCCATCGAGGAAGGCGCGACTATGGTGCGCATCGGCACCGCTCTATTCGGCGCGCGGCCCAAGGCCATCACGTAAGTTTGCGACCCCGAGTCTTCAGGACTCCCCAACCGCTTTTGGGCTTCACTTTTGCCGGGGCTTCCTTTAGGCTGCGACCTGTGACCACAGAAATGTTCAGCCAGGAAATCGCGGAAGCGATGAGAGCGTACGAGAAATACGTCGTTTGCATCAACAAAACCCCGGATGAATTCGAGTCGGCGCTCACTTCCCTGCTGAACAAGGCGATCAAGGCCTATCAGGCGCGCGGGCCGGACCTGCGCCACGGCATCGCCCTCGACAAACAAATCACCATCATCCTCAGCCAGAGCGACGGCCCGCGTCCGCTCTGCGGCATTTACTTCAATCTCCACTCGCCCTACCAGAGGCAGTTGCTGCCCAAGACGATGAGGTCCCTCACGGAAGAGGTCCGGGATGAGGAGCCGAAGTCCGAAGGATAACGAACCGGCCCGGCCCGGCCGTTACTGGCTCCGCGCTTCGTCGCCCACCTCAGCCTCACCGGCTGCCAGATCGGCCACGATGTTGTCCTCCCGCTGCGGGCCGGTGACTTTGACTTCACCGACTTTCAAGCCGCGCCGATAGAGACTCAAGCGCTGTTCCGGGGCCGCCATTTTCCCGAGCGGGAAATTGAGCACCACAAACCGGCCAGGCGCATTGACCCAGACCACCTTGCCCAGATAGGCGTTTTCCGGCGTGACGATCAGCGCTGGGTTGGTGGCGGATACCCCGGCCGGCGCGGCCGGGGTTCCTGCGCGCGGTGGCGCCGCGGCAGGCGACACGGAGGCCTTTCTGCCGGCGCAGCCGGACAGGGCCAGCCCGCAAAGGAGCAGGACGGAAGGCCAGGTTCGCATGAGCGGAGTAATATCCCCCCAGCCAGCGCGGTCAACTCACAAATCCGTGAGGATGGTGTCGCCGTGCTCGTAAGCCGGCGCGCAGCAGCAGAGCAGCCGGAGGGTCTGGCGGCCCGTGTTCCAGAGCTTGTGCTTTTGGCCCGGCAGGATCGCCACGGCGTCGCCGGCTTTGACCTCGCGGACCTCGCCTTCGATGCGGATTCTGCCCCGGCCATGAGTGAAATAGTAAACCTCTTCCGCCTTCGGGTGATAATGTTCCTGCGTGCTGCCCCCCACGGGCAGGCGCGCCTCGGCCAGGCTTTGATTGCGAAGGGCCGAGTTGCGATGCGCCAGCAGCTCGCGAATCTCGGAGCCGTCCTTCGTGGTGAACGCCGGCACGTCGTTGAGGTTCTTAACGTCCATGCCCAGAAGTTAGTAAAGTAAATACTTCTTGCGTGCCTTGCGGAACGCGTCTTCGCCCGCCTTCCAGGAGGCGACAATCTCCGCCGCGGGCGTCCCGGCCTGCAAGGCCTTGCGCGTTGTGTCGGTGCCGTTGACTTTGTCGAACATGGTGAAGCTCTTTTTGGCCTTCACCGCCTCGGCAAAGAGGTCGCGGTCGGCCACCTTCTTCAAGGCTTCGAGCGCATAGAAGTTGATGGCGGTCAGGGGGGCCGCGGCGGGGTCGGTGAAAAAGATCTGCACCCCGCCAATCAACTGGTTGCTGAACATGAAGTAGTAGGGTTTGTAGGTGATGGGCTGGAACCGCACACCCGGGAGTTGGTAGCCATTGAGCTGTTCCGCCAGCTTATGCGGGTCCACCTCGGGCGCGGCGACGCATTCAAAGGGGAGGGTGTAGCCGATGCCGGTGCTGACGCCGCCGATTTCGCCCAACATGCCGGTGGCGACCTGGAAAAGGGCGGAGTCGCCATGCGGCACATGCGGGGAGCTGGGCACCCAGGGCAACCCTGTGTCCCGCCAAACCATCGAGCGTTTCCAGCCCTTCATGGGGACGACCGTCAGGCGGCAGGGCTTCTTGATCCAGCCCTCGCCGTTGATCATCCGCGCCAGTTCGCCGCAGGTCAGGCCATAGACGTAAGGGACATTCCAGTGGCCGACGAAGGAGCGGAATTGTTCCTCGAGCATCGGCCCCTCGACGCGTTGGCCCCCGAGCGGATCGGGACGGTCCAACACGACGAATTCGACGCCGGCCTCGGCGCAGGCCTCCATCGCGACTCCCATCGTGCTGACGAACGTGTAAGAACGGCAGCCGGTGTCCTGCAAGTCGTACACGAACGCGTCCAGACCGCTGAGCATCTCGGGCGTCGGCTTGTGGGTCTTGCCGTAGAGCGAATGTGCCGGCAAGCCGGTGCGGGCATCCACGCGGCTGGCCACTTTGTCCCCCGCCGGCACGTCGCCGTAAATCCCGTGCTCGGGGCCGAACAGGGCCACCAGCTTCACGCCCGGGGCGACGCGCAGCACGTCAATCGTGGAGTCCAGATGGCGATTGACGCCCGAGGGGTTGGTGAGCAGCCCGACGCGCTTCCCTTGCAGCACCTTGAAGTGCCCCGCGGCCAGAACTTCGTTGCCGAGTTTGACTTCGGCCCGGGCGGTCCAGGGCAACGCGAGGGTCAGCATCAAGAGGCTGGATAAGAACGCTTTCACTGCCGGCGAGCTTAGCGGGCTGGCGGCCCAAAGCAAAAGAATTTGCCGCTTGCGTCTTTGCGTTAATTCTGCTGCCTTTTTTTAGGCTAAGTGCCGCGCCACAGGTGGCGCCGGTGGCATTTCCGGCGGGTTTTGGCCACTCCCCAGCCGCTGCCCGCCCGTCCAACCCTCCAAATTGCCCTCAAACAGCCCCCCTCCGCCACTCCCGACGCCCGGCCGCCCGCCAGGAACCAGCCGTCACTCACCCGAATTGTACCCGAATTACACCGGAAGCACTCCCTTGTGCATGGCGGGAACGCAGCCCTTTGAAACCGCCCCACTTCCCTTAACCCACTTAACTCATTTAACTCCTTTAACCCCGTGTAACTCTTGCAACCCCAGCAACTCACGCAACCCCTTTAATCCCGCTCCCGCTCCCAGCCAGTTTCGTGTATTTCGCGAGGTGTCTTTCGAGCCGTTGACCTGCTGTTGGGTGTCCCGCTGGCGGGTTAGCCGGGCGTCCCGCCCGGTGGCCCTGCCCACCTTGGAGACGGGGATGCCGCCCAATCCCCCAACCCAAAGGAGGCCCGCAACCCGGCTTCCAAGTCTGCGCTGCGTCACCCTGCAAGCGCCACGGCCGCATTCAGATCGGCCCGCTGCATCCGAAATCGGGAAAGCGCCTGAGGAAATGCGTCGGTTTCACGAGGAAAACGTTGCCAAAGCTCAAACTGCCGACTGAATTGGGTTTTTGAGGCGCCGCCCGATACCTTGTACGCTGCGCGGCTATCTGCGAGCGGATTCGGGATGTTGTTCGTGTCCGTTCGAGCCGTCAGGACATGCCGTGACAGAGGGGTTGTGGCCGTTCACTCAACCTTCTGCTTATCCAGCCAAGCCTTTAACTCGGAAAGAATCTGGCGGTTCTCAGCAATTTCCTCTTCCGTGCCGTCACGGTTTGGGTCGTGATGCCACTTGTAGTAATACTTTGGCCCGTTGGGACTGTATTCGAGCGCCAACATCAACCGGAAGTTGTGGGCATGTCTTACCGAAGGGTCATCGAAACGCAAACAACTGGCGAGGCCTGGCGCGGCGTGCTCCCCACCGTACATCCGCAGCAGGTCAATGGCCTCATAGTAAGTTCGAATGTTCTCGCCGCCGGCTAGAATGATGGGCTTGACCCATTCCGGCTGCACCGGCCGTCCGGATGCATGCAAGCCCTTCACGGCGGCGATGCGGAGGGCGAAATCCGAGTTTGCCAGACAGTTCGTCAGCACAGCAAAGCAACGTGGGTCACCCAGCCGGCCGAGGGCTTCAGCGGCGGCGTAACGCACAGAATTGCTCTCGTCTTCAAGCAGGGAGCACAGCGGAGCGAAGGCGAGTTCCGAACCCGTCCAGCTCACCGCCCGCGCCGTTTGGATGCGGATGCTGGCATCGGAATTCGTGATTGCTGCCAGTAATACGCGCACGACCCGATCGTTTTGATGGGACTTGCGGAGCGCAGCGCCAGCCAGACCAGCCACGTAATCCTCACCCTGCTTGAGCACGACGATAAGGGCGTCCGCCGCCATGTCACTCGTGAACCGGGCCAACGCGTTGACCGCGGTATAATTTCCAGGGTCCTTTTTGAGCAAGGCGGCCAGGGGCGGAATGATTCGCGGGTCGTTGAGCTCGGCGAGTGCCGTTGCGGCTTCGCCGAGCGCGCCGTTGGTTTCAACAACGCGTCCCCAAGCCTGGATAATTTCCGCAAGCCGCTTGGGGTCAGGCGGCAAAACCGCTAGTTTAAGAACCGTAGTGAGCGGCTGCGCCAAGGGAGCGGTTCGCCTGGGATAATCCCGAAGGTCGCAACGGCAGGTCACCGTATAATCTCCCGGCTTGTCGAAAACACACCGCTCATTGAAGAAAATCCGGGCGGTATAAACTTTGCCGGGGGCAACTGTTTCCTGGGAGACAAACCCATTGGCATCCCACCCAAAATACCGGCTCTTCGCTGATTCGCCCTCCGCGTTGGTGGCGGTAATCGTGAAGATCTCGTTGCGCACGTGGGAGAAATGAAACGGCTGTTCAGCACGATTGCTGAGCACGAACGTGAGGTAGAGCGGCTCGCCGACGATCACACGCGAAGCGTCCGGGATAAAGCCCGCCGCGAGGGCAACCCCGTTGGTGGCATTGGTATAGTCGCCCAGAAACATCGTGGCATTAGCAGGGCTGAGGGCCGCGATTGAGAGCAGCCAAAAGGAGAAGCAGTTTCTCATGAACCATTGGACGGGAATTCGCGGCTTCTCTCTCACGCTTTTTCGCTCCGAACGACTGATGGACGGCGTGAACGCCAGTGAACACACGACAAGGCTGCGACGTCCAGCAGCGAATGAATCCATATCGAGACCGTTCTAACGCTCAAACCTGCGGAGCGCAAGTCACAAGCAAAGCTTCGGCAACCCCTGTATCGGTTCTTCGCTACTTTCGGTGGAATGAAAAAAGCGAAAGCTCCGTTAGGAGCGACCTGTCTATAGTGAAGACCGTCCAAGACACTGAAAAGACCCGTCCTTTAGTATGGCTGGCGGATCAATCGGCGGTGGCGTCGAGCCAATCCGGGTTCTTTTCGGCGTGGTCGGCGATTTCAGTCCAGATCGCTTCCAGCGGGGTCTGGGGTTTCCAGCCCCAAATCTGCGCGGCCCGGCTTGAATCCAGGACCAGCCAGGGGACATCAAGGGGCCGGTTTTTCCTTTCCGCCGCAATCGTGTGGGGCCCGAAGCGTTGGGCGCACCAGGCGCTCAACTGCCACAGCGAGGCGCTCTGGCCCAGGCCGCCACTGACGTTGAGCACGCGAGGCGCATCCGGGCGGGGCTTCTTTATCTGTTGCGCGACCAGCGGGAGCAAGTCGCGCGGATGCAGGCAATCGCGCACCTGACAGCCTGTGCCGTTGAAGCCAATGTACTTCAGCGGGCGTCGCCGGCAGTAGGAGTGAATCCAATAGGAGAAGATGCCCTGGTCGATCTTGCCAAACTGGCCGGCGCCGGCCAACACGCCGCAACGGAGGATGGAGACGGGCAGATCAAAGGTCTCGGCATACTCGCAGGCGAGAAGCTCGGAGGCGCGTTTGGAGCTGCCGTAAAGCGACAACGGGGGCTCGGTCGAGAAATCCTCGGCGACGCCGTTCGGGCTGAAGCCGGGGAGGCGTGGCGCATCGGTGCGCGGGACGAACCGATCGCCCTGGGCGTCCACGGGAATGGCGGCGAGGGCGCGAATCGAATAGACGCGGCTAGTGCTGAGGAGGGTGAACCCGCAGCGCCACTGCTTCAGCAATTCGAGCATGTTGATCGTGCCAACGAGGTTGTGCTCGATCAATTGGCGGCTGGTGCTCTTGCCGTCCACGCCAGCGAGGACGCTGGGGTTGGCGGCGGCTTCGATGATCCAATCGCAGCGAGGCAGGGTTTCAAGGTCGCTGGGGTTGCGAACGTCGCCGTGGCAGAGCGTGATGCCGCGTTGGCGCAAGGCACGGCGATTGGTTTCGCTGCCGGCCCGGACGAGGTTGTCCAGGCCCGCAATGTCCCAATCCGGCCAGCCTTCCAGCAGGCCGCGGGCGAGGGTGCTGCCGACGAAACCACAAATGCCGGTGATTAGAATGCGCATGGTGAGCGGAGGGGCGGACGGGCGAGTGGAGAGTTAAATGAGTTGAATGAGTTAAAAAAGTTAATTGGGTTAAATGGGTTAAATGGTGACGGGAGTTAGATAGTTACAGGGTAACATGGGTTGCAGGGCCAGATGGTTAGAGGGGTTGAGTCAGCCGTTCGCGCCAGGAGGCGACGATTTCCTCAAAAATCTGCGGCAGGCTGCGCGTCAGACGCCATTGGGGGTAGTGCGACTTCATTTTGCGCAAGTCGCTGTAGTAACAGATGTGGTCGCCGCTGCGGGCCTGGTCCAGGTAAGTGTGGGTTTGCTTCCTGCCGGTGCAGGCCCGGGCCATCTCAAAGGCTTCCAGGATGGAGCAGGAATTGTCTTTGCCGCCGCCAAGATTATAGACCTCGCCGGCCCGGGGCGCCTGGTAGAACTCGAACATGAAGCCCGCCACATCCGCCGAATGGATATTGTCGCGGACTTGTTTGCCTTTATAGCCGTAAATCTTGTATTCGCGGCCTTCGAGATTGCACTTGAGCAGGTAACTGAGGAAGCCGTGCAGTTCGACCCCGGAATGGTTTGGGCCGGTCAGACAGCCGCCCCGCAGGCAACAGGTGGGCAGGCCAAAGTAGCGGCCATATTCCTGCACCATGACGTCGGCGGCGACTTTGGAAGCGCCGAAGAGGGAGTGCTTGGACTGGTCGATGGAAAAGCTCTCGGGGACACCGTGCGCAAACTGCGGGTCGGCGTAGTCCCAGCGCCGGTCCAATTCCTTGAGGGCAATGGTGTTGGGCCGGTCGCCATAGACCTTGTTGGTGGACATGTGAATGAAGGGCGACTCCGGGCAATGGCGGCGGGCGGCTTCGAGCAGGTTGAGCGTCCCTACGGCGTTGACGTCGAAATCATCAAAGGGGATGCTGGCGGCCAGGTCGTGCGAGGGCTGGGCGGCGGTGTGGATGATGACGGCGGGTTTGAGGGTTTCGACCAGTTTGAGGACGGCGGCGCGGTCGCGAATATCAAGCTCGTGGTGGGTGAAGCCGGGCAGCGTCCGCCGCAGCCGCTCCTGGTTCCAGCGGGTGTTGCCTTGCGGGCCGAAGAAGGCCTCGCGCTGGTTATTGTCCACGCCGTGAACGGCCAAGCCGCGCCCGTGGAAGAAGACGGCGACTTCCGAGCCGATCAAGCCGGACGAGCCGGTTACAAGACAGTTTTTGTTCATGCAGGTCTTCTTCAGATTAGACAGGAAAAGGTCCGGGTCCGCAAACCGCAAATAGTTCCAGGTCAAGGTCAGCGTGGCGCTTGACGAGTCGGCGCGGTTGCGGTCAAGTTCCCAGCTTGTTGACTATGAAATTGAATTTGACCCGCTCTCTGGCCGGCATATTGGAGCCGGTCTTCGCCATTCGCACGGAAGAGGACCTCGGCATCGGCGATACGGAGGGCGTGCGCCAGATGATTGACTGGTGCCATCGCCACCGGTTGAGCATTCTCCAAACGCTGCCCATCAACGAGATCAGCGACGACAACAGCCCGTACAACGCCCTGAGTTCCCTGGCGATCGAGCCGGCCACCATCGCCCTATCGCCCCGCCACATTCCTGACCTGCCGCCGGCGAGATTCAAGGAGCTGGCCCGGCCGGAGTTGCTGGCTGAGTTGCGCGGCGGACCGGTCAATTATCCCGGGGTCAAGGCGCTCAAGCGCAAGCTGCTCGAGGCGGCCTTCGAGAGTTTCCTCCAGCGGCACTTCAATCTGGAAACCGAGCGCGCCCTGCAATTCCGGTCGTTTCTGATGGAGAACGGGGCCTGGCTGAACGACTACTCCCTGTTTCGCGTGCTGATGGAGGAGAACGGCGACTTCCCGACCTGGGACCGCTGGGCCCCCGAGCACCGTTCGCCGCGCACCGCCCGCACGTGGCTGTTGTCGCTGCCGGAGAAACGCCGCGATGAGCTGATGCGCAAGCAGCTTTTCTTCATGTACGTTCAATGGCTGGCCTTCGGCCAATGGCAGGCGCTCAAGGCTTACGGCGCCGCGCAGAAGGTTTATTTGATGGGCGACATCCCTTTTGGAGTGGGGCGGTTCAGCGCCGATGTCTGGGCCAACCGCCTCATCTTCGACCTCGAGTGGAGCGGCGGCGCGCCGCCGGAGAAGGTCTTCAAGGTTGATCCGTTTACCGAGAAGTGGGGGCAGAATTGGGGCATCCCCAATTACCGCTGGGAGGAGTTGCGCCGGCGCGACTTCGACTGGTGGTGCACCCGCGTCGGCAACATCCAGAAAATCTTCCACCTCTATCGCATTGACCACGTGCTCGGGTTCTTCCGCATTTACTCGTTCCCGTGGACGCCGGACCGGAACGCGGAGTTTCTGCCGCTGACCGAAGCGCAAGCCGCCGCCAAAACCGGCGGCCGCCTGCCGGGCTTCAAGCAGTTCCCGGACGACACCCCCGAGCACAAGGCCGCCAACCAGGCCCAAGGCGAAGAAATCCTGCGCGTTGTGCTGGAGGCTTCGGGCGAGACGACCGTGGTGGCCGAGGATTTGGGCGTCGTGCCCGAGTATGTGCAGCCCACGTTGCAGAAGCTCAACACCCCCGGCTTCCGCATCCCGACGCTCTTCCGCGAGCCGGATGGCCGGTACTCTGATCCGAAGAAGTATCCGCGCCTCTCGCTCGTGCAACCCGCGACCCACGATCATCCGCCGCTGGCCGCCGCCTGGGCCGAGTGCTGGCAGAACATTGACGCCGGCAAGGACGCGGAGACCAACCGGCGCGAACTGCGTTTGATGATGGAGTTCGCCGGCTTGAAGAACGGCGAGCCGCCGCGCGAGTTCACGGACCCGTTGCACGAGGCGTTCACGCGGACAGTGCTGCAATCGCCGTCGTGGCTGGCGGTGTTCCAGATTACCGACGTGTTCGGCATGACGGCGCGCTTCAACACCCCCGGCTCGGTGGCTTCGACCAATTGGTCCCACCGCCTGCCGCTCACCGTCAAAGAGTTGGACGAGGACCCGGTGCTGCTGGAACAGACGGAGATGTTCTCGCGCCTCGCGCAGGAAAGCGGACGCGTGAGCTAACCACTAAACCATAACCATTCAATGCAACCACAGATGGACACAGATAAACATAGATGGGAATTATTCTAAACCGCGCAGTTCCATCGCGAGAACCCGGGCATTGGTCAGGCCTTGTATTGTTCGTCACTGACCTTTTCCATCCAGTCGACAACCTTGCCATCGAGCGCCTCCGCGATGGCGATATGAGTCATCGCCGTGGTTGCCGTCGCACCATGCCAATGCTTCTCGCCGGGCTCAATCCAGACCACGTCGCCTGGCCGGATTTCCTCAATAGGACCACCCCAGCGCTGCACCCTGCCACAACCGGCTGTAACGATCAGGGTCTGACCCAGGGGATGCGTGTGCCAGGCGGTGCGAGCGCAGGGCTCAAATGTGACGATTGCGCCGCCAACACGCGCGGGATCGCTTCCCTTAAACGGTGAGTCGATGCGCACAGTGCCGGTGAAATACTCAGTCGGTCCTTTGCCGGATGGCTGTGAGCCACTTCGTTTGATTTCCATATTTAATTTCCTTTGCTTGTTGGCAACAGTTGTATGTCTCTTTCAGCGACCGGTCATTTGCTCCAGCTTTTCAGGATACCGCGCACCATGCACCGTGATCTTTGAAGCCGCGCTTTCGATGTCACGGAGATCGTCCGGTGTCAGTTCGACTGCAACTGCTCCGATGTTCTCGTCCAGGCGATGCAGTTTCGTGGTGCCTGGGATTGGAACAATCCACGGCTTTTGCGCCAGCAGCCACGCGAGCGCGATTTGAGCCGGTGTCGCCTTCTTACGTTTTCCAATTTTGCCGAGCAGATCAATCAGTGCCTGATTCGCCTTGAGCGCCTCCGGTGTGAAGCGAGGGAGGGTGCTGCGGAAATCGGAACTGTCAAACTTCGCGTTTTCGTCAATTTTGCCCGTGAGAAAACCCTTGCCCAACGGGCTGTAGGGAACGAGGCCGATGCCGAGTTCTTCGAGGGTCAGTATCACTTCTTTCTCCGGGGTTCTCGTCCACAGCGAGTATTCGCTCTGGAGGGCCGTGAGCGGCTGAACGGCATGTGCGCGACGGATGGTTTGCACGCCGGCTTCCGACAGGCCGAAGTGCTTGACCTTTCCCTGCTGAATCAGCTTCTTCACTGTGCCGGCGACGTCTTCGATCGGCACGTTCGGGTCAACCCGGTGTTGATAGAGCAAGTCAATGGTCTCGACCTTGAGCCGCTTGAGCGAGCCTTCGACGGCCTGCTTGATGTGCTCTGGCCGACTGTTCAGGCCCGCCGCACCGGGCCGCGTATCGCTGCCACTGAGGTCGAACCCGAACTTGGTGGCGATCACCACCTGCTTGCGGAACGGCGCGAGGGCTTCGCCGATGAGTTCTTCGTTTGTGAAGGGGCCATAGACTTCAGCGGTATCAAAGAAGGTGACCCCGCGTTCGACGGCTGCCCGAAGAAGAGAGGTCATCTCCTTATTGTCTTTGGGTGGGCCGTAGGAAAGACTCATTCCCATGCAGCCTAGCCCGACCGCCGCGACTTCCAAATTGCTGTTTCCAAGTTTGCGCTTTTGCATTTTGAACTCCATTTCTTTGTATCTGATTCGGGTACAGACCGTGTCCATCTGTGGTTCTCTTCTGCCTGGCTACGGCTAAGTCGGCTTGAAGAGGGTCAGCAGCATCGAGAACTGCCTGGTCGCTTTGACCGCGTGCGGCAGGTTCGGCGGCATGTGAAGAAAATCGCCGGCCTTCAGGTGGTGCGGTTTGCCGGCCAGGGAAAACTCGCATTCGCCCGACAAGACCTCAACGAGCGCGTGCTGGGTCGAGGTGTGTTCGGTCAATTCCTGCCCCTCGGAAAACCCGAAGAGCACGACCCGCACCGTGGGCGTCCGCAGCAGGGTGCGGCTGACGATGCCGTTGGGCGCAAACTGTGTTTCCTGTGCCAGCGAGATAACTTTCTCGCTGCTGGCGTCCACTAATGGTTGCTCGCTCATGCCTGCAACCTACGCCAGGTTGCCGGTGCGCGCATCCTTTGACTTTGAGAGCGTGTCTGAGAATTCATCCGGCAACCCGCCCGGAGCGCCGGTCTCAGACACGGTCTCAAGCGCAACTGATTCCGGCGCTCCCAGTAGTTCATGGAGAGCGGTCGATCGCGTGTATCAGGCGCACGGCCGCGGCGTCACCCCAGTCGAGTCTCCAAGCGCCATCGCTTTCACGCTGGCGCAGCGTTGCCTCGCGCAGGCGCGAGCCGTCTTCGCCCAAGAGCACGGCTTTCCACTGGCCCTCCGGCAGCCGCAGGAACAGCGGCTCGGGCGCGGCGCCTACCTTGTGGATTTCGATAACATCGCACGCCGCCCGGATGCGCAGGATCAGGTTCTGGAAACGAATCCGGTCCACCGTCAACTCCGGCCAATCCGCCGGAAGCCGTGGGTCGAGCTTGAAACCGTCGGCCCGGGGGGCGAAGCCGAGGAAGCCGTTGAGCATCACTTGCGGGACCATTGCGCTCTCGAAGAACTCCATGTCGAGACCCAGCCCGCCGGCCGTGCCGCCACCTTGCAGGGAGCCTTCGCGGGATCCGTTGTAATACTGGCGATACCCGCCGGCAGCCTGCACTTCATCGAACCAGCGGATGATCTCCTGCAGCCGCTTCCAGGCATTGTCCGGGCCGAGCGTTTTCACCCGCGCCATGAGATCGTGGTAGGAGAAACCCAGCACCGCGCCGCCATCCTGCACCTGGCCGCCCCAAGGGATGCCTTCAGGGTTGCTCCAGGCCCAGAAATACCAGTCCAGATTGCGCTTCGTCGTAGCCCGCGGAGCGAAGCGCCAGTGGTAAATGTCCGGGCCTTGCGCCGTGTCGCCAGCGACGACGCGGTCGCCGTTAAGCCAGCTCATAATGTCCCGCGCGTGTTCGATGGTGGCGAAGTCATAATAGACCGCTTCGCAGTTCAAGAACGTGAACCCGTAGTCGTGCGTCTTGCCTTCCACATCCACGCAGGCCGCAAACCGCGCGGTGGCGGCGCTCCAGAACCGCCGGTTGCCTTCCGCCTTCACTTCAGCGGCGTGGCGTTCGAGCATCGCCGGGTCGAGACTCAAGACACCGCCGGGAATCTGCCACTCCGGGTGCGCGCTGATTTCGCGCTCCACCGTCGCCATCACGCGGGCCGTGTCGTAGTATTGGATCGTCGCGTAGGCATCCAGCCCCCCGAAGGGCAGGATGTCCCAGTAGTTGTTGCCGATGCCCTGGCCGGTATGAATGGTCTTCGCGCCGTCCGCGCCCCGCTCCAGCCCGCTGCGCCCGTCGTGGCCCACCCAATCGGTATAGACGGCCTTGCGCTCCAGCGCATGGTGCTCGGTCATCACGTAGCGCAGGGCGGTGCGCATCCGGTTGATATTGGCGCGGAGAAAGCTCAGGTCGCGCGTCCACCAGAAGTATTTGGCGCAGCCGCGCACGAAGTTTTGGCCGTTGATATTGTGGCGCGTGTCGTATTGCGAGAAAAGCGCCTGGATGACCACGCTGCCCGGGGCGGTGTTGCCCAGCCCGATGCGCAACTGCGCGACCTCGCCCGTCCACTGCGGATGGCGATACATCGGGACCATCGTGTAGCTGATGGCATCGCCTTTGACCGGCTCGAAATACATCCGCCGGGCCGGGCTGAAGTTCGTCAGCGACGGCGTGGTCCATTCGACAAACGGCTGCGCCGCGCCCAGGCCGGTGGCTTGCCAGCGCAGTTGGAGGAAGGGCACTTCGAAGGTGTGGCACTTCCACGGAGGCGCCGTCACGAGGGCGGCGGTGTTGGTGACTTCGATGCGCCAGCCATCCTCGTTGACGCCGGCGTCGCGCGCTCCGGCCAGCGTCCATCCCTCCGGCTTGCTCAAGTCGTTCGGCCGCCAGCCCGGCCCCGCGGTGTTCTTGAACGAGAAATGCCAGCCGCAGCCGCGCCGGCCCTGGTTCCAGAAGGGAAAGGGCCAGCCGAGCTGGTGAGCGATGCTCGCGTGCTGATGCGTGGCCACGTATCCCTCGGGGTCCATGATGCGCGCGGTGAGCGTCTCGGACCACGCCCGGCGCATGGCCCCAGACTTGTCGTCGGTCGTTACGGCGGGCCAGAGCGAGGTGTCGGGCAGCCATTCGTCCCAGAGCGTGGCTTTGGGCCCAGCGCCAGGGTAGTGCAGCCAGAACAACTCGCGCACCGTCGCCATCTCCTTTTCGTGGCCCGGCACCTGAAAGCGGGGGAAATCCTCGGGCGTCGATGCTTGGGCCGCGCAGGTGGTCGCCAGCAGGGCTAAACAGGTTTGAACAATAAGATATGAGCGCCGGTTCACGCGTTTGGCGGGTAAATACCCGAAGCATGGACGCAGCGCACGGCAAAATCTTCAGGGGAAGTTACTGCCGCAATGTGGAATGTATCGGCAGCGACAGGAGGCCCGGTAGCAGAGATGGGTTTTGCAGTCCGGGACTGTCCCTTTCCAGCCTGAGCACCATCACGGTGCCGGAATTGTTGACTTTGACGCCGCCTGCCAGCTCGTCGATCTCCAAGACTTTGACGGGCCCTTCCCGCTGGCCGACGGTCAGAATACAGGAAACCTCTTGGGCCGGCTGGGGCGGCATGGCGGGCAGACGCACTTTCAGCAACGCGAGTTTATCGCCTAGAATGGTCGTGATGCCGACCGCCTTGACCCTGGGCAGTGGCGGGGGCGGCAGGTCCGTGCCCGGAGGTTGCGGCGGCTTCAGCCGAAAGACGTTGCTGCCGGCGATACCCAGATACGGGTTTCCCGAAGTCTCCGCGACCAGGGCGTTTGCGCCCAGGCTCAACCCGAGAGCAACCAAAAGCCAGGTCGGCAGTTCTACACAATGCCTCATGACTTAAGAAAAACACCGGAGCCAGAATTTGGTTGCTGCTGATCCTGCTGGTGATCCCGGTTGCCAAAATCGGGGGGTCTGCTAGACTACGGCTGACCGTGTGTATTCGGGCGCACCCTGTTTGGTGCGCCTTTTTTCAACACATTGCAGACGAGGAACTCGCATGGGCCGGTCCTATTGGTTTGAGTGTCCCAAGTGCGGTTACCGGGCCAAAGTCTCCGGTCGCGCAGACCGGGGACTGAGCTTTTCCGTCCAGACGATCCTCTGCCGCGATTGCAAGGAACTGTACGACGCAGTGACACGAGTGAGAGTTCCGGATGAATCGCCAGGGTTGGGAAGCTTTGCCGGATGGCGGCTGGCTAGGTCGCCGGACCCGTATCGAAGCATCAGCTCACCACCCGGCTTTCAATCCGTGCTCAACCGATTGCCCCAAACCGGGGTGAAGCGCTTCCGATGGCTCCCGTTCAAAGTCCAGTGTCCGGTTTCGGCTCTGCACCGCGTCCGGAGCTGGAACGAGCCGGATAGATGTCCCAGGTGCGGCATTTACCTGGAGAAGAGCGCGGTGCCGTATCGGCTTTGGGATTGAAGCGCAACAACCGGGCATCGCCCTACCGGGGGGCGTGCCAACGCTTATTGTTGCGCGTAATAAACCACTGCGGGTGGGATGTTCAGCAATACGGGAACGGTGCGCAGGTTTTGAAACCGCGTGCGTATTCTCTTGCGGTCCATCAATGAGTATTGGAACTGAACATACATTCCGCCCGGGCCAAGCGCCCGGCTGATGGCATTGATGAGGGCGAGGGCCCGTTCACCGGGCAGGTTTCCCAGGGGAATGCCTGACAGGACGAAATCCGCTTTGTCCAGGCCTCTTCGGCCCATTTCCGAGAGGAGATGCTCGGCGGAATCAGGGATCACTTGCACCCGGCCGTTGATGCCGGCCATGTCCAGGTTGTGCCGGTTGACGCGCGCCAGCGCCGGATTGATCTCGCAGGCCAGGATTCGGGCCTCCGGACACCTGGCGGCCAGTCGCAAGGTGATCGCTCCGTTGCCGGCGCCCAACTCGATGACCCGCCCGGAATAGGTCTCCGGGACGGGCGCAATCATCTTCTCGATGAGGAACCTCTGCGAGGGCACAATAGCGCCGGTTTGTCTGAACTTCACCAGGGCGGCGCACATGAAGTGCAGGTAATTGGCAACCGCGTTATGCATAGCGACTCTCTCGTGATCCGGTCTTGGTTCGGGCACTGTGACCAGACGACACAATGCCTCTGTAATGGCCTCTTCTTCCCACTCGATATGGAGGCAGGTACTGGCCAGGTCCCGTCTCTCAGTCCGCCCCTTGGGGCGACAACGCGGAAATCCTAGCACGCCAGGCCGGGATGTTCCAAGGCTTAATTTCCGGTAAGTTGCAGGCGGGACCCCGGTCTAGGGCAGCCAGGCGTAAAGAAGGCGGTTGGTGTCGTTCACCGCCCAGAGATTCAATGGCCAAACCGTCGTCCCGTACTTCTGGAAGCGCACGCTGCCGTCCACATAGACGAAGTCGGACCCGCCGGCCATTATCCCTTTGTTGATCACGGCATGGCAGCCCTGCTCAACCCGGTCAAAATCGTTGCCGACCCCCTCGTCCAGGTCCATAAAGTAGTCCATCGCAATGGGCGGTTGATCTTGCGGGTCGTTCTTCTTCTCACCGAAGAGAACTGTTTCGGACGGATAGACGACGTTCAGTTGCTTCATCGAGTTCACGGTGTTCAGGGCGTCGGCGAAGTAGTCATTCCAGCCGTTGATCAGGAAGCTCCGGTTGGCGCGGTCGGCCACTGTGGGCGAAGTAAAGTCGGTCAGGGGCGGGCCGCGGAGCTGGTCGGTCGGGCAGAGCAGCACGTTGGTGGTGAAGTAATACTCCTGCAGCAGCGTCGGCCAGCGCCAGGCGTTGGTGCGCGGGGGATACAGGCCGTCGTTGTCGTCGGCAAACATCCCAGCCGAAAGTCCCAGTTGCCTGAGGTTGTTGGCGCACTTGATGCGGTTGGCGGCTTCCTTGGCCCGCGCCAGCGCCGGCAGGAGCATGCTGGCCAGAATAGCGATGATCGCGATGACGACCAGCAGTTCAATGAGTGTGAAGCCCAAGGCCCCCGCCCGCCGGCCCAATTCGGGCGGCGGGACTCCCGGCCTGCCGCTTGAGCGGTTTAACCGCAAGCGATGTAAAATCCTGTTCATAATCTCTCTGTCTTTCTTCTCCGCGACTCATCTGCCACGACGGTCGGACAGCGCGTTGGATGCCAAACCCAGCTTTTCCACCGTTACGCTCGAATAATTCCGCCCGCGGCGGCGTCAACCCCTGACGCTTATGACGAGCAAACAATGGATGCTGATCGCGCTGGCCGTCGCCCTCGGCAGCCTTTCACTTTACCTCAACAAAGACTGGTTTGCCGGGGATCTTATTCAAATCCAGCATCGTTCCCATCCGGTGCGGGGGGGATTCTTCCGCCGAAGCAAGCGCTCCGCCGACTCGGCCACTGAGCCCGTCTTTTTCGCTTTCAACCGCATGCTCAAGCTCACGTCGCTCAAAGTCGTCCCCGTCAGCGACATCGAGACCAACAAATACCCGCAGCCGGTCTGGGAGCTCGTTTCCGATTCCAATTCCGTCCCCGTCACGGAATTCGCTTACGGCGAGCATATCCGAGGCATGCGCCCCTCCGTGCAGGGCGCCACGCCTGATCCGCTCGAGCCCGGCGTCAAATACCGGCTCCTGATTGAAGCCAAGGGAGGCAAGGCCGAGCACGATTTCACTCCCGTGCCCCTGACGCCGTGAACGCTGCGGTCGGTTAGAGTCAAATCGTGCTTTAACCATGACTGACCAAAAGAACGCGCCGGCAGCGGACCCAGAGAACCCACGGGCCGGAGCCCCGCCCGAGAGTTTCCTGAGCAAGTTCACCGTGCTGTTCGGCGCCGTGCGCGAACTCTGGATTGTGTTCGCCTACGTGGTGATGAGCAATCTCGCCTACATGCTCGTCGTGTTGACCCTCTCCCTGTGGCTTTCCGCCGATCTAGGCTACAGCGACGTCAAGGCCGGTTGGTGGGTGACGGCCTGGACTGCGGGCATGACCTTCTGCGTCATGCTGGTCGGCTCACTGACCGACGCCCTTGGGCTGCGCAAGACGCTCCTGCTCGGGTGCACGCTGTGCATTTTGCCACGCTTGTTCATGACTTTTGCGGCGGCCAAGGTGCTGGTGCTGGGTGGGTTGCTCGTCCTGGCCCTGGGCGAAGCCCTGGGCGCGCCCGTAACGGTCGCCGCGCTGCGACGCTACACCACGACTACCCAGCGATCGATCGCCTTTTCCCTCTTCTACGCCCTGATGAACGTCGGCTACGGCCTGGCAGGTTACGTCTTTGATTTCGTGCGCCAGACCCTGGGTGAGACCGGCCATTTGGCATTGCCCGGGCTGGGGATGGGGCTGAGCACCTACCGCACGGTATTCCTCGTGAGCCTGGTCTTTTATGTCCCCTGCCTGCTGCTTATCTATTTTTGGCTGCGTGAAGGCGTCGAGGCGACCGACCAGGGGGTGGAAATCACTGCCCACAAGACCAAATATGCCCAAGCCCACTTGGTCAAGGCCTTCGGATTGACTATCCGCGACACCCTGCATGACACCGGCCGCATCTTCATCGGCCTCTGGCGTCAGCCCGGCTTCTACAAGTTTCTCGCCTTCCTGTCCCTGGCGGCCTTTATCAAGATGATCTTCACCCACATGTATTTCACCTATCCCAAGTTCGGCATTCGCGAACTGGGTGATGGGGCGCCCATTGGGCGCCTGTGGTCGATGAACAATTTCCTGATTGTTTTCCTGGCTCCGCTGGCGGGCGTGTTGAGCCAGAGGATTTCCGCCTATAGCATGGCCATCTGGGGAAGTTTCGTTGCGGCCTCCTCCGTGTTCATCATGGCGATGCCACCCCACTGGTTTCAGCCGCTGGCAGACGGTTGGCTGGGCCATTCGGTCGCTCATGTCTGGCTGGGCGTCCAGGGCCAAGTCAACCCCTACTACGTGATGATTTTCATTTACGTGCTTTTCCTCTCCATGGGCGAGGCGTTTTATTCACCGCGGCTCTATGAATACGCGGCGGCTATCGCCCCCAAGGGACAGGAAGCCTCTTACATGGCCATGTCCTACCTGCCGTTTTTCCTGGCCAAGCTCTGCATGGCCCCGCTGTCCGGCATATTGCTGGCCCGCTTCTGTCCCGCCCACGGCCCGCGGCATTCCGGCACCCTCTGGCTGATCATTGGCTTAAGCACGATGATTGCGCCGGTAGGGTTGCTCGTGTTCCAGCGCTTCATCCGCGTCCACGAAGCGGGCCGCGATGAGTGAGGACTTTGTGAGGTTGACATGGCCCGCGCACGGCACAATAATTCCCCTGTGAACATTCAGCGCATTCGGGAAAGGGTCACCAACGGTTTCAGGCCGTTCAAGATTTGCTTGTCCGACGGGCGGAAGTTTTCTGTGCCGCACCCGGAGTTTGTCGCAGTCGGCAGGAGTGTGGTGGTGGTCATCAGCAAAGGCGATCGCGTGAACACCCTTGATCCGCTTCATATTACCTCCATCGAGGAAAAACTGGCGCATACCTGAACGGGTAACCTGGGCCGAAATCTACCTTGGGTCAGGGCAATCGGCCAGTGAGAGAAAGCTTGATTGGGAGATTTCAAACCGTAGCTTGCTGGCCATATGACTTGGAAAACGGCTTTGTTTCTCGCGGGTTGTGTGATGGCGTGTAGCAGCATGGCTCAGCCGACCAATCAAACCGACCGGTTGCGCGAATTCAAAAAGCGCGCCGCCGCCTTTAACGACGTCATCACCGTGCCGCAGTTCGAGACGACGACCAACGGGATTCGCTTTGCCCTCCGGCAAACGATCGCGGTCGGCAACGCCGCCCTGGATCGCCTTGGCGCCCTCAAACCCGGCGAGGTCACCTTCGCGAACACCGTTCGCGCCCTGGATGATATCGGCTATCAAATCAGCCTGACGGACGACCGCTTCGGGCTGCTCAAGGAAACCAGCACCGACGCCGCGCTGCGCGCTGCTGCCACCGACGCCCTCAAGGAGTTGGAGGAGTGGTCCGTCGGCATCGACTATCGCGAAGACGTCTATATGGCACTCAAAGCCTACGCCGACCGGAAGCCTAAACTGAAAGGGGAGGATGCCAAGCTGCTGGCCGAGACCATGCGTGACTATCGCCGGGCCGGTTTGGATTTGCCCAAGGCCCAGCGCGACGAGGTGGAGCGGATGCGCAAGGAGCTGACCCGGCTGACGACCGATTACGAATCCAACATTACGAAGGCCGAGAAGGCCGTGAAGTTTACCCAAGCCGAGCTGGAAGGGGTGCCGGAGAGCTTCCTGGCGCAAATCAAGACTGGCGATGACGAATACACCGTCATGGCGAATATTACCTGGCACTACCTCAGCGTGATGGACAACGCCAAACGCGAGGAAACGCGCAAGAAGCTGCTCGTCGAGCACGACAATTTGGCCCGCGCGGGGAACATACCCCTGCTGGAAAAGATCCTGCCGTTGCGTGATGACATTGCCCGGAAGCTCGGTTACAAGACCTGGGCCGATTACCAGATCGAAGTCAAGATGGCCACGAACGCGGCCTCAGCCCTCGAGTTCCTGGAGCAGCTCAAGGCGGGGTTGCAGCCCAAGTACGACGCCGAGCTGGCTGAGTTTCGCCGGATCAAAGTCCAGGAGACCGGCGACCCGAATGCGCAGATTCGCATCTGGGACTGGCGCTACTTCAGCAACCAGTTGAAGAAAGAGAAGTACAACGTCGATGCCGAGCTACTGCGCGTCTATTTCCCCTACCAGCGCGTCCTCGACGGGATGTTCAATATCTACCAGAGCATCTTCGGGCTGAAGTTCGAGCGGGTCGAGCCGCCCTACAAATGGATTGCCGATCTGCAACTCTACGCCGTGTCCGACGCCCAGACCGGCGAGCCGCTCGGGTTGTTCTACCTCGACATGTTCCCGCGCGAAGGCAAATACCATCACTTCGCCCACTTCCGCCTGATCGAAGGCAAGGTGCTGCCCAACGGCAAATACCAGCGCCCCTCCGTCGCGCTGGTTTGCAACTTCCCGTCGCCCACCAAGGACAAGCCCTCTCTCCTTTCGCATAGCGACGTCGAGACCGTCTTCCACGAGTTCGGCCACGCCATGCACTCGATGATGACCCGCGCCAAATATGGCCGGTTCTCCGGCACGAGCGTCCCGGGCGACTTCGTCGAAGCCCCCTCCCAAATGCTCGAGAACTGGGTCTGGGACAAGAAGGTGCTCGACAGCTTCGCGGCAGATTACCGCGACCCGTCGAAGAAAATCCCGGCGGACATCCTCGCCAAACTGCGCGAAGCCAAGCTCGCGACCGAGGGGACGCGTTACCGCCGCCAGCTCTCCTTCGGCCTGACCGACCTGGCGTTGCACACGCAAATCCACGACGCCAACGCGACCGAAGCGCTGCCGCTGTCGAACAAGGTCCTCAGCGAGGTGTTTCTGCCGATGGCCCCGGACACCGCCTTCGTGGCCTATTTCGGGCACCTGATGGGCTACGACGCCGGCTATTACGGTTACGCCTGGGCGGACGCGATTGCGGCGGACATGGCGACCGTCTTCGAACATTCGCCCAACGGCTACTTCGACCAGGCGGCTGGCCGCCGGCTGCGCGTGGAAATCTACGAGCCGGGCAACTCCCGCGACGTGAACATATCCATTGAGAAGTTCCTTGGCCGCAAACGCTCGCTCGAGCCGTTCCTCAAGAAGATCGGCATTGACCACCCATGACTGCCGCGAAACGCAGGCCGCGGGTGCTGACACGAAGCTCACGGAACCCGAATTCTTCCATCACGGCCTGGTAAATCGCCACTCCCATGAGGATCACGTCGGCGCGGTTCCGGGGCAGCCCGATGATCTTCTTCCGCTCCTCCAGGGGGAGACTCCAGAGCCGCTCCAAATGCCAGGAGACGCGCGCCGCGCTCAAGCGTGTCGCTTCGATGCGGGCGCGGTCGAAGGCTTCGAGTTTGGCCTCCATGCAGGCGAGAATGGTCGCGGTGCCGCCGACCCCCACCAGTTGCACTTCTCCTCCTGACCCCGTGGCAGCCGACGTAAGAAGGCTTTGATCTGCTCCTGTCTCCTGTCTCCTGTCTCCTGTCTCCTGTATCAGTCTTGGCCGCACTTCCTGCTGGAGGAATTCCTTCAGCCATTGGCGGCAGGCGGCGAGTTCGGTCGCTTTGGGCGGGTCGCTGCAAGGAATGGTCTCCAGCAGCCGCACGGAGCCGAGCGGGAAGCTATGGCGGAAGTGTGTGTGTCCAGCCCGCCCAAAGATGAATTGAGCGCTGCCGCCGCCGACATCCATAAGCAGCAAGGGCGCTTGCGCGAGTTGCGGGTCGGTGGTCACTCCCTGAAACCCCAACTCCGCCTCCTGCTCGCCCGAGAGGACCTCGACTTTCAGGCCGGCGGCGCGCTCGATGGCGGCAATCAATTCCTCGCGGTTCACCGCCTCCCGCGCGGCGCTGGTGGCGAGGACGCGAATCGAAACGGCCTGTGCCTCCCGTGCCATAGCGGCGAAGGCGGCAACGGCGTTGGCGGTGGCTGCAATCGCCTCGGGCTGCAAACGGCGTGTTTCGTAGAAACCGTGCCCGAGGCGGGTTTGTTTGCTCTGCTCGCAAACCGGCTGAATCTCATGGCCCGCCACATCGGCCACCAACAGCTTTACGGAGTTGGTGCCGACATCAATAACGGCGCGGCGGATGGGTTCCATGAGGAAGGAACCGGAAGATCATGGACGCAAACCGGTTTCGATTTCGCGCAGCGATTCCTCGCCGTCCAGAGCTTTAAGCTTGCCTTCCCTGTAGGCGCGGAGCCGGTCGCGAGATTCAACCAGCCAGGCCTGGTCAATGGAAGCCTGTTCGGCCGGGTCAAGGCTGCGCCAGAGGGCGTCAATAATTTGTGCCCGTTCCCAAGCCGGGAGTTTGAGGGCTTCGTTTGCTAAGAGCACGCTATCCATGCTCTCAAATGTAACCGACGCCACGGGCAAAGGCAACGGCGGTCGCGACAAGCAATCAAAATGTTCTTGCTGGGACCTTGTGAATGCGCGAATGCTTGGAAAATGAAGCGCACTCCCCTTTACGCCGTTCACCAAAGGCTGGGCGGCAAGCTCATTGAATTCGGGGGCTGGGAGATGCCGGTGCAGTACACCAGCATCACCGACGAGCACCTGACGGTGCGGGAAGCGGCCGGCCTGTTTGACATCTCCCACATGGGCGAGGTCCTGATCAGCGGCCCGGGGGCCGAGGCTTTTCTCAATCAGATCCTCACGAACGACCTCCGCAAGCTGCTTGCCGGCCAGGGACAATACACGCTCATGTGCAACGAGCGTGGCGGCGTCATCGATGATCTCTACGCCTATCGGCTCACAGCCGACGAGTATCTGCTGATGATCAACGCCTCCCGCATCGAGGCCGACGTGGCGTGGCTGGAAGCGCAATTGGCCGCCTTCCCCCGGCGCAGCGAAGTGAAGCTCCAAAATGCTTCCGACGCGACGGGCGCCCTGGCTGTGCAAGGTCCGCGCGTAGTGGAATTCATCACCCATTGTTTTCCTGGCGCGTCCACGGGCGGCACGATCGTGGCTCGGGTGACGGACTTGAAGAAGAACCAGATCGCCCCCTTCGCCTGGGCCGGGAACGCGCTCTGGATTTCGCGCACCGGTTACACGGGCGAGGATGGATTTGAAGTCGTTGCCCCGGGTCAAAGGATCGAGGCGATTTGGAACCAACTGCTCGCTGCCGGCCAGCCACACGGGTTGAAACCCGCCGGTCTCGGCGCGCGCGACACGCTGCGCACAGAGGTTTGTTACCCCCTTTACGGTCACGAACTGGATGAGAACACTACGCCGATCGAGGCGGGCCTGGGCTTCTTTGTGGCCTTGGACAAGGGCGAGTTCGTTGGCCGCTCCGTTCTCGCCGAACAGAAGGCCAAAGGCCCGGTCAAAAAGCTCGTCGCGTTCAAGATGACCGACCGATCAGCCCCGCCGCGCCCGCACTACGCAATCTGGAGCGCGGGTCCGGGAGCGGCGAAGATCGGAGAGGTCACAAGTGGCACGCAAAGCCCATCGCTCGGCATTGGCATCGGAATGGGGTATGTGCCGCCGGCATTTGCCCATGCCAATACGCCCGTCGAGATCGAGATTCGCGGCCAGCGCGCCCCCGCAGTCCTCGTTCCGAAGCCCATCTATCGAAAACCAGATTGACCGCCCGCCCGCTCCCTGACTCAATTGGCTTATGGCTAACGTTCCTTCGGATTTGAAATACGCCAAAACGCACGAATGGGTGCGCGTGTCCGGCAACGTTGCGACGGTCGGCATCACCGACTATGCGCAACATGAGTTGACGGACGTGGTCTTCGTCGAGTTGCCCGAGGTCGGCCGGCGGATCAAAGCCGGCGACCCCTGCGCCGTCGTCGAGTCGGTCAAGACGGCCAACGATATTTATTCGCCGGTCAGCGGCGAGATTACCGAGGTCAACCAGGCCGTCGTCGCGAACCCGGCTTTGGTCAACAGCGAACCCTACGCGGGCGGTTGGTTCTACAAGATCAGGCTCTCCAACCCGGCCGAGTTGAACGCTCTGCTCGCGCCCGAACAGTACCAGGCGCAAATCGGCGGGGCGTGACAAGACGGATGGAACAACAGATGCTCAGCACGGAGAAGGCATCACGGCCTGCGGCGGAAGGGTGCCGCCTTTAACCGGGAAATTTCATAGCGTGTAGCCGCCGACGGCAGTCGGCGCTGATTCTCAGTCCCGAAAGATGGCGCCGACTGCCGTCGGCGGCTACACCCTGTCGGCGGTTTGTGCGAGGTATGAGAATTCCGGGTTAAGGCTGCGCTCGCTCAGACCGTGGCGGCGTTCAGGGCTGGCGTGAGTCAGAGTTGTAACCGTCGCGCAGGACCTGGATTGTGTGGCGCACTGGCAGGGGCGAACCAAGTTTCGTAAAGTGCGCTCGGAGCTGGGTCAGGCACCCTATGTTGCCGGTCGCCAACACCTCCGCGCCGGTGGCCAATACCGCCCGGGCCTTCTTCTCGCCCAGGGAGGCGGCGATTGGGGGCTGGTCCAGGTTGTAGGAGCCGGCGCTGCCGCAGCAGAGGTGCGCGTCGGGCAGTTCGCATAACTGGACGCCGGGGATCGCCCGCAGCAGGTCGCGCGGCTCGCGGCGGACGTTCTGCGCATTGGCAAGGTGGCAGGCGTCGTGATAGGCGATGCGTTGCGGACGACCGGGACCGGCCGGCGGTTCGCGCAGGCCGAGCCGCGTGAGGAAAACCGTGACATCCACGACCCGCTTGCGGAAGGCTTCGGCGCGGGCCTCGTCGCGGGTGCCGCGCAGCACAAGATGGTATTCACGCATGGTCGAACCGCACCCGGCGGCGTTGGTGACGATGGCGTCCACGTCTTCCGGGAAGGCGATCAGGTTGCGCCGCGCAAAGGCCTGGGCCGCGCCCCAGTCACCGGCGTGCCAGGCCAGGCCGCCGCAGCAACCCTGGCCGGGCGGGATGAGGACTTCGACCCCATTGCGGGTGAGCACTTCGATGGTGGCAGTATTGATGTCGGGGTCGAGGACCTGCTGGGCGCAGCCGGTGAGCAACGCTACCCGGGCGCGGCGTTCGCCGTGGGCGGGCGTGACACGCGGCCACGTCTGTGCGGGGGGAACCGAGGGAGGCGCGAGGTCCAGCATTGATTGCAAGGCGCGCGGCACGAGTGGCCGCACGGCTCGGCCCAGACCCGCGGCGCGCAGGGCCAGCCGGAAGCGTGAGGGATACGGAATCGTTTGCGCGGTCAGCCAGCGGCGCAATCTGTCCGTAGCGGAGCGGTTGAACCTCGGACCGGCCAGCGCGCGGAAGGGGCTGATGAGGTCGCGATAGGACACGCCACTGGGGCAGGCGGGTTCGCAGGCCAGGCAGCCCAGGCAACGGTCAACGTGCAGTTGGGCGGCGTCCCACGACAGACTGCCTTCCAGGGCCTGCTTCATGAGGATGATGCGCCCGCGCGGGCTGTCCATCTCTTGCCCCAACTCCGCGTAGGTGGGGCAGACCGAGAGGCAGAAGCCGCAATGGACGCAAGCCTGGACGGCGTGGGTCATCGGCTCACCGAGCGGCCCGTGCTTCTCATGTTGTATCGAGTGGAGCATTAGTCGTCGATAAACGGGAAACGGGTTTGCGGGTCCAGCGCCTGCTTGACCGCGCCAGAGATAGCGGAGGTCGTCCGCGCGCCGCACCAGAGGGGCGCGTTGCCCGACAGGCTGACCGCCGGCAGAGACAGGGCGCGCAGCCGCTCTTGCAAGCCGGTCGCCGGAACCGAGGCTGGCAGGGAAACGAAGGCGACATTGCCGCCGCCGCTGACGTGAACCCGGGTGCCCTCGAGCGTACGCGCCGCCGCATCCAGGGACGGCACGACAGCCGGGGTGATCGCCACTTTGGCCAGCACACCGCCGGAGTGCGCCCAGCGAAACTCGCGCAGTTCAGACCAGACAGCCTCGGCCTCGGCGGCGGAGAGGGTCTGGCCCGGCCAGCGGGCCAGAACCTCGCGCGAGATCGTCTCCAGGGCGGAGGCCGGACCCGCCAGGCGCAGGCAGACGGTCTTGCCGTCGGGGAGCAGATCGAGGGCGTCAGGCTCCCAGCGCGAGTTGGCGGCGTCCCTGAGCACGCAGGCGGCGGCTTCGGCGCCGCTGGTCGTCAGCTTCAACGTGAGGCGCGAGGCCGGTGAGGGAAAGACTTTGAAAGTGATGTCGGCCAGCGCACCGTAGCGTCCCAGGCTGCCGACAAAGAACTTGGGCAGGTCGAACCCGGCGCAGTTCTTCACCACCTTGCCGCCCATCCGCAGCAAGCGCCCCAGGCCATCGACAAACCGGACGCCCAGGATGAAATCGCGCACGCCGCCGAAGCGGAAACGTCCCGGCCCGCTGACGCCCGCGGCGACCGTGCCGCCCAGCGTCGCGCCGGCTTCCAGCCACATGGGGTCGAAGGGGAGATATTGTCCCTTCTCCGCCAGCGCCTGCCCGATCTCCCGCACGGTGGTGCCGGCCAGTGCGGTGAAGGTGAATTCGTCGGGTTCGTATTCCACGATGCCGCGCAACGCGCGCGTGGAAAGCAAGGTGACTTCATCCGGGACCTGCGAGAGGCGCGGCTTGGTGCGCGCGCCCACAGCGAGCACGCGCGGCTGGGAGCGCACGGCTTCGGCCAGTTCAGCGGGGGTTGTGGGTGTCAGCGTTGCGCTCACGTGTGCGATGGGAGATGGCTGAACCTGTCAGCGGAGGCGATAGGCAAGTCGGCGCGCGGACATTCTTGTCCGCAGCAACTTCCGAACGCTCCCCAGCTCCGAAAACGACTCGGGCCCGCAAACCGCTCCAGCTTGCTGCGGACAAGAATGTCCGCGCGCCGATCCTGCCTGGAAGTGCCTCGCCAGTTGTATGAGCGAATTCTCATGTCAGCTCTCCAGGCATAGTTACTCGCGCGATACCACGCCGGCCTGCTCCAGCGGATGCATTCCGCGGTGCTGCAAGGCGGGCGCTCCCGCGCGCGGAAACTTCTTGCCCGGGTTGGCAATGCACAACGGGTCGAAGGCGGCGCGCAGGCGCGTCATGCAGTCAATCTCGTCGGCGTTGAACATCGCGGGCAGATACTCCAGTTTCTCGATCCCGACACCGTGTTCGCCCGTGATGGAGCCACCCATCTCGATGCACAACTGCAGGATGCGCCCGGCCAGCGCCTCAGCCCGCTCCAGGGCGCCGGGTTGGCGGCCATCAAACAGGATCAGCGGATGCAGGTTGCCGTCGCCGGCGTGAAAGACATTGGCGCAACGCAGACCCGCTTCGCCCGCCATCTCGCCAATCTGACGCAGGGCCTCGCCGAGCCGGCGCCGCGGCACCACGCCGTCCTGGACGATGAAGTCGGGCGACAGGCGGCCAACGGCGCTGAACGCGCTCTTGCGGCCCTTCCAAATGGCGAGCCGCTCGTCGGCGTCGCGGGCGGGGCGCATCTCGACTGGGCGGCTGCCGGCGATAATCTCGTCCAACCGCACCCGGTCCACGGCGACGGTCTCGCGCGGGCCTTCGAGTTCGACGATGAGGACGGCTTCACAGCCCGGCGGATACTCAGCGTGGACAGCCGCTACGGCAGCTTCCAGGGCCAGCGCATCCATGATCTCGATTGCGCCGGGCAGCAGGCCGCTGGCGACGACAGCCGAGACCGCGTCCCCGGCCTGTTCGAGGGTGCGATAGCCGGCGAGGACGGTGTGAAAGCACTCAGCCCGAGGCAGCAGTTGCAGGGTGATTTCAAGTGCGATGCCAAACAGACCTTCGTTGCCATTGAACAGGCCGCACCAGTCCGGGCCGATGTTCTCCCGGGTCGGGCCGCCCCACTCGACCACCTCGCCGGTGCCGAGCACCGCCTTGAGGCCGAGCACGTGATTGGAGGTCATACCGTATTTGAGGCAGTGGGCGCCGCCGGAGTTGAACGCGACGTTGCCGCCGATGGTGCAGATCAACGCGCTGGAAGGGTCCGGCGCGTAATGCAGCCGGTGCGGCGCGGCCGCCAGCGATGCCTGTGCGTTCACCACTCCCGGTTGGACTACGGCAATCCGCTGGGCGGGGTCCAACTGCAGAATGCGGGTCAGGCGGTTGAGCGCGATGACGATGCCGTCCGCGACCGGAAGCGACCCGCCCGACAGACTGGTGCCGCTGCCGCGCGCAACGAAGGGAAGGTATTCCTGCCGGCAGAACCGCACCAGGGCGACAACTTCGTCCGTGGTCTCCGGAATCGCGACGGCCAGAGGACGCGTGCGGAAGGCAGTCAGCCCGTCGCTTTCGTAGGCAGCCAATTGCTCCGGCCTCGTCAGCAGCCGGTCGGGCGGGAGGATGGCGGCCAGACGATGGACGGCTTCAGACATAGGCATCCATATTCCCTTCGCGCTTAAGGCTGGGTGAAAAAGGAATCAGGCCGGTCTTGAAGACTGGCCTGATCTGCGAAGAACGTCTGAAACCGCTGACTTGCTCGACCGTTAGGCAACACGGTTCTTGCGCAGAGTCCGCAGGGTCCTCACCCCAAACGGCACCAGCAACGCACCGACGATCATCGTCGTAGTAGGCTCAGGAACAACCTCGATTGCGACATTGTCAATCCACCCTGCGTTGGAATCAAAACCGGATGTGTCCATGAAGGTGAGTGTTGTGCTCGCGGATACAGCCGTAAACACGTACGTAAGCTCCTCTTGAACTCCTGGGGGTAGATCTGTGGCACCATTGTAATTCGCCAGGGGACCACCGGACGCCTGCAATGAAAGCGCAGGCCCTGTCCAGGGGGTGCCTGGGTAAACCAACGACCCATTGAACGCATCGAAGCTGATCTGGTAAGTCTGCCCTGCAATCGTAGCAAAGGCATCACTCTGGATGCCCCCACCCCCAGTATTACCGGTGAGGTCCAAGAACTGTGACGTGTTGCCTGGCCAGTAAGGGGTCCCTGAAGAGACGTGGTCAACGTTGACACCGTCATTGCCTACGACAGTCCACCCCGGGATCGTACTGCCCACGGGGAGAAATGTGTTTGGCGGCTCGATCGGCTGCTCAAAGTCCCCGTTCAAAACAAGCACCGGAGCGGCTGGCGAAGCCAGTATCACTCCCATCGCACTGGCGATGACTATTGATTTCGACAATTTCATAAGTTCACCCCGGCTTATTATTCCGATGGCTTTTGACCATCGCACAACTCGACTCCCGGCTCGATGTCCAAGCCACAACCCTTTCGTTCGCGCGATTGGTCACGTATTCTTTGAATTCTTATTTGGCTTTCGGGTCTATTCTGCTTTAAGATTGGAGCACTTCGCCGCTAAACATGCAACCAAAATCGCAAAGAATCTTTCAACTTTTATTGCTGTGGAGGAAGCAATAAATGGTTTTGACATGTGAGATTTACGACTTGCCGATTGGCTTGGCCGGGTGCTTTGTCCGGCTGATACAGAATCTGACGAATTTCAAGCCGGCGACCGGCTGCTGCCGCGTCTGCTGCCGGCCTCACTCGAAGTGGGTCTCCAGCAGCACCAGCGTCTTTCACGAGGCCCGCCGGCCAGCCGGCTGTCCTGCGGCATTCGGTCATACAGGTGTCAGTTTACTTGCCGATCTGCAACAGCCGCGGCGCCATCGGTTCGGCAGGAATAGCGTTCAACTCCACGTTCTCACCGCTCAGCAAGTCAAGCCCACGCTGCTTCGCCCATCTCACCAACTTCACCGTCTTGGCCTCTTGATTGAAGTTGATGAGCGGGACCAACTTCACCCGGCCAAACTGCACCACGCGGAATTCAACGCCCCACGCCGGTTGGCCGGTCGCCGCCTCGCGCAGGTCGTTCAGTCGCAGCGGCACCAGCCTTTGGCGCAGCGCGGCGGCGGTCGCCGGCTCGTCGCCCGCTAATTCCATCGTCGGATAATTATTGGCGCGGTTCACCGGCCGGTCGTATTCGTCGCGCCGGAGGCTTTCCTTGCCGATCAACAAGACCCTCCCGCCGGACTTCGCGAACGCCGCCACCGCCGCCGGCGTCGAGGGCAGCACATGCGTCGCGTTCGGAACCAGCAGCCACTCGACTTTTGGCGCCGTGCCCTCCGCCAGTTGGCGCTCGCTCACAAACGTCACGTTCTCGCCCATAAAGCTCAGAACCGTGTAGAGCGAGCGAATCGTTCCCGGGTATTTCTCCTCCCAGAAAATCGACGGCTGCGAGTAGAGCAGCGCCACCCGCGGCTTGGCCGTGTTGAGCGCGGTCACTTCCGGAGCCAGGCGGTTGAGATCGAGCATCGCCCGCCCCGCCCCGTACACGTTCGCTGGCCGGAAGTAAATGCTGCCAACCAGGCTTGGGTCCCCCGCGGTTTCCCAAACCCAGATCGTCGTCGAGACCTGGTGGTGCAGCCCCCCCTGCCACACGACGGACCGGGTATGGCCCATCGGGATGTGGTACGGAGCCGCGCCGTCGGGGATGACATGGTTTTCGCTGTTGAATACCCCTTGCCCCCGGAACGAGTGGAGCAGGTCATAGAAAAACTCGTTCCCGGACCAGTCGTACGTGTTCGCCCCGGTCATGAACGCGTAGGCGTCGCAGCCGGCCAGGTCCGTGGCCCGGCACATCAACTCCGGGTCCACACCATGCGCCAGCTTGTCGCGGTCGAGCGTCTGGAACACCATGATCTTCGTGTGGGTCGGGGCTTTCACGCCGTGCTCCTTGAGGACCGAGCCTAGCCACGCGTGCCAGTCGGCGAACATCTTCTTGTTGAAACACGTCCAGTCGTAATACGCCCGCCGCGCCTCCACCGCCGCCGGCAGCCCGAGCGGCGGCACCAGGACCTCGGCGAAGCCCGCGTAGCTCGTGCCGTACAGCGCGTTCAACTCGGCGATCTGCTGATGCTTCCGCTTCAGATACTCGGTAAACGCCGGCCTGGTGTAGGGGTCCCGCCCGCTGGAGATATAAACCGGTTCATTGGCCAGGCAGACGCTGTGCAGCGCCGGCTTGTCCTTGAGGCCCGCCGCCATCACTTCCGCCCACTCTTGGATGGCGGCCTTGGCTTTGGGGTGGAAGATATTGAATCCAAGAAACCCGATGTTCCCGTTGGCCAAATCCGGCGCGCCCGCCCACTCCGGGTAATAATGCGGGGAGAGCAGGAAGTCCTCCCGCATCCCGAAGCGGGCCGCGCGGTCCAACCCTTGCAACACCTGGACCGCTCCCTCCCGCAGCGTGCCATCGGCGTTCATCGAACTCGGCCCCGCCCGTCCATCCTGAATCAAGGACGCGCCGAGCGCGGGGAAATCCGGCAAGTCGTTGATGACCGCATAGAAGTGCCCGTAGCCCGCAAAGTACCGCGGCCGGCCGCCCTCGTAGAACGTCCCCTCCTTCAACCTGACGGCCCCTGGCTTCGGCGGCTGCCAGTTCAGAAACGCCGCGTGGCCGCCCAGCAGACGCTCCGTCTCATCGAGCACCGCGGCCACTTCCTCCAGCTCCAGTCTTGACCACGCCACGCTGCTCCGCCCGTCCGGCCCGCCTTTCTGCGCGAAGTCAATGAACCGCCGGGCCACGGCAATCCCCAGCCGGACATAGAGATTGGCCGCGAGCGTCGCGTTTCCGCGGGCGCGATTCTCGAAATCCTCGACCCGCCGCCGCAGTTTCTCCGCCTGGGTGGCAATCTCCGCCTCGACCGCCGCCTGCTTCGCCTGGTCCACCTTCACCGGCTCGAATCGAATATCGTCAACCCACAGCGCCTCAGTTTGGCTCTCCGTGAGCACCATCAGCTCGTAGTTGTCCGGGGCGGCGTCCGTGTTGACCTCGAACGACACTTCCTGCCAGTCAAAATCGCCTTGGGGAAACCCCTTGCGGGTCGCCCATCCCGGCCCCCCGCCGATCCAGTCAATGCCGCAACCCTTCCCCTTGGCCCAGCAGCGCACTCTGTAAGTCGTGTAGGGTCGCAGTCCCGAAACCTCCTGCACGATCCGCGCGTATAAGTTGGGCGCGAAGGCGGACTTGTTGGTGAGCTTGTAGGAGTATTTGCCCTCGTGTGCCTCCGCGCCATCAATCTGGCCCGTCGCGTTGGCCCCCGTGGACACAAATCGCCAGCCCGCATCCCCCTGCTCGAATCCACCATTGGCGACGAGGTTGCCTGGTGCCGGCGGTTGGGTCTCGCCAAACGCCGCGCCTGAAAACCACAACGTCACTGCCAAAGCCAAAGACATCCGGCACCCCATAAGCATATTCTCCGAACGGCTGCGCATAAGAATGAGCCTCTTGGCAAAAAAAGCTGACGATTCCATTAACTGCTTGCGCTTGGCCGCCCCTGTTTCCGTGCCTTGTCCCGATCAAGGGCAGCGTGAATCAGTTCGGGGTCAAGCCGGGCGTTAGTCCGGCGTAGCCGCTCCATCGTGTCCGGCAATTCAAGCAGTCCCCGGGCGGCCGCTTGTTCAAGCAGTCCAATCGTTCCAATCACCGCGAGTCCGCAATGAATGGCCGCGCTCCGCCCGGCGCGGTCGTCCATCAAAACAGCAGCGGCTTTGATTTCGCGTGCCAGGCAGATGGCTTCCAACTCGCCAGCGTCTATGTCCAATGAGAGGCTGATGGTCTTGGGCGCTTGAACGGCGGCCCAGGCCGGCAACGAGCGCGCCCACTGCTGCACCAGCGGCGGGGTGTTCGGTTGCTGAAGCTCACGGAAGACCGTCGGCGGAATCACCACTTGGCGGAAAAGACGCGGAAGCATGGTTTCCGCGCCGCACAGAATCAGGTGGTGCAACGGCGAAGTATCCGAGACAACAACGCTCACGAGTGGACGAGGATTTTGTCCAGCGTCACGTTGTCAGCTTCCAAGTCCGCTGCGGAGTAATTCAGCAGCACCCCGCGTTGCTGGAGAAACGTTTCCGTCTGCCAGTAGTCGAGTCCCAGCAAGGCGCCCACTTGCCGCTGCGAAAGGCGTCCGGCGCGATAACCCTCAATTGCGGCATCCTCCAGGACGTGGCGTCCTACCGCGTCCGGGGTTTCTCCCCACTGACGGGCCACTTGATCGGGCAGTTCCACGGTGACTTGCATAACACCATCAATTTAGCACGATGGCAGCGGTATTGGCAATTGACTTTTAGCGCAGAAAAAGATGACGATTCCATTAACCGCCTTTGCGGGCCGCATTCCAAGTCCAACGGGGTCGAGGCGGAACAGGCGGGAAGGCGTCCGAACGGCGCCAGCAATCCAAACCCGGTCAGGAGGCGGCTGCCCTTTGGCCCGCAAGAATCGCCTCACGTCCGCGGCCTGATCTTAATCGTAATCGTAATCTCCGTTGGTTGACATCCCTCTCCGGCTCCACGCTGGCCAGGATGCGATGCGCCAGCGTAAAACGCTGGTCTATGGGGAGAAGCAAAGCCGCAGAGGCGATGTTTTCGAGCGACTTCATAGCCCAAAATTACTGCGCCTCGAACATGGTGGCAAGCCGAACCGCGAGTTTCTCGAACCAAAATGCGTGAACAGCGGGGCGCAAATGGGGTTTATTGCTGCAATCGTGCGCGATAGAATCTACAATGGGAATTGGTTGAAGATGGGTCACTGAAATAGAGCGGGCCACTGGGGAGCATGTTTGTCGCCATCGGCGACCAGTCGAGCAGAGTGCCGGATGCATCCAGCACCACCGTCGAGCCTGCGCTGCCGATAAGATCGAAACCGAACTGATTGCTGCGGAACCCCCGCACCCCGCCCCAAGTCCACATGAGACGCCTCTTCGGCGCCCTCGCCAAAGACTGGTTCGCCCTCTTGACCCCGCCCCAGCGCGAAGCCTGGAACCTCTACGCCCGCCGCATTCACCGCCGCTGGCGTCCCGGCCGCCGCACCCTCACCGGCCAGCAAGCCTACCTCAAACTCAACAGCGTCCTGGGCCGCATCGGACGCCCCCCATTGCTCTGGCCCCCGCCCCAACCCAGTGCAGGAATTGCGCCTCCGCTGGGACGCCGGACGCCTCCGCCTCGAATTGCTCGTCGCCCCCCGCCCCAAAGGCGATTTCCTGCTCTTTGCCAGCGCCCCGTGCAGCCCCGGCTGGACCCGTATGCGCCGCCCCGTCTTCCTGGGACTCCTCCCCGCCCCCGCAGACGGCATCAGCGACATTACCCCCCTCTACCTCGCCCGCTTCCCCGCCCCCAGGCCCGACGAACAGGTCTTCATTCAAACCCGCCAGCACCGCCACGGCTGGGAAGGCCCCAGCGCCACTCACAGCGCCCTGGTCCCACCCACACCAGCCCCTCAACCCCCGTGCCCCCGCCCTCCGCACTCCCCATTCCCCACCGTGCGCGAAGGGGCGGTTGGAGCGGGTAAAATGGGGATTTCGCTAGAGTTCTCAACGCAAACCCTGTCATTTTTGCCGCTCGCACGAAGGGGCGCAAGGGGGTTTTCGGCCCTTGCGCCCATAGTCGTGTCGGGTTCGACGCAACCGGCAACGGTTCTGAGGCCCGTTCACC